>Ga0099364_10002370_pt1 | contig 30177 bp, 35 predicted proteins | sample TergutTh196P3_FD_73070 | JGI IMG/M metagenome (GOLD analysis project Ga0099364, IMG submission 73070) | Microcerotermes parvus P3 segment gut microbial communities from Pointe-Noire, Republic of the Congo - Th196 P3 | ecosystem: Host-associated > Arthropoda: Insects > Digestive system > Gut ...
CGATATTCCCGAAAACTGCGCTCCGATCAACATCAGACTCCAAAAACCCAAGCGCAAGCGAGGTCGTCCGCGAAAAAAAATGAGCCAAAAAAGTTTATAGTATAAAAAATGAAAAACTCACGCTCGTTAATGGTTTAGCCATGCCCTTTCCTATACGATCCTGTGGCAGGCAACGTCCATGTTGACTGCAAATTCAAGAAGCGAACCTTCGGGCAATGGGAAAACCGCCGGTAGTGTGGATGGGCGAACAAAACGGTAGTGAAACTCGCCGATTGGTCTTTCCGTGAGAGTCAGCACCAGTACAACCTCCTGAATCATTCTTAAACCGACAGGGTACAGGCGATCACGTGCCACAAGCTGGAACTGTTCTTTGTAGTATTCGGGTAGTTCATGCTCGATGTAGACACCGGCAAGTGGGGAAAGAAGCTTTGCGCCCCCGTGATGAAAGAGCCTCACGGTTTTTTTTCATAAAGACATCAAGGAGCCATTTTTAAATTCTTCGCGTGGTCGCCTGAATTGGGCAGCAAAATGCCTTTTATTCCCGTTTTTAAAATTTACTGCCCGCCCTTAAAATAAAAGTTCATATGTTCACAATCATCAGGAATCATCATGAACTTCGCAAACATACCTGTTCAAAATATTCCGTTTGGAGTGTCTTTGCCGCCTTATCAAAGCAGAAGCACCGGAATTGACTTTGAGAATATTCTGCAGCATTTGAAACAGGATTTGAAAGCTGCCGGGCTACGTCATACGATGGAAATTTTAACGCCATCAGACTATATTCATGGCAAGCAATATCCGACTGCCAATACACTGGGATTTTCTCTGACATCTCAATTATTCGGGAAGGATTCGAGTGAGTTTTCACTGGTGGGAGATCTGCTGATGATGGCGCTGGAAGAGTCCAGACTGGCCTCGAAACAGGCTGCCTGGGAAGCTGAAACAGGCGAAAAAAGCATTGAATCCCAAATTGACGAAAGGTACAAATTCAATTTGTCCAAAGTTGGTGAATTACTCAGGAAACTGGCCTGACTGCAGAAAAAAACACGATGAATCTTTTTCAGTCACATGTGGCGATGAAATTGCGGATCGGTAGCAACGTGTATTCCATTCAACTGCCTCGCACCACATTTGCCTCATTCAAAACAGAGCAGTTTCCAGTGTGTGACTCCCGTGATCATTGAGTGATCCGTATATCTGCTTGACTGAACGCCCTGTTTCTTTTGCAATTTTTTTAGTCCTTTCACTCCTGCAACAACGCCCATTGCAAACGCAATATATGCAGGATCACTGATTTTGAATGCGTCTGAAATAAAAAAATCTGTTCCTTTATCTTCCTGGATGTCTTCTGCCGGGCCATATCTGATCAAAATCCCGGTCATTTCGATTTTTCCCGTTCTGAAGCATTTTTTTTGCATAAGCGATATCTTTTGCTGAACTGACTTAGCCGTAATATTGTGTCCTGATGAAATGGCTGTAAGAACTCAAAACTGATTCGAGTTTTTGCCGGTTGTTGCCTTTTTTGGGAGTTTTCGACTCCAGTTGCTGAGAAAAACCGGTTATTGCTGTCAATATTTTTTGCTGCTCAGGTTCCGGGACATTTTCTTTTTCTGCCTGCTGTTTTTTTCTGTCCAGACTGTCTTTTGCAATTTCCAGAACTTTACTGCTACCGTCAATCTGCTCAAAAAGGTCATCGATCAGAAGTTCAGGAATGATCTGTCTGGCTGCAAGCTCAGCCGACAAAAGTCCGCGTATACAATAAAATGCCGCTTTATAAGTGAATTTTTTTCCGGCCTCCATCAACCTGATATGCCTTTTTGCCAGTGATCTATAATGATGAAACAATGCGCCAAAATCAAAGTTTTCAACAATTTTCGTTTGTAATTCAGGCCATTGCGGCAAATTATTGAAGTAAATAATATTAGATCTGATCCATTCAAAAACATTCGGATTGCCTTTGGCCAAAAGGCCAAACATTTTGCCTATTTCATACGAAACCAGATCAAAATCCCCATCCAGTATTTCGATAGTGTCACGGTGACTTTTGAAGTCAAAACACTGTCTTTTTGAATGAAGATGAATTCCACGTACGTCAAAGTCGCTGTCTGGACTCGCAATACCCCAGAGCCTGCTACCACTTTCAATATAGAACAGTGGTATTTCTTCCATGTCTGCAAAGGTTTTTTCTATGCGTTCTTTCATAGTTGTCAGTATTTGTTATTAATAAGCACATGAAATCAGACCATCTGTTGGTTACATCTGATATTCAGTCGCAGTACATTCAAGACCTGTTAACCATGATTTTCCGGAGCATTCGGCTGTCACTTCATTCTTGCCTTGCCTGAGCAGAAGTCTTTCATGGAAAACTTTTCGGGCGACAATCCTGTTTCACCCTTGCTTTGCAAACGTTTCATACTCCTCTGATGGCCTGTACTTCCACTCTTTTTCATCAAAAGGAATCAGGAATGTTTTAGGCCTGAGCTGCTTTCCCTTCAGCTTGCCTTTTATAATTGCTTTCATGGGGTACACAGCCACTGATTCATCCGAAGTATCCGGATAAAGTTCCGTTATGAGATCTGTCTCTTCCGGAAATGCATTTCCGTCCGGCCTGTTTTCATGCCGCGGACCTGAATAGAGATACGAAGTTCCCAGTGTCAAAAGAGGAACTATTTTTCCATCATGTGGCGCATAGATTGTATCCCATCCGGTGAGGTGCCCTCCCCACTGATCCGGGCCATGACGAGCGCGCCACCCCCGGTAGCCGACCGCGTTCAGTTCAATGAGTTCCCATGTGTGTGCAGGCTGTCCTGACGAACCATGTACAAGATGCGGGGTGCTTGCAGTGATTTTCAGCTCTCCACTACGCCATTCAAAGACAAATGCACCAAACATTCCGGTACAGGCATGGCAGGCATGTTCACCAACCCCTGTCACCAGAACGTAATATGTATCACCACTCTGACTAGCTGACTCGTTCGGCGAGTAACTTGAATTTCCAATCCTGTCCATTCGTTTTATTTTCATGAAATAGTCTGATTTATGTTCATCAGGACCATCCCGGAAAGGGTTGCAATCGGTTTCGCCGTCTGGGGTACCTACACAAACGGAACTTGCCCGGACAATGCGGGCATTGCGCACTTCATCGTGTTTCCCATACGTTCTGTCGAGAAACAGGCTTATCGCTTCTTCAGGAGCCAGCGCAGTTTTGGATGCTTCCTGCGAGCAGGATAAAAGTATCACTGCCATAAAAGTGGCAAAGGCAACAAGAAAGGAGATTCTTTTTTTCATCATACTGCTTCGGTAACATTACCGCACTGGCGGCGGATAAACAGACCCGTTTTCAGGATGCCGGTATCTCTATTCTTTTTCATCAAAAGATATTCCAGGTTTTGGCATTAAACTGACAAATAAACGCATTCGCCTCACATTACGGGATAATAGCAATGGGCAACAATCCGGCCTCACCCTTGCTTTGCAAACTGACACATACTCCTTTGATGCTCTGTACTTCCACTCCTTTTCATCAAAAGGAATCAGGTTTTTAGGCCTGAGCTGCTTTCCTTTCAGCTTGCCTTTTGTAAGTGGTACACGGTCACTGACACGAAGTATCCGGATAAAGCTCCGTTATGATCCGTCTCTTCCGGAAACGCATGCCGCCCGACCTGTTTTCATGTTGCAGACCTGAATAGAGATACGCTGTTCCCAGTGTCACTTTTGGCCCGAAAACTGTCAAATGTCCGGGTAGCTCACCTTGTCTATATGTTATTGTTTTTATTAAGCTGGCTTTCTCTTATTAGATGTCAGTGCTCATCAGTATTTCGGGACAAAGTCGAGATATGTGGTCAGGTGGATGTAACCTGAGGCTTTTGGGATATTTTTTCAGAAAGGCTGACTTTCACGAGTTCATTCAACGACGAAATTCCATGCTGCACAGCATAAACAGATGCTTTCCGATGGAGTTCTTTTGGAATACGAACATTAAAATTTCCGCTAAATGGCTTATCTGCAGGGATTCCTTCTTCTTTGCAAAAAGCTAGATAACCATCAACAGCCTCCTGGAATGCCAGTTTGAGACCATCAGGAGTATCTGCTTCATAAGTTACCAAATCATTAATGAATAATATTTTCCCGTAAAGGCAATTATCTTCAATGCTTACTTCAATTGATCCCAGGTAATTTCTATGATTCAAGACTTTGTTAGTCATGGTCGTTTGCCTTGTCCTTTATTTCATCGCCCAGTGTTTCAATAATTAATTTAAGCACATATTTCTTTACTGTTTTTTGAGGATGCGGTTCATGCAGAAGAATTTTTTATTATCGGATTTCCTTGTAAATCTCCATGCTGATCCACCACTTCCTTTTTTGGAAAACCCGTAAGCCGTCAGCAAATACACCACATCGGCCCACTCAAAATTCCATGGTGCCTCAAGCAATTTTTTCTTTAGCCGTTGTAGCTTGGACATATGATTATGAAAGATACACAAGCATAGTGCAACTAAATTTTAGTTGCACTATGCGAATTTTTCGTCTGAACGCAAATATTTTACCAATCTTGTATTCCTGGATTCTTGTGCGCACGAATCGATTTCTCCTCAGTGGCTAATAAACAACGCAAACTCTTAAGAAAACTGTTTTATATAATCAGGGACGATCCAGCCTATCCGACGCGATGTTTTTCACGACTGACAAAAGAATAGCAATGCCACCAGTTATCTCAGTTTTTTTTACCCCCCGGCTATAGTGTTTTACTGCAAGAAGGCCTTAAAATTTTGCTGAAGTTATTCGTATCAACATTGTATATTGCATTTATGATGCACCAATGGACAGGGGCATATCATCCATTTTTCAAAATGTTCAATCACTTTGTGTCAGTGCCCTCTTTCCAACGCATTCTTCGGCCATGTGATTACAGACTTGTAGACTGAAAAAGCGAACCTTATGAAAAGATAACCGTCCATGGGAGTTCCAAAAATCTATCTTGAAACGATAATGTTCAATTACTATTTTGGATAGGGACGCGCATCCCGACACGGTTTTACACTATTTTGAAGAGTGTGCAGCGGGGAAGTTCGAGCCTCACACATCACTTTATGTTATTGACGAACTGGAAGATGCTCCGAAGGAGAAGCGCGAAAAAATGATTGCATTGATGGAGCGGTATAATATAAAGGTTATGACCGCTTCGGATGAAACGGACAATCTTGCGAGAAAATACATCGCTGAAGGGGCACTCCCACAAGGTTCGCTTGCAGACGCGAGCCATATAGCCGCCACTACGATCAACGACCTCGACATGATTATCAGCCTTAATTTTCGGCATATCGTGAAAGATAAAACGATAAAACGTACGGCCGCAATTAACTCGTTTTTAGGAAATAAGTCTATAGAAATAAGCACACCGATGGAGGTAATTGATCATGAGAAAAGCAGATACCATCTTGGACGAGATACACGCGACTCGTCGCAAAATTGACGAAAAAACAAAAGAAATGACCGCTTCAGAGAGGACGGCATACTTCAACCAACGCGGAGAAGTCGCTGCGGAGAAATACGGCTTTAGGATTGTAATGTCGAGTAGCGGATCATCGCCCTCGATGTAAACCGTCATCGGCAGATCCGGAAAGAACGTGAAAGGTTCCCGGATTTTCCTGCCGGTCATCGCGCATGTCCTCTCATATATGACTTCTTCAGTTGCACTCATATGAACAGTCTCCATTATTCAGTTCGCGGCTGATCAAAGAAAGATTGGGCGCTCATCACTCAGATCAACACGGGTAATCTTTGTCTTGCGCTCGATCGCTTCACTACCCTTCAAGGTTTCCCGAGCTTTGGCATTCCAGCTGTCTATTGCTTCACGCGGCAGAATATCTGCCAGCGGACCATCGACATTGATGATGGCCGCCGGTGGCAGATTGTCAAGTATGGCTGAAATCAGATCTTGCCTCCTTTTGTCATTTTCAAGAACTGGCTTTTCCAGAATGTCTTTCTCAATTACACTCATGCTTTTTCTCCCTCAGTCAGACTGATTTTCAGAATCATTATACCTTCCTGACTTCCTGTGCAATCAACAGAATAGAGGCGTTTTCCGGTTCCAGTTTCTGCGGAGAAAACGCCATGCAACGCCTGGCCAGACGGAATCAGAACATGTTATTGATGAAGTCGAAATAGAAAAACGTCCTGATGTCGGCTACCAGACCACCCCGACAGATTCGGTTGAGTCAGGACTAATTACGCTTTCATCAGAACGCTTTGGAATCAGTATAGCAGGGTTGTTACTTTTGTCAGCGGGTCCTGACCAAAAAAAATCCGGTGTCGCTCTATCAACACCGGATCGAAAGAAGCCTACCTCTTCGGAACCGGATTTGAGATCCGGTATGCCAGTACTCCGCCGTTGCCGTTATTGCCGTTCAAACAAGGATGGCTTCAGGATGCATACAGCAGCGGTCAGAAACAGAAAACGTCCTGATGGCGGCCCCCGTACCACCCCGTTTAACACGGTTGAGTCCGGCAAGATTACGCTTTCATCAGAACGCTTTGGTATCAGTATAGCAGGTTTGGAACGTTTGTCACCTGACAAAAATAATCCGGTGTCGCTCTATCAACACCGGATCGAAAGAAGCCTACCTCTTCGGAACCAGGCCAAAGACGACCCGGTATGCCTGCGACAATTGCCGTGGGTAGAGACATAGAGCAGTCACACCCGCGCTCCCCCGCAGACATCAGCATCTTCAGGCAGCAGGCCCATCAACACGTCCCGGCTTTATGGTGCCGACGGAAGGAAAGCCTGTCACCTTCATAGAATACTGACAGATTCTCTATGGGGAGTCAATGGCTCTTCCCCTCCCCCACTCATCCGGTTACACTGTGCATGGGTATGGTATCGCAAAGTACGAACAGGTGTCTGGTACAAGGCTCAAGTCTGTCCGCATGATTCACTGGGTGGTGGCAAAGTGTGGCTGGCAGGTTCTCTATGGCGTGGATTGTGGTGTGGTTTGGTGGCAAAGGGTAGAATCAGGGTACCAGGCGTGGGCAGGAACCCCCACACCCCCAATTGCTCCCGAAAAAAGCAAAGCTTCAATCGGAAGCAAGCACCTGACCCCTTCCCTGATTCGTTTGAGCAATATAACACAGAAAAAAGAAAACCCTGTGAGGCTCTGTCATCACAGGGTGGAAACAGCTTCCTTCGGTTACCTCCGTTACCTTGCCTATAGAGCAGGAAGGCAGACAGACTACTCCGGGAGCGGTATGGCATGGTATCACAGAATTATGAAAAAACAGGTGTCAGAAAAGGCTCAGGAAGGGTGTCCGGTGAAGCATCTCCCGACGACTAATGCTACTTCCATAGAGAAGTCCCTTCGTCTTACGTCCAGAACGCTTCGGGAGAATAGGTTCATTGTAATACAAAATGATTGCCATGAAGCCACCTGATTCCTACCAGATGTCGCCTCGTTTCAAGGACTCATCAAAGTGCTGCTTTTCCTTGTCATCAACCAGTTCGTATATGAGTTGCCGGGCAGTTTCACCGCCTGTGCAACAATAGCGCTCCCTTGTATCATCAAGTATTTTTTGAAGGAGTCCGCTGGCAGCAAAAGCGCCCGCTGTGCACAATATATCCGGTTTTTCCAGGTGAGTTGTCTTTGCAAGATCCTCGCCTGTAGTAATCGCAGGCTTCCTGTCCGGGTGCATGCCCGAATTCAGAAAAAACTTTTCTTCACAGGAAAGTTCATCACCCGATAAACTTTCAGTGCATGGTTTTAAAACACAGCCTTCAATGACGAACATGTTCTGCCTCCCGATTTTTGTGCATGCGTACGGTGATAATATACCATCCTGACTCCAGAGCATTCGATTAAACAGGGATGTTTTCACACGCTAATTCCACCCGAGGCGCTTTCCCAGCGTCCACTTTGGCAAAATGGTATTTCAAATAGTGCCCAAAACCTGGCTGCGACAAATCACATCAAGTTAGATATAATGGAAGGGTGTGAACTTGTATGTTTTTAGAGGAAAATTGAAATGAAAGATACGGTAAGACCTTATCCGTTCATTAGTGAACAGGAAAAAGCAAGGCGAAAAGAAGCCATAGATTTTGCCCGGCATAATGTCTTGCTTGAAGGTACTGTTCTGAGACCTGAGATTGAAGAAATAAACGAAAAATACGTCAACGGTGAACTGACATTAAAAGAGCATGGTGATGCTGTCAGGGAGTCTGCGTGGAAATTAGTCAATGGATAAGATTCAAAAAATAGCGCAGGCGCTTGATGAAAGTTCTTTTTCACGCATTAACGAACTGGAGATCAATCCAATCCGGGGCAATTTTGACGCCAGGCATTTACGGGAAATACACGCCTATATTTTTCAGGATGCCCAAAAATTTAATCCCCAATACAGGCCAGGAGAATTGCGTGAAATTTCGACAGGTTACTGGAGCCGGGTGCGGGAACTGAGTACAAAAGAAAAATACCTTGTTGTTTATGCGGACAGAAGCGAGAGCAGAATGCTGGAAAAAATCCTGCGTGACTTTGGTGGCCCGGAATCCCTGAAAGGACTCGATCTGGAGTTGTTCGCCGAGAAAATGGCAAAGTTTTACGGAGATCTGGATTATCTGCATCCGTTCTGGGATGGCAATTCGAGAACACTGCGGGTTTTCACAAGGCAACTGGCACTGGAGGCAGGTTTTACGCTTGACTGGAATATGGCAAAACGCGACATCAGATCACGTGATGTCGTTTACGTTGCCCGTGATAAAGAAGTTACAGATCGCAAATATCCGGATATGAAAAGTGGCATTGTTCACAGCATGGAGGAAGCAGAAACCTGTATCGTCCTCTATAAAAGCCATAAAGACAGCCCCTCTCTGAAAGATATTATCCGGGAATCGACAACACTGCTGGAAGTTTCCCGGGAGCAACGGCAGGAAGTTACAAGAAGCGCGAACAGGGATCGGGGTATGGAACCTGATTTCAGCTTTTGATGCAGGCAAGGAGGGCTACGTTGACCGGGCGGGTTTCATTGGATACACGTGGTGCATCACTTGTTCCATCGCTCAGATACCCACCGTGTGAGATGCCCATGTCTGACCGTGTGCCTGATTGATTGTCACCGGCATAAAACCGATTACCTCTTTCGTTTGCGTACCTGGACTGAAGAATGGTGTACTGATGCACGTGCCCCTGAAAAGCATCTTCCTGGACAGCTCCAAGCGCACCCGAGTTTCCACCTACTCCTCTCACAATGTCAATCACATTGCCAATTTAAACTGAGCAGGAAAAACCACATTGATAAATTAGACTGGGCATAAAACAGATGCCTACCAAGTTTCTTATTGGTATATAGCCGCCGGAACAGAAAAGACCTGCGATATACGCAGGTCTTCCTGAATGTGAAAATCCTTGCATCTAGTGGCTGTGGTCCCTGAATCTCACGTCTGCTACCAAAACTCACAAATTTGTAGCGACTCAACCATGAATCTGCTACGATGCTGTGAGCCTAACTCACAACAAGATTGATGTCTCTCCTCTCATCTGCTACGAAACTGCGAGTGTAACTCACTAAGTCAGATCAAGTCAATGATACCATTAAGGAAGAATCAACTCTTTAGACATTGCCACTGGAGGATGAGAGATGAGCGTAGTTTTGGAAAACGCCAACAAGAAAACAGTTGTTGCTACCGAAGAAATAGAGGGCGCTCCGATTGCTCAAGTTTTTCTGGACGATGATGGAGTTTACCACATACCTGAAGGCATTCACATCAGCAGAGCATATTCTAAAGAGGATCGCGAACTTTTTGGAATACGCGATGGCGAAACTTTGGTTGATGCAATAGTACGGCAACAACGTGAGGTTCAGTAGGTGTGGCTCTTACGGTAGCAAAAGCACGACTTATAACGGCAGAGTTTACAAACCGTTTTCCAGGTGCTCCGGAATTGCCGCCAGCACCTCTTACAACCTGCCCCGAAAGGCAGCTGCGGGCGTTGAAAAAAAAACCGACCATCCCACGAGTGCCTCCAGAGCTTTCCCAGCGACTGTTTTGGCAAGAGAAAGTATTGCACCGGAAGCAAAGGCTTACTTGACACCGGGTTAAGAATTGGCGTACAGTCACAATGAAGGCGCTGTTCGCGTGGTCACTCCGGTAGCCTGGGTAGTACCCGGACGTCTATCTGCAGGCAGGGAAACTCTGCCTGTTAGTGACCCTGGACGGCGCATCTTCGTTTATGTCACAAAATGCAACAAAATCCAACATAACTCAACACCAGAATAGCAGGTGAAAGTAGGGAAGCAATAGCATGACGATTCACGAAAACAGTACTGCAGTGCGTGATAATGCGTCCATAAAAAATCAAGCTGGGGAATAATCTGAATCTGCCACTTTTTTCCGCTGTCGCTGCTCGTAGGTTTCAACCCGGACGATTCTATACTGGTGAGCGATAAGTTTGACGCTTTGCTTGCTTTGTGAGACAATAGAATAAACCTTATAACGTGAAAGAGCAGTCTTTCATCATTGGAGTGGATTTGACCACGCCATCTGTGTTAATGGAGGGTATTCTATGGGCGAAAAAAGTAACGAAAAGCGAGCGTCAATCTCAAAGCTCAACTTCGATTCCAGCTTAATCACAAAGGCAGTTATACATTTTCTCCAGCAGTATATGACGGAGACACTTGCCAAAAGACTGATAGGGATAGTGCTAATTATTGCGGGTATGCCAAATGCGACTATTGTCGAAAATACGGGCTTGAGTGTGCGCAGTATTCAGCGTCTGAAAAAACAAATGGAAAGTGGCACTGCTGACGATCTCTTTGCACTTGGGTACGAAAGGTCTGGCAAAACCAGCAAGGTAAAAGGCCTGGAAAGCGCCATTGTTCATGAGCTGGAAACAAACAACTATCATACACGCCAACAGGTCGCCGACATGGTGTACGCGAAATTTGGCATCATTTGGTCTGTTTCCGCAGTTGGGAAATTTTTAAAAAAAAACGCATCAGAAAATTGAAAAGTGGCTCATTACCTGCCAGACTGAATGTCTTGCTCCAGAGGGATTATTACAACAATGTTTTGAGGCCACTCATCCAAAAGGCAAAGAAATACAAAGTCGTATTGTTGTTTTTGGATGGGTCGCATTTTGTTATGGGGGGAGATTTTCTTGGTTATATATACGGGACTGTTCGCAGGTATATAAAAACATTTTCTGGTCGCAAAAGATACAGTGTTTTGGGTGCATTGAATTTTTCTACGAAAAAAATTACGACAATCTCTACAGTCGAATATATTTCAGCAGTAGAAGTCTGTGAGATGCTGAAAAAGGTGTCAATAGAATATGCCGGCAAGCCCATACATATTGTTTTAGACAATGCCCGATATCAGAAATGCACAGCTGTAAAGGATTTGGCAAAAGAGTTGAGTATCATACTTGAATACCTCCCTCCATATAGTCCGAACATGAACGCAATAGAGCGTTTCTGGAAGCATGTTAAAAGCAGATTGCGCTCTCAATACTACGATCAGTTTGATGCTTTTAAAGAGACTATTGACTTCATTATCGAGGATAGTGACAAAGGAAGCAAAACAGTAATGGACAAGTTAATCGGCGAGCGAGTGCAGGTTTTTGACAATCTGTTTTCCATTAACGACAATACTTTTATTGCTAATAAAGCAAGTTTGTCTTGACGGGTAGCGTGCCAATTTCATCGCTCGCCAGTATAACTGCTTCAACACTTTCACTCGTTGGTAACACCTTGACTCCATCTGTGCCATGCCTGCGTTTGCCGTAGTGCTCAAAGACAGTTTTTGTCGAGCTGTGCCCTGCCAGGGCAGTTATGGCGACCGGATCCACAAAAGTCGCTTTCGAATCTGCCAAAAACTGGTGCCTAAATGAATAAAGGGTTATCAGTGACCTTCGCCCGAGCGCCAAGGCACGAACTTTTTCAAATTCGTTTCGCATTGCCTTCTGAATCCTGACTACCTGCTCTTCTGTCTGTCCGGAGCAGAAGTCGATTGCTCCCTGTACGGCTTCCTTTTCCTCTTCGCTGAGCCCGTCAATGAACATTTCCCTGAGCTCTCCATTTGCCCGGTTATTGGTATTCTTTGCATTCCTTACACGCAGAATTTCCCGTCCTGTCTCGTTGTGAACGGCTGTTTCCGAATGCGCCCATTCAATGGGTCTGAGTCCGGTAAGCAGTGTTGCCTTGAGCACGAACAGCAGTCCCTGCGCATACCTGTATCCGTTTGTTGCTCTTGTTCGCAGAGTCTCTGCAAGGACAGAAAAATCATCAGTTGCCACCCTCTTTTGCTTGCGGCCGGATGTCTTTTTTGATCGTACTTGCAGGCCAGCCGACGATTCATCTTCCAGCGCTTCAATGGCGAGCTCATGAGCCGGATATTGTGTCCGGAGCACGTACAGGACGGATGCCTTGTACTGCCTGAAAGTGGATGCCGAATAGTTTTCTTTTCTTCCAATCAGGATGCCGGTGAGTTCATCTGGCGTGATGTCGGAAACAGCAAGTTCGTTTTCAAACTGTCGTTTCAGCATCCGGTATCGTCGTACGTAATTACGTATGGTGCCGTCTGTTCTGGTTGGTGCCGAATTAACATGCATTGATGCCTCCTTGTCAAAAATTGATGCCCTACAAACCAGCATCCGGCACCGTAAAGGCCTTGTCTGGTATCGAAGTATCAGATCTGTTTTCTACCCGCAAGTACTGGCACCTCCCCCCGTTACTGCTATCGCTGGGCAGGTGTTACCCGCCAGCGTTACCACTTAGCAGTAACGGGAAAAAGTAACGCTGGTGCCAAACGTGTAAAATCGGGTGCCGTACAGCCCAAAAATCGGTGCCATCTCAGTCAGTCCTTGCTTCCTGTTACCTCCGGATTCATGCATCCGCTGCCAGCAGTAACACTTCCTGGTAACACATGAATATCAGCGGTAACGCAGTTGGGTAACACGGCTCTCCATCCTCTGTTTCTGTCTGTCATCGTTCAGTCCGGGCAGCTCCGGCATCGTGGGAGATATTTCCTTCCGGCATCTATTCATATAAAAACCGTTCAGAATCCGACAGCTTACAAAATCTTCACGATTACCCAGCCGATCAAAACGGCGGCCAGTCCAATAATCCACCATTCGCGGCGGTTTACCTTTCGCTCAAGCATATCAATTTCGGCTCCCTGGTCTTTAATTTCGACGCGCAATTCTTCGATCTGCTTATCGTGTTCAAGTGTTGCATGCAGTTGAGCCTGCGAAATTCCAGTGTTGCAGGGTGTCGAGTTTGGATCAAAAAAGCGCTCGACTTCTGTTGGGTCCACCCGCTTTTTCCCACGGGCATTCAGGAATTCAGAGATCTGCCCGTCATTGATTAACCTATAAAGAGTTGTTCTATCCTTACCGACTGCTTTTGCAGCTTCGGCTACTGACACAAGTTTCAACATAATATTTCTCCTGTTAAACAAAATGCGACAAACACCAGCATAGCCACAAAAATCGAATTTGCGATTTTTCTGGAAACTATTTTTTCAACCCTGAAATGCAGAATGACCCGCAAGCGGGTCATTCCAGGTAGTGCTTCAACAGTTTTCAACTTACATGCGTCAGACGCCAGATATTACATCGCTCACTTTACAGCCCTTGAACGGTTTTCAATCATGGCCCTGAAAACCCCGTTCCAGAATTCCCGGTTCATCTCAGGAGTGATCTTTGCCTCCGCAGCCCAGCGAGCCAATACATCTGGCGGAGGAAGTTCTGCAATATAATCGTCAGGCATGAATGCTGGAGTGTCATAAATGAGATTGGCCCGGACAGCTTCCATGGCAGCCATATTGGCAGCGATTTCCCTGCGCTCGATCTCGCCACCACTCTCGATGTTCAGCCGCACCTTTTCGTTCCATTGATCAACCACTGCCGGAGGGTAAATGTCGAGTAGCGGATCATCGCCCTCAATGTAAACCGTCATCGGCAGATCCGGAAAGAACGTGAAAGGTTCCCGGATTTTCCTGCCGGTCATCGCGCATGTTCTCTCATATATGACTTCTTCAGTTGCACTCATATGAACAGTCTCCATTATTCAGAGTGGTTTTTTCAGGAGCATTATACATGGTGAAGCATTGACTGATGTTTTGCGGAGGGAACGCCATTCATGCGATTGAAGCAATTGAAATAGAAAAACCCGGTGATGCTATCCACACGTTCCCCTTGCAAGTAAACGAAACATGGACACCAACCGAGTTTACGGTGAGTTTAGCAGATTTACTGGCAACGGCAAGGTGTTTGTCAGGACAGGGAAGCAGACGGAATCAGAACATGTGATTGAGACCATTGAAATAGAAAAACGTCCTGATGTCCGCTCCCCGACCCCCCTGCAGGCAGACGAGACGGGCAAGATTACGCCTTCACCAGAACGCTTTGGAATAAGTTTAACAGATTTGGTATACCACCCACAAAAAAACCCACCGAAGTGGGTTTTTCTTTTCCGTCGTACCATAATGGCCAGCAGTGACCAGGACTTTTGTCGCCCACCTGTCACTATCGCACATTCTATCTTTCACGATTGGAAGTCATTGTCTGTTCGCCGTCATTCTGTGTTATTATTGACCATCGTCAATTACCAATAATAATTCATAGTCATTAAAACGCCATGTTACCTGATTTCAACGATTCGCCAAAACAGGCTTTCTGGAGAGGTTTCTGGAGAGGTCTTGGCGCACCTGCCGCTCTGTTTGTCAGATACGACTATCCTGATATTGAGGCCGGAATTGAACTGGACCCCTCTTTTGAGGAAGGTCGCCCTGACGATATTTCACAATACTTCAACAAGGCCGGCGAATATATAGCATTCTCAATAGACAGACATGCAAAGTGAAAACATGCCGACCGAACGTGACGGCTAGGTTCTGCAACAGCAGGAAATTCGCTATGTGCAACTGGAGTCATCAGGCCCACTTCCATTACCGGACATATTACGCGGGTACAACAGCATAGTTCCAGATGCTGCCGAACGCATATTCCAGATGGCAGAAAGCGAACAGAGAACACGGCACCAGGCCACTCTTGAACTGCTCGACATAAAAAGACAAAGGGTCGTCCACATAAAACTGAGTGACATGACCGGCCTGTGGCTTGGCTTTGTCATATGCGCAGGGGCAATGGTTGCGTCCACCTGTTTTTTTCTGCTTGGGAACAATTATGCCGGGTGTGGTTTTCTGTTGCTTCCTCTTGTTGGAATAGCGCAGGCACTCAGAGGGCCACCGACCAGGGGTGGGAATGACGAAAAGCAACCCCCTGCATGAGGGAGGTCACCACCACCTCTCACCGATCACACCCGTCTCACGGACTTTCGCCGCCCATGCTGCGACCACAAAAAAACCCACCGAAGTGGGTTTTTCTTATTCCGTCATCATACCCTCACAGATCGCGATCGATCGAGCGGTCGTACCAGGGGCCTATCATCCATGCTGTTTTGCTGTCGGGGATGCGGGGATCGTGTACCAGGCGCCCATCCTTGATACGTTCATTGAGCTCACGGTTAAAACTGAGGGTACGCATCTTATAGATTTTTTCCATGAACTCTTCAAGCGGCCAGCCTTTGATCTTTGCAAGCTCTTCAGCAGCAATCTTCAAAGTTTCGTGGGTAGCATTGGAGATTGCTGATATTGTTGATCTTTCCTCTCTTATCGTATCAAGTTCCTGCCTGAGTTTTATCAGGTAATCAGGTACTGTATAAACTGGTCTGCTTCCGATTCCGAACATGGCGGTGTCCTCACATGTTGGGATCAATAGAACGGTCGTACCAGGCTCCGATATGCCTTGCATGATTCCCACTTTGGGGATTGCGTGGATCGTTTTTGATGCGTCCATCCTTGAGTCGCACATTAAGCTCCTTATTCAAAAACATGGTGCGCAACTGGTAATAGGATGCAAGCACTTTCTCCGAATCCCTCTCCTGGGCTTTTGCCAGTTCGTCAACAATAAAAAGTAGAGTTGCATGGGTGGCCTGGCTGGCAGCAGTATAAATTGACCTCTCATCCTGAGTCTCATTGATCTGACGATTCAGGACTATCTCAGTAGTCTCTTCTTCCATCTCAATGATGTCCGCCGTCACACGAGCGCTGTTAGCTGTCGTGTTCATGGTGTCCTGAAGCACAGCCCATTCAAGAATACAGAAAGTCATTTTAGTTCTCCGTTTTTGAGTATTTTATTGTACTACGCCATCATTCCCAGCACCACTGCCAGTACTGCGCACGGCCCCATGTCCAGCCTTGGCAGCATCCCGCGCTTTGGCATCCTTCTGCTGCTTCAGGGTATTTTGCCTTGCCATACTGCCAACCATTGCCGCTCTTGCCTGTGTACTTGCTGTCTGGTCGATCTTGGCGTAGCCGCCTGTCTCGCCCAGGTCGCCTGTACCTGCTCCGATCCACTTCAGGATGCGATCCGGCAGCATCTGCGGGAGCGTAAAGAGCATCAGGAACATACTCAGCATGAGCACGGAATACAATAACATATAACCTGCTACTGAAAGAAGCCCTATTGTGGAATCTGCCTGGATCATCCTGAAAAACAGGATGAATGCCTCATTCGTAAACCGCACAAGTGGCGACAGCAGCTCCATGGAGGCTATCAGTCCCATCACTATCAGTGCAGGCCTGAAAAAGAGCGAGAGCACCAGTAAATAGCCCTGTGTCTGGCTTCCGATAAAGCTGTGCTCCTGTGTGGGCAGAGTATGCGCTGCAACCCACAGAGACCCTGCTATGAAGCTCTCCAGGCACGCAATGACCCATCCGACGGCTGCAAGTACCATCACCAGGAATGGAACGGCTGGAAGCCATATGGACAAAAAATAACCGATATACAGCAGGAGATAGGATGCAGGTTTGACGGTCTCCCAGAGTTCAGAAAAGGTTTCTCCAACTGCTGCAATGACACCAGCTGCAACTCCCGCTGGAGCGCCAGCTAGAGGCTGGTTGGAAAGAGTCGTTGCTGTAACTTCTGCCCCTCTCAGAGCGCCTTTGATCACGGGAACAGCAAAGATGTAGGCCTGTGTTCCTACCAGGATATAGTCTCCAATGCCCTTGACCTGCCAAAGCGGGTTCTGCCCGTCCCTGCCCATCTGCCGGATGATTCCGGTAACAAAATAGTCACCCATGCCGGAAAAATAGCGCTCGACATTGCCCATTACGGTGCCGCCTCCTGTAGCAAAGTCCCTCCAAGTGAATCCGCTGTCAAATCTCGGTGGTGTGTCAACATGGTCCTCACCCCTCTTATAGTCAGTCAGGGCTGCATGACGGGATGCCTCGGTCAAAACCTTATTTGTTACCAGTGAATACCGGTCCAGGATGGCCTGATGATAAGGCAGCGCCTCCAGATAAAAGGTGCCAGGCGTATAGGACTGTCTGGACGCACTGGAGAATCGAATTGCATCTTTCACCCGGGTAAGCTCCAGATGAAGCGATCCGGCCCAGAGCCATCCCTTTTCTGTGAACTTTTTTATCCCAAATTGCCCGTTAGAAAAAAATCGTAGATAATGGCATGCAATATAATTTGTAGTGTCAACTCAAAATCCCAATGGACACCATTAGAAATAACCCTTTTAAAACAGTTAGATAGGCGTTATATGGGCAAAAATGTACTTCAGGGTGAGGGATACACAGTGGGATTTTCCAGTCGCCAGATAACACCGTGGGGTGGGTTCTCGCTTTTGAAGCAGATGTTGGACCATTGCGGATTTTTTCAGGCCGCAAAATCATGGGGTTTGCCTCTGCCAGGATCAAATCGTGGCTTCGATCCAGTCCAGCAGTTGACGCAATTTATGGTGTCCGTTTGGGCTGGAGCCTGCCGATTTTCGCATATTGAAATGATCCGTTTTGATGAGGCACTCAAGAGACTGTTTGGGTGGGAGATAGTAGGTGAAAGAAAGTCTTTTTCGCGTTTTTTTGAGCGCTTTACCCAAAGAACGACAGAGGAAGTGCAGGCCAATATTTATCAGTGGTCATTCGGCCTGCTCCCGGCGTTAAAGTCTGTAACGCTCGATATTGATACCACCGTAATCACCAGATACGGCAAGGCACAAGAAGGTTCAGCTGTCGGTTTTAACCCCAAAAAGAAAGGCCGTGGCAGCCATCATCCCTTGATAGCTTTTGTAGCAGAAGCGAAGATGGTAGCCAATTTTTGGTTACGCCCCGGCAACACGAGTTCGCTCAACAATTTTATCCCGTTTTTGCAATCTACCCTGTACAATTTGCGCGGGAAAATTGTCAGTTTGATACGTGCGGACAGTGGTTTTTATTCCAATGAGATTTTGACATTTTTAGAGACAGAGAAGATTGATTATGTTGTTTCAGTCAAGCTGTATCAATCGTTACAAAGGAAGTTGTACAACATGCCCTACTGGCATGTTGTAGAGAAGGGTATAGAGGTCTGCGAGTTTATGTATCGTGGTGATGGCATGCCTCATGCGAGGCGCTACATTGCTGTTCGCCAATCGACGAAGATTCGCCCAGACGCACCTGGAAAGAATTTAACCCTTTTTGGTGATGATCCTGCCATTTCGAAATGGCGTTTTGGTGTGATGGTAACCAGTCTGAAATTGTCGCCAGTAGTGGTGTGGCGCATGTACAGAGGCAGGGCAGATTCTGAGAATAGAATCAAGGAGTTAAAGGCTGACTTTGGTCTTGACGCTTTCAATTTGAAGGATTTTTGGGCGACTGAAGCGGCTCTTGTCTCAACCATGCTCGCCTACAATCTTATGAGCCTTTTCCGGCAAGCAGTGCTACGCAAAAAGACTCAGCATACTTTGGCCACACTGCACGGGATGCTCTTCGCAGTCGGGGCATTCTGGGACCCAAAATCGAACGCACAAGGTCATCTTTTACTATGCATCTCGCGGAAGAAGCGTGCATGGTTTATCGGCTTGTGGAATCAAGCTTCGCAACCACCAAACATCACGGAATTTTTCTAATGGTCAATTTGGGTTGAAAAAGATACTTTTGACAACGAACTGAACGAGCAGATTGAAGCAGAGTTGCAGAAAAAAGACACACCATGAAAAACGGACTCAAACAAAAAAGCCACCTGTTCAGGTGGCTTTTTTCATGTGATTTTTTGGGTACAACAATTTGGGTACAATTTTGGGTACATCAAAAAATGAAAATCGCCTATAATTCTTATGCCAAACTATTAACAGTAACTAATAGCGATTTTTCGTAATATGATGTTTTTTCTCTATAAAAACCCTGTATTTTTTGGCTCCCCGACCTGGACTCGAACCAGGGACCTGCGGATTAACAGTCCGTTGCTCTACCAACTGAGCTATCGAGGAACAAGTGAAGCAATTATAATCCTGTAATAAAGGTATGTCAATTGCGAAATTCCAACCTGGCGAAATTCCCTACTGAAGCCACGGACTCCCCTCCCCGTCCATCGCTTCCAACCGTTTCATGAAGTCTAAAGATTGGCCGGGTCAGCTTCCGTAACCGGAGGATCCGCTCTCTCAGGCAACGCGAAACTCCCTTCTACCGGCTTGTTTTTGTCCGGGATTTTGTCCGCATGGATGACCTGAATAAAAATCTCGTCTTTTTTTATCATACCCAGCTCATAACGCGCACGCTCCTCAATCGCCTCCGTACCTTCCGCCAGATCACGGACTTCAGAAGCAAGGCGCGCATTGCGCTGACGAAGCTCCTCGTTTTTTTCACGCACGGACTCAAGCTGGGCACTCAAATCCCAGGCACGGAAAAAACCACCCTTACCCATCCACAACGGATACTGTATCAGGACAAGCAGCGCAGCAAGTGCAATGGTAATCAGACGAATCATCCGCAAATCCGTACCAGCCAATAAAACTCCGGTCTTCAGGTTACTTCAGATTGTAAAACGCTCCCATACCAGGATAGCTTGCTATCTCACCCAGATCCTCTTCAATACGCAACAACTGATTGTATTTGGCCACACGATCCGAACGCGACATGGAACCAGTCTTGATCTGCAATGCATTGGTGCCAACAGCAATGTCTGCTATGGTGGAATCCTCGGTTTCTCCCGAACGATGGGAAATAACCGCAGTATAACCCGCCCTCTTGGCCATCTCGATGGCCGCAAAAGTCTCCGTCAAGGTCCCGATCTGGTTAATCTTGATCAGAATGGAGTTCGCAATACCTTTGCTGATACCTTCACGCAGAATCTGGGTATTGGTAACAAAAAGGTCATCTCCGACCAGCTGGATCCTGTTACCAAGCGCCCTGGTCAAAGTTGCCCAGCCTTCCCAGTCATTTTCAGACATGGCGTCCTCAATGGAAATAATGGGATACCTGTCGCACCAGCCTGCAAGCAGATCAGTAAACTGGGCCGCAGTCAACGACTTCCCCTCACCACCAAGATGGTAAAGCCCATCCTTGTAAAACTCGGTTGCAGCACAGTCCAGCCCCAGCGCAATCTGCGTACCAGGCTCATAACCGGCCAGTTCAATGGCCTTGATAATCAGCTTTATCGCCTCCTCATGGCTCGCAACCGAAGGCGCAAAACCACCCTCGTCACCAACCGATGTCGTCAGACCACGGCCACTCAGGATTTTTCTCAGGGCGTGAAACACTTCAGCACCATAACGGACGGCCTCACGGAAAGACGGCGCACCAACCGGAATAATCATGAACTCCTGAATGTCAAGATTGTTGTCCGCGTGCGCACCACCATTGATGACATTCATCATGGGTACCGGCATCTGCATGACGCCCGAACCGCCAAAATAACGATAAAGCGGCAGGCCAGCCTGCTCAGCCGCTGCCTTGGCAACAGCAACCGAAACAGCAAGAGTTGCATTGGCTCCCAGACGACCCTTGTTTTCCGTTCCATCCAGATCAATCAGAGTACGATCAAGAAAAGCCTGTTCAGAAGCATCCAGACCAATTATCGCTTCGGAAATCTCAGTGTTGATATGCTCTACAGCCTTGAGCACACCTCTGCCCAAATAACGGTCCGGATCGCCATCACGCAATTCAATAGCTTCACGAGCCCCTGTTGAAGCTCCGGATGGTACAGCAGCACGACCAAGCACACCAGACTCGAGCAATACGTCGCACTCGACCGTCGGGTTGCCGCGTGAATCAATAATTTCACGTCCGATTATATCTACGATGGCACTCATATTATTCCCTTATCTCAAAAGTACTTCCGGTTAGTGTCTGCCTGTTGGAGTTCCTGCTCTGTAAACTCCCTCATAAGTATTGAAATTCAGGAGCCTGGCGTTATTTTAATAAGCAAAAACCTGAACAGTCAGACATCAGACAAAGTCAAACTCCAGGAAACCGGCACGCTTGACGACCCGATCAAGTTCCAGCAGTGTCGCGAGAAGCCCCTCCATGCGATCAAGTGGCACGGAATTGGGGCCATCAGACAAAGCCTGCGCCGGATTGGGGTGTGTTTCAATAAAAAGACCCGATATACCAACAGACACCGCCGCACGTGCAAGAACAGGCACAAATTCACGCTGCCCGCCAGAAGCTGTCCCCAGTCCACCAGGTAACTGCACGGAATGCGTCGCATCAAATACGACCGGACATCCGGTTTTACGCATAATGGACAGTGAACGCATATCAGAAACCAGGTTGTTATATCCGAAAGTCGCACCTCTTTCACAGACCAGGAAATTATCCTCCGACACACCCGCTTCACGAGCAGCCTCACGCGCCTTGTCAACAACATTGAGCATATCGTCCGGCGAAAGAAACTGACCCTTTTTAATGTTGACAGGCTTGCCCGTGCGGGCACAAGCCTGAATAAAATCAGTCTGACGACTTAAAAATGCCGGTGTCTGGATAACATCAACGACCTCGATCACAGATGCTATTTCCTGCTCGGTATGGACATCTGTCAGCACCGGAACCTGAAACTGCTTTTTGACATCAGCAAGAATTTCCAGCCCCCTGTCAATACCAGGACCACGGAAGGATGCGTGCGAAGAACGGTTTGCCTTGTCGTAAGAAGACTTGTAAATGAACGGGATGCCAAGCCGTCGCGTTATCTCCGCAAGCGTACCTGCGGTATCAATGGCAAGCTGGTGTGACTCTATGACACAAGGCCCCGCTATCAGGAAAAACGGGCGATCCAGTCCTGTTTCAAATCCGCACAGATTCATGCCTCCCCTCCTGTCTCCGATTCCTGATGCGCATGCTCCCGCAACGCATAATGCCGCTTCAATGCCGCCCTGATAAAAGAAATAAACAATGGATGACCATGCCGGGGTGTAGACTTGAATTCCGGATGATACTGAACACCCATGAACCAGGGGTGTGAACCCTCTCCTTCTCTCGGTAACTCCATGATTTCACAAAGATTTTCTGTTGGCGTAGAAGCCGACACGATCAGACCGGCTTCCTTGATGCGACCAAGATAGTGATTGTTCGCCTCATAACGGTGACGATGACGCTCAGTGACCACATTACCATAAATTTCAGCTGCAAGCGTCCCGGGTACAACAGCACAGGTTTGCGCTCCAAGACGCAAGGTCCCTCCAAGATTGGAATCCTCACTGCGCTGCTCTATTTTTCCATCCAGATTTTGCCATTCAGTTATCAAAGCAACAACAGGCTGATCCGTATCCGGCGTAAACTCGGTCGAATTGGCATTGGTGAGACCCGCCACATTGCGCGCAAATTCAATCAGCGCAACCTGCATTCCAAGACAAATACCAAGGAAAGGAATTCTGTTCTCCCGGGCAAACCGGGTAACCATTATCTTTCCTTCAACACCACGATAACCAAAACCACCTGGCACCAGAATGGCATCATACTTTGAAAGATCTGTCATGCCATTGTTTTCAATAACCTCGGAATCCAGGAAGTCGATATTTACCCGGCTGTTTGTATGAATGCCCGCATGCGTCAAAGCTTCAATCAGCGACTTGTATGATTCGGTAAATTCAACGTATTTGCCTACCAGGCAGACAGTGACTTCATGCTGCGGATTCTCCAGTGTGTGAATCAGGCTTTTCCACATCGACAGATCCGCCGGCGGTGGAGAGATGGCCAGCTCATCACAGATGATGACATCCAGTTTCTGCTCGTGCAACAGAGCAGGGATTTTGTAAATGGTATCGACATCCCATACTGAAATGACCGCCTCTTCCGGCACATTGCAAAAGAGAGATATCTTGCCCCTTTCTTCTGCAGGGATGGGACGATCAGCCCTGCACAGGATTGCATGAGGCGAAATACCGATTGCACGCAGCTTCTGTACGCTGTGCTGGGTCGGTTTTGTTTTGAGTTCACTGGCAGAACCAACGAAAGGAACCAGCGTCAGATGAATAAAGGCCGTCATGTTTCTGCCAACTCTCAGGCTCAGCTGTCTTGCCGCCTCAAGAAACGGCAGCGCTTCAATATCACCGACCGTACCCCCCACTTCAACGATGGCAACATCATAGCCTTCTGCACCACGGAAGATGAAGCTCTGGATTTCATTGGTAATGTGCGGGATGACCTGAACCGTTTTTCCCAGATATTCGCCCCGTCGCTCCTTCCGGATGACAGACTCATATATCTGGCCCGCTGTAAAATTGTTGTACTTGCGCATTCTGGTGGAAATAAAGCGCTCGTAGTGACCAAGATCCAGGTCGGTCTCGGCACCATCGTCCGTGACAAATACCTCACCGTGCTGAAACGGACTCATCGTCCCCGGATCAACATTGATGTAAGGATCAAGCTTCAACATGGTGATCTTGAGACCACGTGACTCCAGTATGGCTGCCAAAGAAGCGGCGGCAGTGCCTTTTCCAAGGGAAGATACCACTCCGCCGGTTACAAATACAAATTTGGTCATCAGACTCTCGCAAGGAGACCTGCGGCCCGGGCCACAGAGAGAAATTGCGTTAATAAATTACCCGTAAGCACCATTGCACTGAAGGATCCGGACAGACTTGCGACTGACACCGTCCACTCCGACACCGGCAGTGCTGGCAACATCCGGAATTATACAATATTCCGAATGTTTCATTTTCATATTGGCCAAATAAACATCAGTTCCAGGGCATCATGCACCTGCCCACAATGCATTCAGACACGGTAAATCACCAGTCAGAATGCGTTAACGGCAGATTCTGAAGACGAGGTAAAACCCTGAGCGCATTATCAGTCGTTGCCCTGGCCAGTGCATCCACTGTCATATTGCGTAATGTCGCGAGCTCTGCTCCAATCCGGGGAAGCGACTCAGGCGTATTGGGCTGACCCCTTAACCAGGAAGGAGACAGATCCGGTGCATCGGTTTCAAGGACGATTGCCTCAAGCGGGAGTCCGGCAGCAAGCCGCCTCAGATGTTGCGCACGCTCATAGGTCAGGGTGCCACAGAAACTGAGCATAAAACCAAGCTCAATGAAAGCAGATGCCTGCTGAAAACTGCCGTTGAAGGCATGCGCAATACCGCCAGGCACTCCCGTCTGCCGCAGATGCTTCAGAACCACATCCACCGCACGACGACTGTGCAGAAGTACAGGCAATTCATACCGGCGTGCCATTTTCAACTGCTCGATGTAAAAATGCTCCTGTTTTTCGCGAAGGGGGCCTTCCCTGAGTTCGGGCACAAAAAAATCCAGACCAATCTCCCCCATACCAACAAGACGCGGATCCGCCATGGCGCTTTCCAGAAGCATGTCCAGCTGCTTCAGATCGCCTTCGTCTGCATCGGGAACATGGACGGGATGAATACCCAATGCATATGCACAACCGGGATACCGGTGCGCTAGATCGCGAACCTCAGCGAAACCTTCCCTGTTGATGGACGGAATAACGATACGCGTGACCTGCAGGGCCGCAGCACGCCTGACAAGGTCATCGCGTACCGCTGCAAGTTCAGGGGCCTCCAAATGGCAATGCGTATCTGTCCACATGTAAGTGCATGAAAAGTGAATGGTGTAATAGCAGGATTTTAACTTATGATGGCACTGTCTGCACTTCAGACAGAAAGCCAGCATCAGACAATCCAAAAAAAAAATGACTGAACGACCCGGGCGAACCTGGACAGCTTCAACGCTTTCTCACAGCATCACACACTTGCAAACCATAGCAGAACCAGCTTGCAAAACTGAATAAACCACATTAAAAAAGCGCTTCAATCTACTGATTTTTATAAAATTTCGTCCAGCTGCACGTAACTGCGATCAAATCCGGATCCCGTCTGGATGTGCTTTGAATTCTTCTGCTGGTGCGCAGATCGCTCCTGCATTTTTTTATGGAAGAAGAGCCAGACATCGCTTCAACTCAGCACAAAAACGTAAAAGCAGAAAGAGCAAATCCTTGCTTTTGACCTGTTTTGCGCAGACAATGCTGTAATCTGCTTTTTTTACCGTTCTGTCCGCTGATCGAAAATGAACCGCAGCATGCCCATGACTTTAATCCTGATTGCCCTGCTTGCGTATGCAGGATTCGTTTCCTATCTGTATTTTTTCCAGCGCTCCTTCATATACATACCCCACTCCAGATATGTCGATACCGCTTCACTGATGCTGCTCCAGCGACCGGACGCAAAAATACGGGTTACCGCCCGGCAGTTCAGAACCGACCAGGCAATTATCTACTTTGGAGGCAACGCAGAAGATGTTTCGTTCAACCTGCCAGACTTTGAAAACAGATTCCCCCATCACGCCATTTACCTGATGCATTACCGCGGATACGGCGGCAGCGAAGGCAGACCCTCCGAAAAAGCAATCATTGGAGACGCCCTGGCCCTTTATGATCTCGTTGCGGAAAAACACGGAAACATCGCCGTTATCGGACGCAGCCTCGGCACGGGCGTTGCTGTCCGGCTTGCCGCCGAACGGACAGTCTCACGAGTAGTCCTCATCACACCCTATGACAGCATCCTCAATGTTGCAAAACGCGTATTTCCCTATGTTCCCGTCAGCTGGCTCCTGAAAGACCGCTACGAATCCTGGCGGTATGCGCCCGATATTACCGCCCCCACGCTGATCCTGATGGCAGAAAACGACGAAATTATCCCTCCTGCCAGCACAAGGCGGCTCTACGGTTTTTTCAGGGAAGGAGTGGCAACACTCATAGTGATCCCGAATACGCAGCACAATACGCTGTCGTTTGATCTGGGTTTTGAACACGCTTTTACTGCCTTTTTCGATACGCCGCAACCAGAGCACGCCAATAACTGAAGCAGATTTTCAAGCTGGCAGACTGTGCCCGCTTCGCTTCAGACAGCACTGGAACAGGGCTGTCAGAGCTGCAGCTGCACCGTCTCAAGACCGGTTTCCGACAGACGCAAAACCCTGTCACAGCGGTTTGCCAGTTCAATATCGTGAGTAACGATGACAAAGGCAACCCCCGTTTTATGAGACAGCTCCAGCATGAGATCAAATATCTGCTGCGCTGTAGGACGATCCAGATTGCCTGTTGGCTCGTCAGCAAGTATACAGGCAGGCTGCGCAACAAGCGCTCTCGCAAGCGCCACACGCTGTCTCTCACCACCCGAGAGCTCTCCTGGACGATGCGTCACACGATGCTCAAGGCCAACTCGGTCAAGAATATCTTTTGCAGCCGCACGCGCCTGCCCCAGCGGCTCGCGACGTATCAGAAGCGGCATGGCGACATTGTCCAGCGCGGAAAACTCCGAAAGCAGATGATGAAACTGGTAGACAAAACCCAGATGCCGGTTGCGCACAAAACCGCGCTCCGTCTCGTCCAGTGTGGCCAGATTCTTTCCCTTCAGATGAACCGAACCCGTCGTAGGTGTATCCAGCCCGCCAAGCAAATGTAACAACGTCGATTTGCCCGAGCCGGACGAACCAACAATGGCCGTTCGCTGACCGGCAAAGATGTCCAGGTTGACGTCCTTGAATACTTCAACGGCATAGGCACCCTGTGAAAAGGTCTTGCCAAGCGCATAACACGAAAGAATAACCTCACTCATAGCGCAGCGCCTCTGCCGGATTGACCCGGGATGCATTGTAACTCGGATAGAGTGTCGCCAGAAATGCCAGAACAATCGCGCAGCTGCCTGTCTTTAAAACATCAGCAATACGCAAATCGGAAGGCAAGGTACTGATCATGTAAATGTCCTGCGGCAAAAACTTGAATCCGAACAACTGCTCGATAAAAGGTACAATAATATCAATGTTGACCGATATGAGTATGCCTGTACTCACTCCAATCAGCGTACCCAGTATTCCTGCAATGGCACCCTGGATCATGAATATTTTCATGATGGACTGCGGAGATGCACCCAAAGTCCGCAAAATGGCAATATCAGTCTGTTTTTCAGTCACGGTCATGACCAGCGTCGACACCAGATTGAATGCGGCAACCGCCACAATCAGAAGCAAAATGATGAACATCATGCGCTTTTCCATCTGGACGGCTGCAAACCAGTTCCGGTTCATGCTCGACCAGTCCCGCACAAGCAGGTCACTGTTATTGAGCTGCTTTGCAATCTGCCACGCTACCCTGGGTGCCTGATACATGTCCTGGATACGCAGTCTCAGCCCGTTTGGAGCCGGCTGCTGGAACATACGCATACCATCTTCCAGATTGATGAAGGCCTGACCCGTGTCAAGCAGATGGTGACCTACATCAAAAATGCCCGAAACCGTGAACTGCTTCAGACGGGGAATCATCCCCGCCGGCGTCAGCTGACCCTGCGGCGCTATCAGGGTCAGCCTGTCTCCATTGGCAAGACGCAACTGCTTTGCAAGCCCGACACCAATCACCATATTGAAAGTACCCGGCTGCAAACTCGCAAAATCACCCGTTTTAAGCTGCTGGGCAACATCGGAAACATGCGCTTCCTCATCCGGGATGACTCCCCGGATGACAGCCCCCTGCACGCGGTCAAAACGCGTCAGCATCGCCTGCGCCACAATGTAAGGCGCTGTCCCTCTCACCTCCGTGTTCTGGGCAACCTCCCGCGCTGTTTCCTTCCAGTCCGGCAAAGACCCTTGCGTATTGAAAATTTCGATATGGGGCAAAACAGAAAGCATTTTGTCGCGCACTTCCTTCTGAAATCCGTTCATGACCGACATGACAATGATCAGGGCTGCAACCCCAAGAGCAATACCCGCCATGGATATAAGCGAAATGAACGAAATAAAGCGATTACGCCCACTCCTGCGCCCGGAACGGATGTAGCGGACACCAACCAGCCATTCGTAGGGCAATGCCGACACGATTCTCACAGCCAGCTCCTGCCCTGAACCAGAACACTATTCCAAAATCTGTCACTGAACATAACTACATCTCCAAACCATGAACTCCGGAAAGAAAGGATCCCTTCTGCTTTCCGGGTAATTCCGTTACATTCCATTTACTGCTCATAACTTTCCACTTGAAACTGCACAATAAAAACAGCGACTTACAGCGCGACACCTTCCGCAACCTCAAAAACGTTTCCGCAACTATCGTGTTGGCTTGACCGTTTCGCCGCGTCTGCGATATACCCGCTTCGTGATGTTTTCTTTGGAATGTCCGAGAAGTTTGCTTGCCGAACCAATTTCCTCAATATCTGTTGCTGCCAGTGCGCAAATATCCCTGAGCTGAAACTCTGCCAGCTCGTCGGCAAGTTCAGGATAAGTCTCTCGTGCCGCCTCTCGCGCCCTGTTAAAATAGTTGCTGAATGTTTTATATGACAATGGCAAACCCTTGTCGGATTGTACCAAAGTTTTGTTATCGCCCACTACCGCACGTACCTTTATCCTTTCAATGACTTCGTTCAATTCCGAACTCTCCAGAACAATTCGCAGCTTTTTTCCTGTCTTGCCCTGATTTACCAGTATAGCGCAGACTGAATGTCGGCACATGTCATGACGAGAACATCGCCTGGTCGTTGTCCTGTGAGGTAGGCCAGGTCCATAGCATCCCGAACAATGTCGTTGCCATGCTCATAAACGGCATTCCAGATATGTGGCTCGACAAAATAATCTCTTGGTGCCTGCCTGACTTTTTTTTAACGCACTTTGTGGGATTTTCCTTTTCGGTATAACCTCACTCTCTCGCCATGTCAAATGCCTGACTGAATACGCTGATTTCAATGTTGATAGTTGTAGCAACATCACGCTATCTGGCAATGTGTGCGGGCTTTACTTCGTAAATCGACGCGGTGCCAAAAAAGCCCTTCAATTTTTTTATGGCGACAATGTAGGACTTTTGTGTGTTTATTGATTTTTTTTGGCAAAACCTTCTGAATGAACCTGTCAAGAACATGATCCATACTTATATCAGGTGGCGGTTTCGTCTCGTGATAATGCTGACCTTACAGTTCAGCCCATCTGGTTTTGGCTGTGACAAGGCATTTGCCGAGTCGAATTTCAACACGCTTTCCGTCTTTGATCGTGCTGTAGTAGTAGTAGGACACCCCCTTCTACCAGTCCACTGATTTCGCCTTCACCTACAAGGTCAAGGACAGAAATCATGGCACGTGACTCAAGCGTGTCGGAATATTCGATTGCCTGACGTGCAGAACCACCGCCGCCTTTGCTGCTACCACCTCCCGAACCTGCTACAACGGGATAACGCTCTCTGTGACCGCCATTGTGTACGCGGACCCCGTTGCATATGAATGTATGGTTGGGGCTGACAGAAAGGTTGTAAGTGGGTTCTGGAGCAATTTCTGTTATCGACAGTATGGGGCGTAGGTGCCCCATGCCGTCAACAAGGGCATCTTCAGTGGTAAGGGTGCCAACTTCAACGAAAGAGCCATACTGGTTCAGAACCCAATGGTTGGGGGTAATATACATTTCCCCACGCCAGAATCTGACGTAGAGAAGAGGTTGGGGTTCAGGGTGGTGGTGTGTTTCAGTAATGGTGGAAACGTGGATTCTGCCCTGCTCATCGAAAGACAGAACCTGATCGCCAACACGCAAATCTTCAATGGGAACAGTTCTTCCCTGCTGAAGCTGGACGAGTGAACCTTTTCGGAAGCAGCCGCCACCTGATCCGGCTATGGTGATTCCGAAGGAATCGAAAACTTGCGTGTCGTCAAACTTTGCCATTAAACCGAAACCTCATTGACTGTCATTATGGCTGAAATACATTGTGCGCCGACAAGGCATCTGCCATAGATAAGTGGAACCGGTATGCCCTGTCTTTCCGTGTTGACGGGGCCATCGAAGTAGTGGCTGGTTTTGTCCTTTCGTTCGTATATGTCATTTCTCCTTTTTTGGTTTTGGGGGGGGACATTTTTTGGTGCGCGTCCCTCACGCCCACCACACCACAAA
>Ga0099364_10002371_pt1 | contig 30174 bp, 28 predicted proteins | sample TergutTh196P3_FD_73070 | JGI IMG/M metagenome (GOLD analysis project Ga0099364, IMG submission 73070) | Microcerotermes parvus P3 segment gut microbial communities from Pointe-Noire, Republic of the Congo - Th196 P3 | ecosystem: Host-associated > Arthropoda: Insects > Digestive system > Gut ...
GCGAGCGGAGTGTACCCCATGCACATGCCGGGTCACAAGCGAAATCCTGCGTATATGCCGAGCGGCTTATCGTCCGACATTGACATAACCGAAATACATGGGTTTGACGATTTGCGTGACCCGCAGGGGGTACTGCGCGAAACAAAAAAACTCGCGGCGGAGCTGTACGGAAGCAGTGAGGCGTTCCCGCTCGTGGGCGGTTCTACGCTTGGGATTCTGACTGCTATCGGTGCTCACGCACAGCGAGGAAGTAAAATTCTTGCCGACGGGTTTTGTCATCATTCAATCCCAAATGCCGCCGAGCTGTTCGGGTTAGAGCTTTTGCGTGTCGTTCCCGAAACCGACGAAGAGTCGGGCGTGCCTTGTGCAATCCCTCCGTTTTTAGTTGAGGCGGCTTTGAAAAAAGACCCCGACATACGCCTTGTTGTAATAACGTCGCCCACATACGAGGGAGTAGTCAGCGACATTTCGGAGATTTCAAAAGTCGTGCATAGTGCGGGCGCGTTGCTTCTTGTTGACTGCGCTCACGGGGCACATCTCGGTTTTTCCGATGCTTTCCCGAAAAGCCCTGTTATGCTCGGTGCGGACATGGTTGTCGTCAGCTTGCACAAAACGCTACCCGCCCTTACTCAATGCTCGCTTCTGCATTTATGCGGCGAAAGAGCCGACATCAACCAAGTGCAAAAAATGCTGAACATTCTGCAAACAAGCAGTCCCTCTTATGTGCTGATGTCCTCCATTGACCACTGTTTACGCCTTTTGCGGGAAAACGCTCCTATGCTCTTCCGCGACTATGAGAACAGCTTGTTGCGCTTTACCGCATTAACGAGCAAGCTCAAAAATTTCTCCGTGCTGAAAAAAAGACCCGATTTCTTTGATTTTGACTTGGGTAAAATCGTGATTGTCACGAAAAATGCCGCAATGAGCGGTACGGAGCTTGCTGATGTCCTGCGGGAGGATTACAAGATTGAGCTTGAGCGTGCGTGTTATGATTATGCTATCGCAATGACAAGCATCTGCGATTCGTATGATGGTTTCACACGTTTCGCAGATGCGTTGATTGCTGTGGATATGCGTTAGTCCTTTGCGGGGGAATCGCTTTGTTGCGAGGGTTTTTCCTGCGCGGGCGAATCCTGCACAGGCGAGCCTATAGGCGCGGGCGCATATTGCGGCGGGTATTGCCGTGCCGCAGACTGCGGCATTGCTTTTCTCTTTTCTTGCGCCTTGCGGGTGCTTCTTTTTATAATAACAATTATAGCAACTACGATAATTGCCAATATTACCAGAACAGGGGCGGAAACCACTATCCACATGAACAGCCCTGTGAATAAATTGCCTATGCCGCGCATTGTCGCCATGAATCCGTCCGCCATTCGCTCCCAATAGGTGCGGTCGAGCGATATTACTTCCTGATACTCCTCAACCTCGTTGATGTTGAGTGTCAAAACACTATAGTCTACCTGACGTTGCCAGTTGGTGAGCGTTGACGTAAGGCTTTCGATTTGATACCTGACATTTGCAATCGACGATTCTATGGTTATTAAGTCGGGGATGTCCTCCGCCTTTGACAGCATGGCAAGCAAGCGTTCTTCCTGCACGCGCAGGGTGTTCAGCCGTGTTTCCGTGTCAACGAACTGTGAGGTAATGTTCGTCGCATTACTGCTTTGATGTGTGATGTTACCCAAAGTGTTGAGCCTTGCTGTCATCGCGTTTAGCTGCTCAACGGGAACACGTATTTGAAAGTGTGCGTAGCGGTAGCTGACTAATCCGCGTTGTATTGAATGATAATTAGCCCCGCTGACATTTGAGTTTTCGATAAAAGCACCGTGTCCCGCGATGAGCGAGTAAATGTTTTCGATTGTTTCGTCAAACTCCAGCGTTTCTATGTCAGCGTAATACGAATAAATAATCTTCTCGGCAAGACCGTCCGTAACAGGCGCGGTTATCGGCATACCTGCGCCGCTGCCGAATCCGCCGCCGTCATTGCCGCTAACGTAATCCTCTCGTCTGTAGGCACTCTCAGCAGACATATCCAGCGCATCGTCCCTCAACATCGTTTGTGCCATAGGAGCGGGCATAGGCTCCGCCATAGGCTCCTGTGGCGACATGGCAAGGTCAAATTCAACCGCTCCCCCGTCGGAGGTTGTTCCTCCCCACGCGCTATTCTCTGATTCTGATGAACATGCTGTAGATAGGGCTATCGCAAGGATAAGGCAAAGCAGGATAAGTATTTTCTTTTTCATGTTCTTTTCTCCTCATTTTCTACATTTTGTTGTTTTCCGAATTGTCGTGTTTTTATGGGACGGGCAGGCAGGTCTGCCCGATACTAAATACTGACGATAAAAAATAAAAAATGTTCCATTTGGAAAAATATTCTAAAATGTTCTATTCCAACAGGTCGGGTTGAGCGGCATCCGACAGGTCAGAACGGCGTGTATCCAACCCCTCAGAACAGTCCGCTTCCAACAAATCAGGGCGGCGGGCGCGTGTTCTCGCGAGCGACTGCTCTGTGCGCCACTTTCTGATATTCTCATGGTGTCCCGACAACAGCACCTCAGGAACTCCCCTATCCCGCCATTTCTCAGGGCGCGTATATTGCGGGTGCTCCAAAAGACCGCTCCAGTGGCTTTCTTCGGTTAAACATTCTTCGTCGGGCAAAACGCCCGGCACAAGCCGACACACCGCATCCGCTACAACCATTGCGGGGATTTCTCCGCCTGTCAGCACGTAGTCGCCGATTGAGATTTCCTCGTCCACACATTCCTCAATAAACCGCTCATCGACACCCTCATATCTGCCGCAAACCAAAATCAGCCTGTCATGCTCTGCTTGCAGTCTGCGGGCATCCTCTTGCTTGAATACCTTACCGCAGGGCGACAGATATATTGTGTGAATCTTGCGTTTCGCCTCATCGTTTATATGCTTCCAACAGTTATACAGCGGGTCGGCAAGCATGACACAGCCTCGACCGCCCCCATAGGGGTAGTCGTCCACTTGCCTTTGTTTATTTGTACTGAAATCGCGTATTTGATGACATTCGACACGGATAAACCCGCGCTCCTGCCCGCGCCCCAGTATGCTCTCGCACAGCATATCCCCAACGGTATCGGGGAAAAGTGTCATAATGTCAATTCTCATAGCATTTCTTCACAAAGTCATCGGTGGGCGTGTAGAGGTTTTTCCTAAAGCCCCTTTATCAGGCGTGTAGGCGTTTTATCCAAAGCCCCCTATCAAGCGTGTAGGCGTTTCACCTAAAGCCCCCCCTATCAGGCGTGTAGAGGTTTTTCCTAAAGCCCCTCTATCAGGCGTAGCTTGACAAAACCTTCTTCTAAGTTTGTTTCAACAATAAACTCCGAAACTGCGGGGACGAGTATTTCCCGCTCACCTTTTATCACATACACATTGCCCGCAGGCAAGGTGAGCACCTCGCTGACAGTTCCCAAAACGCCGCCCGTTTCAGCATCAATAGCTGTAATGCCTACCAAGTCCGCGATAAAATACGCGCCCGCTTCGAGCTTAATATCCTCTCTTTTAACGCAGACGACCTTAGTTTTTAACCGTATCGCCGCCTCAAGACTGTCTACACCCTCAAGTCTTAACAGCAAAAAACTCTTGTGAATTTTCGCCGAAAGCACCTTTATCGGCATCCCGTCAATGTAAAAGTATTCGATGTCGGTCAAAGACACAGGCGAATCAGCCCACGGCTGTAGCCGCAGTTCTCCGCGTATGCCGTGGGTGTTCACAATCTGACCTGTTTCGATTAAATTATCACGCATAAAAGATGTTACAGTCAGTCTATGATGTCAATGCTGATGCGCTTCCCTTGCCTGTAGGCAACACTACGCATAAGCGAGCGGATTTCACGGGCGATGCGCCCGCCGCGCCCTATCACCTTACCCATGTCGGACTGATTTACGCGCAACTCATAAACTATTTCGGTTTCTTCCTCGCGCTCGGTCACGCTCACGTCATCGGGATTGTCAACTAAGTTCTGCGCGATGTAAGCCAGCAGTTCCTTTAAGTCACCCATCATTTTAACCCTCTGCTTTTTTCAAGAGTGCCTTGACAGTATCGGTGGGTTGCGCCCCTTGGCTCAGCCAGTAATCAACACGCTCTTTGTTAATCGTTATCTCCGACGGTTGGGTTAGCGGGTTGTATGTGCCGATTTCCTCGATACATCTGCCATCTCTCGGTGATTTTGAATCCGCAACTATAATTCTGTAGTAGGGATTCTTCTTTGCGCCCATTCTGCGTAATCTGATTTTAACCATTTGTATTCTCCTTGTTATAGTGTATTCTTTAATTGTACTGAATCGGGTAAAAGCCCGACCCCGCATTACATACCAAGCAGACCTTTGCTCGCCTTTCCCCTGAACATTGCGGGTATTTTTCCTCTTGTCATTTGCTTGGTCATAACTTGCATTGCCTCAAACTGTTTTAACAATCTGTTGATGTCTACAACCGCTGTTCCGCTTCCGAGTGCTATACGTCTTTTGCGGCTGCTGTTCAAAATTGACGGGTTATCGCGCTCCGCTTGTGTCATTGACAGGATTATCGCTTCGGTTCTTGTTATCATTGCCTCGTCTATTGATGCTCCCGCCAGAGCTTTTGCATCAACCCCCGGCAACATTCCGGCAATCTCCGACAAGCCGCCCATAGACTTAACCTGAGTTAGCTGTTCATAGTAATCGGAGAGCGTGAAGCGGTTTTTCATCAGCTTCTCGGTCATTTCCTGAGCCTTTTTCTCGTCGAAAGCCTGTTCCGCTTTTTCGATGAGCGTTAAAACATCTCCCATTCCGAGTATGCGCGATGCCATGCGTTCGGGGTAAAACGGCTCAATCATGTCGAGCTTTTCGCCTGTGCCTACAAACTTTATCGGCTTGCCTGTGACTGCTCTGACCGATAGCGCGGCACCGCCGCGTGCATCGCCGTCGAGCTTTGTGAGTATTACTCCGTCTATTCCAAGAGCTTCATTAAATGAGGTTGCCGCGTTTACCGCGTCCTGCCCTGTCATGGCATCAACGACTAACAGGATTTCCGTTGGGGTTACTGCCGCCTTTATCTTTTTCAGTTCATCGACAAGCTCATTATCTATATGAAGCCGCCCCGCTGTGTCGAGAAAAACCAAATCGTTGCCGTTTTTTTCTGCGTATTTGATTGACTCCTTTGCGATATTCACGGGGTTTGCCGTTCCCATTTCAAATACAGGAATGTCTACCCCTCGCCCTACTGTTTTCAGTTGCTCTATTGCCGCAGGGCGGTATATGTCGCAAGCGACGAGAAGCGGCTTTTTGCCGTTGTGCCGCCGCATATAGGCGGCGAGCTTTGCTGTGTTGGTTGTCTTGCCCGCTCCTTGAAGCCCCATCATCATTATTATCGTGGGCGGCTTTGAGGATATGGCGATTTTTGCGTTCTCGCTCCCAAGCAGTGCGGTAAGCTCTTCGTTTACTATTTTAACAACCATTTGCGCCGGGGTCAAGCTTTCGAGTACATCTCTGCCGATACTTCGCTCCGTAACTGTGTTTACAAAGTCACGGACAACCTTAAATCCGACATCCGCTTCTAAAAGTGCCATGCGCACCTCGCGCATTGCTTCTTTTATGTCGGATTCCTTTAATCGCCCTTTACTGCGGAGTTTCTTAAAAGCGGCGTTTAGTTTTTCTGTTAAACTTTCAAATGCCAATGTTTTATTCTCCAAACGAAAGCGGGTTAATTTTGTTTACTTGCGGTGTGCTTCTCATATGCGGCTTTGATGTCGGCCGCCAGATAAAGTGAACCAATGGCGCAGATTATCGGTTTGCCGTTGCTGTCCGTGCTGTTGCTGTCCGTGCCGTCTGCGCAAGTGCCGCCGCTGCCCGTGTCCCCGTCTGCCCGCTTCCCTGCCATGTCAAACGCTTTTTCAACACCTTCTCCTATCCCGCCGCAAGCGGTTGTCGGAACTCCGTGACATGAGATTAACTCCGCAAGCCGAGCCGCCTTCATTGCCCTCGTGTTATTCGGTGTGACTGTAAAAACATACTCAGCGGCGGGAATAATAAGCTCCACCATAGTTTTTACGTCCTTATCCGCCAGAACCCCCATTATGAATATAACCTTTTGCTCGCCGAAATATGCTTTCAGGCTCTCCGTCACCGCTTTCGCTCCGTGCGGATTATGTGCCGCATCAAGGATAAACACAGGGTCATACCCCAAAAACTCAAACCGTGCCTGCCATTTTACCGCTCCGATTCCGTCTGCAATGCTTGTGTCACTAATCTTATATCCTTTATCCCGCAGTAGCTCACAAGCTGTAACAGCCACAAGCGCGTTACTCGGCTGATACGCACCCGCAAGCGGGAGCAGGATTTCTCCGTATGGTTCTATGTTAAGTTTTGTGTTTTCGAGGGAATAACTCGTATTCTTTATGCGTGAAAAATCGGCTTTATTTAACCTTGCGTTTCGCTCCGCCGCAACACTTCTGAATACTTCCTCCACCTCGATACTCCCGCCGTATATCAGCACATCGCCGCCGCTTTTGATAATACCTGCTTTTGCGCGGGCAATTTCGGGTAGTGTCGTGCCGAGATATTCGGTGTGGTCGTAGTCGATAGCTGTAATAACCGCAAGCTCAGGTGTTTCTATGACGTTTGTTGAGTCAAGCTCGCCGCCCATTCCGACTTCCAAAACCACAATTTCACAGCTACAGTCCCAAAAATACGTCATCGCAAGTGCCGTGATTATCTCAAACTCCGTCGGCGGGTCTTTCATTGCTTCAACTATCGGTTTGAGCTTTTCCGTCAGTATTATCAGCTCATCGTCGGTTATTTGCGCGCCGCCGACTTGTATACGCTCGTTAAAAGACATGATGTACGGCGATGTGTACAGCCCCGTTTTATACCCTGCCGCTTGCAGAACGGAAACGATACATGAGCTTGTTGAGCCCTTGCCGTTTGTGCCTGCGATATGGACAAATCTCAACTTTTTTTCGGGATTGCCAAGAGCTTTTAACAACTCGCGGGTGCGGCTGAGTCCGGGCTTGCTACCCTGCCACTTGACACTATGTATATATTCAAGCGTGTCCTTTATGTTCAATCGCCCTTGTTGCTCCTTTTATTGCTTCATACAGAATACACAATACGTTAATGTATGTCAAGAATTGGTTGTGAAGGCTTTTGAGATTTTGCCTAAACCTCTCATCTTTCTGTTCTCTCGGAGTTGTTTTTTTTTCATTGATGTGTTATAATTTACAATAGAAGTCTTTTGAATACCGTTAGCTTTGAAGCCTGTATGTTGCCCGTCTCACGGTCGGTCGGTCGGACAGTACGGGCAGGCGAGGGATATGTCTTATTTCGAACAACGTCCAAGTATATTTTCAAATTATTTAGAAAGTAAAGGTGTAACAGCCAACATGACACGCGATAGACTTCCAATTAGTAGCATAGCGGAAGCATTTGAAGAAGCAAAGCAAAATGGCCAACAGATCATTTTACAGCAAAGACCAACTGTATTGCATAGGTTAGAGACAAATATTACAGGAGACATTAGATCGAAAGAAGAAACAGATAGCGGTCATTCTGTTACCGTGACGGGAATAACGGAAGATGGAAACATTCTTGTATCATCGTGGGGCGAGGAGTTTATACTGAAGCCTTCTGACTATAATTTAGTGTGGATATGGTTGAATCCTAGATTTTATTTAGACTTTGAGGTGGTGACATATGAATTTGAGTAGCAGAAAAATAATTATTTTTATCGGGATAGTATGTGCCATCGTTGTAGGATTGATATTAACTAACATAGGAGGAAAATATATGAATGACGTAGAGGGATTGCTCGTGCCAACACAAGAAGAAGCCCGGTACATGATAGACCGTTTCTCCCCTTTTGAGATTGGAGCTCCGTATCCTATTTTTCCATTAAACTATGACATCCGTCTTGCCCGGAGAAAGGGGTTAACCGCAGGAGATAATTTTAGCCGTGAGTACCTGAATATGCAGGCGCTATATCGCAAGGCGTTAGAGCTGTATTTGGAAGAGACACTAAATCTGTCCGAATTTGACGAAAGTCTTGCAAACAGCGAGTTAGGATTTGTCCCTCTGCCGGAAAAGAATATGGGCTTTCATCAGAAATACTCCTATTTTGATTTTCAGTTTATTTACTTAAGAAATAACCTGCCAATTGAACGGCTTGACAAAGAAGAGCTTGATATTCTCAGAAAATACATACGCGCAGGAAACTCCGATGTGACAGAAGAACTGCTTGACCTTGTTTCCGGAACATTCCAAAAAATTATTGTAGTATCTGAAAATTGGGGCTCTGAGGTTGGCGCATTGTATCACCAAGGCGGTGAGTCTGCGCCAAATGAAGCCCTTGTGTTGAGTATTAATTATACAGGTGGCGGTAGGGAGAGAAGGGAGTATTTAGAGCAAGAGTTCATCCCCGCTATGGAAAAAATCCTCTCAGAAAGACTTGGTCATGTTGTTAAGGTTTTATATTGGGTATAAGCCGAACGGGAAAAGTGTGCGTTGGTCGGTATCGAATATTTTCCTTAGACTTTGAGGTGGTGACATATGAGTTTGAGTAGCAGAAAAATAATTATTTTTATCGGGATAGTATGTATAATCGTCATAGGATTTATATTAATTAACGGCGGGAAATATATGAATGACGTAGAGGGATTGCGCGTACCAACACGAAAAGAAGCCCGGTACATGATAGACCGTTTCCCTCGCAATATGGACGGAGCCCCATATCCCATTTTCCCATTAAACTATGACATCCGTCTTGCTTGGAGAAAGGGATTAACCGCAGGAGATAATTTTAGCCGTGAGTACCTAAATATGCAGGCACTCTATCGCAAGGCGTTAGAGCAGTATTTGGAAGAGACACTAAATCTGTCCGAATTTGACGAAAGTCTTGTAAACAGCGAATTAGGGTTTGTCCCCCTGTCGAAAAAAGAGATGGAATTTCATCAGAAATACTCCTATTTTGATTTTCAGTTTATTTACTTGAGAAATAATTTGCCAATTGAACGTCTTGACAAAGAAGAGCTTGATATTCTCAGAAAATATATACGTGCGAGAAACTCCGATGTAACAGAAGAACTGCTTGACCTTGTTTCCGGAACATTTCGAAGAATTATTGTAGTATATGAGAATCGGGGGACTAATGTTGGCGCAATGTATCATCAGGGCGGCGTTTCCGCGCCGAATGAAGCTCTTGTGTTGAGTATTAATTATTTGACGGGACTAAATGATGGTGGTGGTGGAGAGAGAATTGATTATTTAGAGCAAGAGTTCATCCCCGCTATGCAAGAAATCCTTTCAGAAAGGCTTGGTCATGTTGTTAAGGTTTTATATTGGGTATAAGCCGAACGGGAAAAGTGTGCGTTGGTCAGTATCGAATATTTTCCTTAGACTTTGGAGTGATAAAAAATGTGAAATTGGTCATCTCATCACTGCTGTGTGAGGATTACGGGTTCGTCGTCCTGCAAGACCGCCGTGTCGGTCAGTTCTTTTCTTTTTTCCGTAATCGGGGCAAGAACCGCTTCTAAGTGTCGTATTACCTCTCTGAGCAACGGCGGGTCGTCAGTGAGAATCCCATAGACCCCTTGCTCAATGAGCCTTCTGATGCTTCTTTTGAAATTAACCGTCCAAACGCTGATACGCATATTGTGTTGCTCAACGGACTCCATAAATTTCGCGTTTAGCCGCCACAGCGCGGGGTGAATAAAGTCCACCTTTGACTCGCACATTTTTCTCGCCAGAAAATCACCGTCAAGCCTACCTCTGCAAATGTACCCGCAGTTAATGTCAGGTGCTAATTGCTTCAGCTTGTTGACGGAATCATGGTTAAAAGACGAAAAGATGATACGGTCGGACAAGTCGCGCTCGCGTATCATCTGAAGAATCAATTCCTCCATACCCTCATACGGAATCCGTCTGTTTTTCAGTTCAATGTTTGTAACGAGCGGCAGTTTTTCCACCAAATCAAAATACTCTGAAAGCAGAGGGATTCTTTCTCCGTGACCCGCGTCAAGCTCACTAAGCTGTTCATAGGTCATATCGCGAACCGCTCCCCTGCCGTTCGTTGTGCGCCAAAGTTTTTCATCATGTATAACAACGACTTGATTATCCTTTGAAAGCTGTACATCTAACTCTATGCCGTCGCATCCCGCGTCGATTGCCGCTCTAAAAGCAAGTAAAGTGTTCTCAGGATACTTCTTGCGATACCCGCGATGAGCAAAAATCTTTGTCATTGTAAATCTCCAAGCAAGTGGTATAATGTTTGATGTTCTGTATTCTACATCATTTCATTCACAAAATCAAATAGAATGAGAAAATAGTTTATGCGCTTTTACACTACCGGAGAAAATAAATGATAATTGACTTTCACGCCCATGTATTTCCCGACAGTTTAGCCCCCAAAGCTATCAAACTTCTCTTGGAAGAAGCCGATGGAGTTTACCCTGCGTATCACGACGGAACTGTCGGCGGCTTGCTCGGAAATATGGACGAGTGGGGCGTTGACCGCTCTGTTGTTCTCCCCGTAATCACCAAAGAATCTCAGGTAAAAAGCGCGAATGAATGGTTAGCTTCGGTGCAAGCCGCACATTCCGACAGACTTCCTTGCTTCGGCGGCATTTATCCGCACACGGACAATTATAAGCGGGACATTGACTTTGTCGCGGGTCTTGGGTTGAGGGGCTTGAAGTTCCACGCTGAATATCAGGATTTTATTCTCGACGACAAGCATATGCTGAAAATTTACGACTATGCTCTCGAAAAAGGGCTGATTTTACTGCACCATGCGGGGTTTGACCCCGCGTTTAAGCCTCCGTTTCGGAGTTCTCCGAAAATGTTTGCAAATGTGATAAAGGCAATGCAGGGCGGGGTTATAATCGCCGCGCACTTAGGCGGGCATGACCAGTGGGATGATGTCGAAAAATATCTCGTCGGAAGTGAAATATATCTCGACACATCAATGGGTTTTGAATATTTTCCGCATGACCAATTTTTGCGAATTGTGCAAAATCACGGTGCGGACAAGATTTTGTTTGCATCCGACTCTCCTTGGAGCAATACCAAGACAGAAATCGAAACGCTGCGCTCACTCGGTCTGCCGCAAGGGATAGAGAACGCAATTTTGGGCGCAAACGCTGAGAGGATATTGGCGAAAGCCCCGCAAGGGAAATGCCGTAAGGGAAACACTGCAAGGCGCAAACGCTGAGAAAATTTTGTATAATATACAATAACACAGGACAAGGGGGACAAACATAGTGAGAAAGACAATTTCAGTCTTGCTTTTGGCGGTATTGGCGGCGGCACTTTTGACGGCGTGCGCATCCGAACAAAAAACGCCACAACCGTTACAGCCGCAAGGTCAAACAGGCACTTACGCCGATTATATTGACATCGGTGCGACCATCACGGTACAAGCGGGCGATATTTACGCCGGTGTTGCGCGGGATATATTCAGGGCAGCGGAAACGCCGGAATATACGTCAATTGCTGACATGCTGGAGGCTGTGCGTATGAGCAGGGCTGATGCCGCGCTTGTAAGCCATGATTATATAAAACAGCTTCAGGACAGCGGAATGTACAGCGACTTTGATTATCTATGGGTGCCTGAAGATGTCTACGTTACCAAATCGGGTCCTATTTTCCATACTGAGGAGTTACGCGAAAAGTACAACGAATGGTTCAGCGGCATTGCGGCTGACGGCACATGGCAGGAGGTTGTTGACCGTTGGATAGGTATGCCGCTGCCCGCGCAGGAGGACATACCGCAGTTTGAGTTTACGGGCGAAAACGGCATATTGCGGGTAGCCGACACCGGAAATTATCCGCCCGCAATCTATTTCGATGCAAACGGAGAGCCCGCCGGTTTCGATGTGGAAATGATAAGCCTTTTCGCACAGCACATGGGGATGAAAACGGATTTTACCATGATGGCTTACGAGGCCGTAATCTCCTACGTGATTTCCGGTAAAGCTGACATGAGTGCCTGTATGTTTGCTATTACGGAGGAACGTCAGGAGGGTATGCTGTTCGGCGAGCCAAGCCTTATTATGCAGGCGGTACTGATTGTGCCGACAGGCGGCGGCAGTACGGGCAACGGCGGCGGCAGTGCAGGCAACGGCGGCGGCAGTGCGGGCAACGACGGCAACAGTACGGGCAACGGCGAATCGCCCGAAAGCGCAGGCGAAACTCTAAGCTATACCGATTTTTTCGGCAAGAGCTTTTCTGTCATGGGCGGTTCGGTTTTTGATGCGGTTGCCGACGAAATTTTTAACGCCTCTGAAAAACTGTATTTTAATAATGTCATAGACGAATTACAAGCTGTTACACTTGGGAAGGTTGATGCAACCCTTATTGATAATTTGGCTGTGGGGGCGATGATGAATCTCTCAGGCGACAGCTTTAAGGATTTAGCCATGATTGAAGTGCCGCTTGATGAATCGAACTTTGAATACGGGGTTTTCTCGACAGACCAAGATATTATAGACAGCTACAACAATTTTCTGCGCGAAATAAAGGAAAACGGCATATATGACGAAATGGCGGAACGCTGGTTTTCAAACTTCGACGTGGGTACGAAAATGCCGAATATTCCGCTGACGGGCGCAGGCGGTACGCTTCAAGTCGCCTTAAACGCCTCTTACCCGCCCTTTGTTTTTCTGGGAGAGGACAGGGAATGGTTAGGCTTTGACATCGAGCAGTTTTATAGGTTCGCTCAATATTTGGATATGGATATAGAATTTGCCGATATGGATTTCAGCGCGCTTCTCCCTTATGTCGTGTCGGGAAAGGCGGATATAGCATCAAGTATTTTTATAACTGAGGAGCGCAGGCAAAGTGTAATATTCGGAGAGCCCGACTATATAAGCACAACGGTTATCGTCTACAGAAAAGACAATGCCCAAACAAGCGTATCTACGGGCAGCAGTACGGGTAACAGTGCGGGCAACGGCACGGGCAACGGCTTTATTGAGTGGCTTAAAACAAGTATTCAGCGCAATCTCATCACCGACAACCGCTGGATGCTGATTGTGGACGGTCTTAAAGTGACCATGATTATCGCGCTGATGGCGCAGGTTTTCGGCACGGTGTTCGGAGCATTTGTCTGTTTTGTACTGACACGAAAAAACAAATTCGCGAGCTTTTGCGGCAGGCTCTATTGCGGGCTGATTCACGGTATGCCTATAGTCGTTTTGTTGATGATAAGCTATTACATTATCTTCGGCAACACACAAATATCAAACGTGCTGACCGCAATCGCGGCATTCTCAATGATTACGGGCGCGGGCGTTGCGGGTAATCTGAAAGGCGCGATAGACACAATCGACCCTGTGGAAATAGAAGCGGCGCGGAGTATCGGATTTTCAGCGTTCAAAGCGTTTATTTCGGTCACTCTGCCGCAGGCGGTACGGCGAGCCTTGCCCGGGTATACCACCGCTTTTGTCGAGCTCGTGAAAGCCACCGCTGTTGTAGGCTATATCGCAATCCAAGACCTGACCCGCGCAGGTGACATTATCCGCAGTCGTACTTATGATGCCTATTTCCCGTTGCTTTTTGTCGCGGTCATCTACCTGATTGTAACAACAATCTGTGTGCAGTTGTTTAAGTTCACCGTCAAGAAAATGAACGGAGGAGAAGCCCTATGAGTATCATATCTGTAAGAAATCTGTCAAAGGCGTTCGGAGAGAACATTATCCTGCAAAACGTGAACGCCGACATTGAAAAGGGCGAGGTTATTTCTATCATAGGGCCGTCAGGCACGGGTAAAAGCACCCTTTTGCGGGCAATCAACTTTCTCGACCCGCCCACAGGCGGCGAGGTGTTCTTCGACGGCGAAAAAATCACTCGAAAGAATATGGATGCCGCCCGCCGCAGAATGGGTATGGTGTTTCAGAATTTCGGGCTGTTCAGCCATTTAAGCGTAATGGATAACCTCATCATGGGTCCTGTCAAGCTACTTGGCTTCTCGAAAGAAGAAGCGACGGAAAAAGCGGCGGAGCTTCTCAAAACCGTGGGGCTTGCGGAGCGGGCGGCATTTCTCCCTCGTCAGCTTTCAGGCGGTCAAAAACAGCGCGTGGCGATAGCCCGCTGTCTTGCCATGTCACCTGAGGTCATACTGTTTGACGAGCCAACCAGCGCACTTGACCCGACTATGGTGAGCGAGGTCATGGCGGTCATGCGCAGTCTTGCCAAATCGGGCATGACTATGATTGTTGTCACACATGAGATGGACTTCGCCCGTGATGTGTCGGGGCGTGTATTTTACATGGACGAGCGCGGCATATATGAGGACGGCAGTCCCGACGAGATTTTCAACAACCCGAAAAAGCCGAAAACACAGGCGTTTATTTATAATATCCGCTCATTCAGCTATGAGGTTACAAGCCGTAATTTTGACTATGCGGAAATGCTTGGCGGCGTGGAAAATTTCTGTTTCCGCCACGCGATAGAAAGGAAAACCGTCAACAAGCTCGTTCTGCTTGCGGAGGAGCTTGTGATTAACATCATAACGCCGCAGTACGGGGCGTGTTCGCTGTCCTTGAGCTTTTCGGAAAAGCTCCGTACTTATGAGCTGTCTGTTTCCTACTGCGGCAAAAAGGCGAACGCTTTAGACAGTGCCAAGGACGAATTATCGGCTACGCTGGTGAAAAAGAGTGCGAATGATATACGGCATGAGTACGCCGACGGTGTGAATAAGATTATCGCAACACTGTGAGGGGTGTAAAGCTACTGTTCAGAGTATATTATTTTTGAGCGGTTAGGTGGAGCGTATTGAACGCTCTTGGCGAAATTCTGGCATCTCCATAGCCGCGTACTGTTTGAGCAAAGCGAGTTTACGCGGCTGCCGAATAAGCCTTAGAGCGACAATGCGCGGATACCGTTTAGCGAGAAAAATAATATCTCTGAACAGGTACAACATCTCATCTCTTTTGAAGCATGCGCCTTGAAGATTTTTCGCTAGCACGGGTCTTGTCGCCCTACATACGCGAAAAATTCAATTCGCACGCTTCAAAAGAGATTTACACACAGCTCGTCACAGAAACAACTTCCCCCCTTTCCCAACAAAGAATAGACATTCACAAAAAAAAGGTGTAAAATACGTTACCATTCAAAACAAGGCGGCAGTGCAGATGATTTCAGCAAAAATGATTAAACTCACCGAGAGCAACAGCGTGATTCGTGCTATGTTCGAGGAGGGCAACAGGTTGGCGGCGGAGCATGGGCGTGAGAATGTCTTTGATTTCAGTCTTGGCAACCCAAATATCCCCGCCCCCGCCGCAGTCAACAAAGCGATAACAGAGCTTGTGGCGGCGGAGAACCCCGTCGCTTTGCACGGCTACATGAGCAACGTCGGATACCCCGCCGTAAGAGCCGACATCGCAAGCTCGCTCAACAGCAGGTTTCAAACGAATTTTGACGAAAAAAACATCATCATGTCCGCAGGGGCGGCGGGTGCTTTGAACGTGGTGCTTAAAACCCTGCTCAATCCGAGCGATGAGGTTATCGTTATTGCTCCGTTTTTTGTGGAATACGCAAACTATATCGGCAACTATGACGGAAAAACCGTTATCGTGTCAAGCAGTCAGCCGAATTTTCAGCCGAATATCGAGGCACTGCGCGAAGCCGTCACGGAGCGCACCAAAGCGATAATCGTCAACTCCCCAAACAACCCGACAGGCGTTATTTACTCGGAACAGACGATAAAACAGCTATCCGACATGCTTACGGAGCGCAGTGAAAAATTCGGCAATCCCATATACATCATATCCGACGAGCCGTACAGAGAGCTTGTTTACGATAACGCAACCGTGTCTTTTATCACCAAATACTACAAAAACACAATCGTTTGCTACTCGTGGTCAAAATCGCTCTCTCTTTCGGGACAAAGAATCGGGTACATACTCATTCCGAGCGAGATTGACGAGTATGATTTGATTTTTGATGCCGCAGGAATCGCGACGCGAATACTCGGATTTGTCAACGCTCCCGCTCTGCTCCAACGTGTTGTCGCAAAATGTATCGGCGAAAGTACAGACCTCGAAGCCTACGACACCAACAGACAGCTACTCTACAACGGCTTAACGAAGCTCGGTTTTGAAGCGGTTTATCCGCAAGGGGCATTTTACCTCTGGCTCAAAACGCCGCACGACGACAAAGACTTTGCACAGGCGGCAAAAAAGTACAATATACTGCTCGTTCCGGGCTCTGCTTTTGCCTGTTCGGGTTATGCGCGAATTGCCTATTGCGTGGCAAAGCAGACCATAGAACGCTCACTCCCCGCATTTGAAAAATTAGCACGGGAGTTATTGTGAAAAACCGACACGGGCACGACGGATTAACGTAAAAAAACGACACGGGAGTTACCGTGAAAAAACGGCACGGGATGTCAATTGAAAGGACAAACCACAAATATGGAAGACAAAAAAGTTATTCTCTCAGGGATTCAGCCCACAGGCGTACAAACATTGGGCTCATACTGCGGCGCGCTCAAAAACTGGGCGGCTCTGTCGGAGCAATTCGAGTGCTTCTACGCAATCGTGGATATGCACGCAATAACTGTCAGACAAGTCCCCGCAGAGCTTCGCAGAACCCAGTATGAACAGCTTGCGGTACTCATAGCCTGCGGAATCGACCCTGACGAGAACACGCTCTTTATACAAAGCCATGTTCCCGCACACGCACAGCTCTCTTGGGTGCTGAGTTGCTTTACAATGTACGGAGAGCTTACGCGCATGACTCAATTTAAGGACAAATCGGCAAAAAACGCGGACAACATCAACGCAGGGCTTTTCACATATCCCTCACTGCAAGCGGCGGACATTTTGCTCTATCAGCCTGACCTTGTTCCTGTGGGCGCAGACCAAAAGCAACACGTTGAGCTGACACGCAACATAGCCGTGCGTTTCAACGGAATTTACGGTGATGTTTTCAATCTGCCCGCGCCCTACATTCCGAAAATCGGTGCAAGAATTATGGATTTGCAAGCACCGACAAAAAAAATGTCAAAATCTGAAATCGAAGGCGGCGGCTGTGTCTTGCTTTTGGATAAGCCTGAAAATATTATGCGCTCCTTCAAACGCGCCGTCACCGACAGCGAAACAGTCATACGCTACGACCCCGAAAACAAGCCCGGTGTTTCCAACCTCATTCAAATCTATTCAACCTGTGTCAACAAGGACTTTGCGGAAATTGAGCGCGAATTTGAGGGTAAGGGCTACGGCGAATTAAAGACCCGCGTAGGTGAGGCTGTGGTCGAGCTTTTGCGCCCGATTCGCGAAAAATCAGAGAAATTGCTGTCAGATAAAGCATATCTTGAAAAAATAATGCGGAGCGGAGCAGAAAAAGCATCTTTTACCGCAAACAAAACGCTAAAAAAGGTTTACAAGAAGATAGGTTTTATTGTATAATAATTCTTATTATACTTTTACAGGGTTTTTATACGATTTCTATGAAATCATTACACGGCTATTTTAACTGCGGCGCGTGACGCGCCAACCATTGTCCGCTTCAACGAAATTTTCCTTTGGTTCCAAAATCTGCTGCAATGATGAATGTCATCAGCCAACAACAAGGAGAGGTGTACATGAGCAAATCGGGTGAAGTAATCAAAAAGCGGCTACATTTCGGGGTAGTTTTACCTTCTTTGGACAACACGCATAAGTATATTCTGCTGGAGGGTATCAATGAGTTTGCGAAGAAAAACGATATACATCTGACCGCTTACTTCGGGACTTACGAAAAAGACAACTACGACTACGCTTCTCACTACGAGCCTTGCTTCGAGGCAATAAACAACAGCACCACTCTAAACGGAGTAATACTTTACTCAGGATTTATCGCGCATAATGTGGGAACTGAGCTTTATGTAAAATCTGTCCAGTCTATCACAAGGCACATTCCCGTCATTTCAATCGGTATGCCGATAGACGGTGTTTACTCTGTCATGGTGGACAATGCGGCGGGCATGTACAGCGCGGTAGACCATTTAATCAAGGAGCACGGGAAGAAACGAATTGCGTTAATCAAAGGTCCTGACGGACATCCTGAAGCCGATGCGCGGCTTGCGGGGTACAAACAGGCTTTGGCGGACAACGGTATTCCGCTCGATGAAAACTTGCTTTTACCCGGGAGTTTTACCCCTATGAGCGGCAGAGATGCGACAAATGAGCTTTTAGACAACCGAAAAGTGCCTTTTGATGCAATTTCTTGCTGCGACGATGAAGCGGCCTTCGGTGCTATGAAAATTCTCAAACAAAGGGGCTATCAAGTTCCTGAGGACATCTCCGTGACAGGGTTTGACGATGTCGAGGAAGCGGCAAACCACAAGCCTGCTTTGAGTACGGTACATCAAGATTTTTCAGAGCTTGGAACAATTGCCGCAGATTTGCTTCTGAACATTATTGGCGGCAATACGGTAGAAGTCGAAAACTACGTGACCCCCTCTTTTGTAACACGCCGCTCCTGCGGGTGTGACGAAAAAAGACGTGCGGCAGGCAAGCAAGCGCATGTTTCTTCTAAGGAAGACGAGTTGCGCCGCCAGAGGGTCATGGGTAATATTGTGTTGAAGTTTAAGCTCAACGAGCTGTCCGCTTTTGCACACAACTCCTTTCCGAAAATATCAATAAACACGGTATTGGTCGGTCTGTACCACAACCCCATACCGGGCGGAAGCTCCGACGGTGACAGAACCATTGGAACGCTTTTCGGTTTTGACAGAGAGGACAGCATACACATCAATAATGACGGCGAAAACCCGCATTTGTTCTCTGATTATTCGTTAATTGACGGGTTTGATTTCGACCGCGAGCGGCACACAATGTTCTTCTTGCCGCTGTTTTTTGAAACGGAGGAATCAGGGGTTGCCCTCATTGCTTATGACTCGGAAAATCCCGTAGATTCATACGAAATCCTGAGAATGAACATTTCCGCCGCCGTTAAGGGTGCGAGCTTGCTTGAGAAGATTGAAACGCTGTCCATTACCGATGAGCTTACAGGGCTTTTCAACAGGCGCGGCTTCTTCCAGTATGTACATTCAAGAATACTGTATTTGCAAAGAGCAAGGGAGATGGTTCCCATTGTTTTGGCTATGGATATGGACGGGCTGAAGTTTGTCAACGACACCTACGGTCATGCGGAGGGCGACGTTGCGATTTCAACCTACGCCAAGCTGCTGAAACAGGTTTTCCGCGAGGAGGACATCATCGGCAGGCTCGGCGGTGACGAGTTTGCGGTGTTCTCGCTTATAAAATCTGAGGATAATATCGAAAAGCTCGAAGGCAGATTCAGAGCAAAGATTGAGGAATACAACGCGCAGGGTCACCACCCATACAGAATAGACGGCTGTATCGGCGCGGTTGTGCTGAGTGCGCCCACAAAAGAGAGCTTTGACCTTGCTATGCTCAGTGCTGACGATGTTCTGTACAAGGAAAAGGCAAAGAAAAAGGCAAAGGGCTTATCGCGCCAGTAGTTGGCGGTTGGTGTATTGTTAGTGTTGTTACAGCTTTTGAAGTCTGTGCATCCACTACAGCGCGAAATCTTCCTCGCTTAGTTTAATAACATTCAGACTATGCGCGAACTCCGGTTCGCGTTTAGTCGGTTCATAGCGAAATAAACTGCACTTTCCGCTTGCCGCCATGATTCCGCAATTTCTGCACGCTATCTCACCGCGCCCCATATCAGTACCATGAATACAATAAGAACAGCATGGTTCAATATCATTTCTGAAAAGCACAACCGCTCACCTCTGTATTTGTATCTTTTGAAATTTCACCGTCTTTTGAGTTTTCACAGACACTTAAACTTTTTACACTTTCTACCATGTACCCTGAAACTCTGAGTACCCCGAAATTTTAACATGAAGCGCGGGATTTCGCAATACAACAATTTTCGCAGAATTTCGCAATACAACATTCAGAGCATTTCGGATTGCGGGCTGTGCAAACAGCGCGTCCGTGCAGTACCAATCTGTGGCAAAAATCGGAGGACTCCTTCGGTGGCAGTATTCGCACAAGTTCTTTTTCGATTATGTGCGGATTTTTTGTGTTTACAAAGCCTATGCGGTTTGACAGCCTTATGCAGTGCGTATCGACCACAACGGCAGGCTTTCCGTGTATGTCGCCGAGTATAAGATTCGCCGTTTTTCTGCCTACGCCCGGAAGCCTGAGCAGATTTTCCATTGTGTCGGGAACCTTGCCGTCGAACTCGCCTATGAGCATGGCGGATGCGGCGATTATGTCGTGAGCTTTAACACGGTAAAACCCGCAAGAATGAATAATACTTTCTATTTCGGTTAAATCCGCCCCCGCTATTGCCGCCAGTGTCGGGTAGCGTTTGAACAAATGCGGCGTTATCTTGTTGACACGCTCGTCTGTGCATTGCGCCGCAAGCCGCGCCGCGAACAAAAGCTCATAGTCTTTCTTGTACCTAAGACCGCAATTCGGGTCAGGGTAACATTCTTTCAGCTGTTTTATAATACGGATAGCCGTTTCTTCTTTTGTCATGCTGACCTCACTTGATAACTCGGCACGGTTGTATTATCTTTCAAAAGCGCAAATTATAAAACTCCTGCATTACCTTAAAAGCAGGCTTTTTGTACTTCTTGTCCGCTGACAATAAACCTTTAATATTGTAGTAGCCCTGCATTGGGTGTAGCCTGCGCGGACAGCGAAAATCAAAGAAAATCCAAGGGCAAGTACCCTTAATATACGGTATGTCAGCCAACGTTTTAATCTGCATTTCATAAACAGCACGCTGATTTTCCTCTGTATAAAGCTCCCCTGCCTTGCCGCCTGACCCTGCCCTCGCATCAGCTCCAAACTCGGTAATGACAACAGGCTTGTCGGGGCGGCTGTTTTCAAAAATGCGCGGGAGCTGCGAGAAGTCCGGCTCATACCAACCGTAATACTCGTTTATCCCGATTATGTCTAAGTAAGCATCAAGACGGTCGGATATTTTGAGAGCCTTTTTGTCCACCATGCAAGCCGACGAAATCATGCGGGTGGGGTCAAGCTCCCGCGCTTTCATGGTAAGCCTTGACATAAAGCTGAGTCTGCTGTCCGAGTCGGGATTTTCATTTCCCACCGACCAGATAACCACGGAAGCGCGGTTTCGGTCACGCAAAATCAGCTCGCTTAGTTGGTTTTCGGCGTTGCGGTAGGTTTCGGCATTGTCAAACGCGATAGCCCAGTACACAGGGATTTCCTCCCAGAGCATAAGCCCCACCTCGTCAGCAATGCGGGCGGCGGCTTCATGGTGCGGATAATGCGCCAATCGCATGAAGTTACAGCCCATTTCCTTTGCCAATGCGAAATTTTCGCGAATCTCCGTCGGGGTGACACTGCACCCGTTCGGTACACTTTCCTCGTGCGCGCAAACTCCGCGCAAGAATATCTCGCTCCCGTTTAACAGGATATTTCCGTCCTTGACCGCAATTTCTCTAAACCCAACGCGCTCATTTATAGTGTCTTTCCCATACGTCACGGTTACGTCATAAAGGTGCGGGTCGTCGGGACTCCACAAGCGCGGCTTTGCGGCAAAAGAGATTTCTCCCCTACCGTTTTTTATCGGAATTTCCGTGCGAATGTCAAGGTTTGGAATTTCGAGTGCCGCCGCGCCGTTTTGGTTTTCACCGTCTATCATCAGCGAAGCCTTGATGTTTCCGAAAGTGCCATCGGGCGTGAGTGCTATGAAAAAGTCGCGGATGAATGTTTGCGGCAGGCGTATCAGCTCCACCTCGCGGTGCAATCCCCCGTAGTTAAACCAGTCCGTGTTGTCGGTCGGTACGCCCGTGCTTTTGCGCGTATTGTTGACAACTACTAAAAGGCGGTTTTCCGCTTGCAAATGCTCGCCGACTTCAAAGCAAAACGGGGTGTACCCCCCAACATGCATCCCCAAGTATTTCTTATTCAGAAATACCTTTGCGGAGGAGTTTGCCGCTCCGAATCTTAAAAACACACGCTCGTTTTCGTCGGGGTTCGCTTCAAATTTGAATTTGCGCGTGTACACACAGCTACCCTCATAGAGCATGTATTTCTCTTTTAGTAAGTTCCAGCATGACGGAACGGTGATTTGCTCCCACTCGTCAAAGCAAAAATCCATAGGAAAAAGCCGCCCGTCGCCGTCGGTGTAATTTTCCTCAAACCATCGCGACCGCAAACAGGTGTCATATTGGTCAATGCCGAACTGCCACTGCCCGTTCAGAGATTCTTTTTCCCTGCCGTAATCAAAGACAAGACTGCTTGCATCGGTTTGAATCTGCCGATACTCACGCTCGTAGTCCTCGCTATGTATGCTTTCGTTGAAATTGCCTATTTCTTCTGTTTTCATTGCTGTGCAGTCCTTTCCTGTTGATTATGCCTCGCTCACTTGATTATAACTTCGTTGAAATCTTCGCTCGCTCGGTCATGTCCATGCAAGCATGGCCGCGACCCTCGCTCACTTGATTATAACTTCGTTGAAATCGGCGTTCGCTCGGTCATGTCCATGCAAGCATGGCCGCGACCCTCGCTCACTTGATTATAACACAAACAGCAAGAAAAGCCCATTCTCCACAACCATTTTACAGCATTTTCGGCTATACCCCCCTACCCCGTCACAGCACCGTCGAGAATACGCACAACTCTACCGCATTTTTGCGCTAAGTCCATATCGTGCGTAACCACGATTACCGTCTTGCCTGTTTCGTTTATCTGACGTAGCAGGCTCATCAGCACCTCCGAATTGGTGCTGTCAAGCGCGCCTGTCGGTTCGTCTGCAAGGATTACCTTTGTACCCGCCGCAAGTGCCCTTGCTATGGCGACCCTTTGCTGCTGCCCGCCCGATATGTGACACGCAAGTTTTTTGGATAAATCCTCTATCCCAAGCTGTGCCAAGCATTTTTCGATGATTTGCTTTCGCTCATGCTTTTTAACACTTCTGGCGATAAGAGGCATTTCGACATTCTCATAAACGGTATAAGCCGTCATTAACTCAAACTGCTGAAAAACAAAGCTGATGTTTTCTCTGCGGAAATCCTCTAATCCTTTGGAACTTAGCTTTGTTACGTCTGTGTCGTTAAAAAGATAACTGCCGGACGTGGGAACATCCATAGCCCCTATGATGTTAAGGAGCGTTGTTTTTCCGGAGCCGGAAGTACCGACCACAGCGACCATCTCGCCCTCGTCGATTTCCAATGCTACTTTATTGAGCGCGAGTGTGCGAACGCCTTCCGCGTTGTACTCCTTCGTAAGGTCGATTAACTTAATCATTATGCTTACCCCCTAATCAATCTGACAATTGTGAAACGCTTGAGAATTATCATTGCAATTATCAGCGTAATCAACGTAATTGCAATTGCTACTAACCCAACGGCAGGAAGTATTCTTCCCCACAAAATTAAACTTATATACGAGCTCGGAGCACCCGAAACCCAATTACTCACATTGAGCGAGGTGACGATGCTTGTAATTGCGAGCGAAAGAATAGCTGTTATTACTGTTTTGTAAATCACTATTTTTGATATGTCCGCTCTCATAAATCCTGTAGAGAGCAATATTCCATAATCCTTCTGTGAGTTGTATATCGCTACGGTTTGCATACAGGTCATTATGGCAAAGGCTGAGAACAGCACCACGCCTATGAGAGGAGCTAAATAACCGATTATTATTTCGTACTCCTCAAACGAGTTTTTGTGTAAATCCTTTAAGCTGCCAACCAAAACATCAAGCCCGTATTTGTCGGCTGTTTCTTTTATTAACTCTTCCGCTTCGCTAATATCCTGTGTTGTGCTAAATAAAGCTTCGTATACATTGTACGCATTTATCATCACGACTGTATAGTCCATGTCAAATGAATATGAGTTGAGGTTTAGCTGAAAGGATATGTCCGGATTTATCCACTGACTTCCTTTCTCGATAAACCCTGCCACTTCACACGTTGAGCTAAAAAAAGGATTAGTTGTTGTGAATTTTTCGCCGAGCTCAACTGCTCCCTTGTATTCATTTCCCAAGTAAATAAAATATTGATAATTGTCTTCCTCATCGGGGAACACTAAGTCATCCGGCGGAACACCTTCGCTAAGACTAATATTGCAAAGATTCCAGAGAGTTGGGTTTATATACAGCACTTCAAGGTCATTACTAAGCGTATAGCTGTAGTCTTGCGCATGACCTGCTTGTATCTCGTAGAGTGTGCCGAAAAAACCTTCGTGCGTACTCGGACTGCCCATATACATTGCTCCAACTGCGCTGATTTCGGGCAAAGCATATAAAGCATCGAGAAACGCCATATCTGCTAAAAAATCATTTCTGCCGTCATTACGTTCAATACGTATTCTGCCTGTTTTTTCGATACCCTGAGCAAGTGTCACGTCGCTCAAATTATAAGCAACCTCTATAAAAAAATACAACATAAGGGTAAAAGAAATCAAAATCAGTGAAATTGCAAATACGAGAACATATGATATGCTCTGTTTTAGATGCTGCGTTAGGTAGTCGATTGCGAGCCTTAGCAGTTTGATGTTTTTCATTTCAGTCCCTCGCTTTTAACCCTTGCACTACGGAAAATCTGTCTATTGTGTGCAATGCTCTGTTTAGCATTAACAAAATGATAATAATTATCCCCAAAACAATCACTCCGCATTTTACGAGAAAATGCGATGTAATGTCGAAAGTCACATTAAATATGACATTGTAAACAACTTGGATAACCGCCGCGAGAACAAGAGAAGCAGCGGCAATTTTCATAGAGTCCGCAAACAACAGCTTGAACATGGCGGATTTTTTGTATCCATACGCTCTGCGGATAACGAACTCTCTTTTCCGTTTCGTTATCCATAACCCCGTGACACTAAGCACTGTAAACACGGCGAAAAGCAGAGATGCCCCGTTAAAGGCTGTGTTGTAGTAATTATACAAATAGCTCATTTGACTTCCTGCGCTGCTTGCTTCCGACAGCTCCGTTTCAAGCTGAAAATCGTCCTCGAGCGTATTTACAATGGTTTGATACACTTCGTCTATTGGCGAGTTGCTCCTTATGTATATTGCAAATTCTCCCCAAAATTGTCCATAATACGCTGACTTGCTCAACACCGCCTCTATTATCGCTTTCTTTTCGGCTTCATTAGCTTTGTCCCAAACAAACAGGAGGGTATCGTCGAGTCCGCTCGCTATGTCGTTGCGTAAAACCTCCATTATCTCAAAGGATGTTTCCCCAATAGTAAAAGCTGTGTTGTCGCCGTATGTGTCGCTCAAGTGTTTTGATACCGTTTCGCCAATGAGAACGCTTCCCGACTTGTCGGAGAAAATGTCAATCGGTGTTCCCCTATTGCTGTATAGCTTCAAATCCTCATTACTTACTACAAGCACCTCGCCCATATGCGGGGTATCTGCGCCATTTACGAATGATACTATTGAGATAAAAATATTTGCTTCCTGTTGGTCATGCAGAAAACCGATAATTTGGTCAAAAAGTTCGTTGTCGATAGTGGTTTGCTCCGTTTCTCCGACAAGCACTGCGGCTGAATACGCATACTTATTAGCAGCTTCCTGCTCGGAGAGAATTTTGCCGATAATATTGGATATGTTAAGAAGCACAAAACACGCAATAGCCAGTCCCGCAATCATCAGCAGCATTGTAGGCTTATCGCGTAAGAATTTGTGTATGTTCATAATCTCTACCCCGTCTACCCGCTTTTCCTCAACGAATATTTTACCATTCATTTCCGTATGTTGCAATCGGAGATGGTGTAAAATAATCGTCTTAGTTTGTTCGGGTGTCAGTGATGTAAAATATTTTTCTTAGTTGGTGCTGGTGTAAGTTGGTGTTGGTTGTTAGTCGGTCAGTCCGAGCCTTTCTCAAGGGGTGATACAGCTTTGTGTATCAAGCCCCATATCAAGAAAGGCTAAGACATCGCGGGGACAGGTTGCAGAACTTCTGAGGAAGAACTGCCGAGTGTGTTGAGCAGATTTCGGATGTTTTCGGCTTCATTCCTGTTGAATACGTGATTTGTTGTTACATGATTGTAAACAAGACGTACTTTCCAGGAGTCTGCGCTGATGATGATGTCAAGAACATGCTTACCCTTGTAACGAACTGACCAGACATTCGCCGCTGTCCACTTTATCTTCATCTTTGATGCGCGGACGTAGTCGATGAAGCCTAAAGCATCTTTCAACGTGTTGCCGTCGAGATAGTGACAAATAACATCGTCTATCATAGGTTTCGCATCTTGTTGCTCAAAACCCGATATGGGTTCCGTCACAGCTTCAAAATACCTGTCGGGGACTGCTAATGCCATACTTATAAACATTTCTTTTTCCTCCTTTTTGGATACCTTTGTTTACTTTCGTCTGTTGGCTTCGTTTGCGAGGGTTGTTCGTGGTTGCTGTGGGTTTCGCTTGTGGGGGTCGCAGCTTCTGATTTGAAGTCGTTGGCTGCCATAATAAAACGGTCGATTGCTTTCTTTCAAGCTCTCGACCGTTATTATGTTTTGTGATTTTTCTTTGCTTCCTGAGAAACAGCTAAAGCCTGCAAATATACCCTTATCTCTTTTTCAAACTTCGCGCTGTCTTGTCGGGTGTTGAAGCTGTGCGTTTGCGCTTCGACGGGTTGCTGTGTTTTTCCTCTGTGCGTTTGCGCTTCGACGGGTTGCGCCGCTTCTCTTCCCTACGTTGCATATAATAAACCTTTGAAAACCAAAAATCAAGAGCAAAAATCACCAAAGATTTTGTAACTTTTACGCCTTTTATCGTCATTTTGAACAAAAAAGCGCGAAAACAGGGGAACAAGACACGTATTAGCCTGATTACACATTATGCCCCTACGTCCGTTTTGTATTTACCTTTTTCAGTATCAATATCAACACGATACCGACTGCCGCGCAAGCGGATGCGATTACGAACGCGGGAAACATCAGGCTTATGTCCGCTGCTGCTACGTTTCTGTAATGCCCCGCGATTTGCGAGGATATGATTGCCCCCGCTCCGAAACCGAGCAGAACCAACCCGTAATTTGTCGCCATATACTTAGGTCCGAACAGGTCGGATGTCAGTGACGGGAATGTTCCGATGATACCGCCGTAGAAAAATCCTATTAGAGCGATTAAGACATAAACCCAGTACCCGAACGCCATGTTTACCAATAGCGAGCAAATCATCGCGCCTGTGAGCAGTACCAAAATGGTGTTGATTCGCCCCAATTTGTCGGATACCATGCCCCAAAACAGCCGTCCGAATGAGTTGAACATCGAAATTGCGAGTACCCCGATAGTAGCGGTCGATTCCAAACCTTTTGCGACAGCGATTGGTTTTGCAAAACCAATCATCATCAATCCGCCCATACAGGAGAGCAAGAGTGCGACAGTCGCCAAATAAAACTCGGGCGTTTTTAGCGTTTCTGACGTTGTAAGGCTTTTTGCTGTCGTTGCCGCACTTGCGATAGTGCTGTAATTGTCGGGCGGGTTTTTCATAAAAATACTGCCGACCGTGCATACCACGAGAAACACGCCGCTCAAAACCATAAAGGTTTTAGCTTCGCCCACACCTGTACCGCCAAAGGTTTTTATCAGGCTTTCAATGATGGGCGTGAAAACAACTCCGCCGAATCCGACTGCGGACACGATAATTCCTGTGATAAGCCCTTTTTTGTGCGCGTACCACTTTTGGGCGCAGGCAATGGTCGTGGAATATGTGAAGCCCATGCCAACGCCGCCCATAACTCCGTATGACACCCAAAGAAGCCAAGGGTAATCTGCGGTCGCAAACGAGGCGAGGAAAAACCCCGCGCTTAAAATAAGCCCTCCGATGAAAACGATTATGCGCGTTCCGTGTTTTGCGGCGAGCTTTCCGCCGATTACACTGCCAAGCGCAAGCAACGCAAGTAAAAGGGAAAACGAAAGCCCTGCGGCGGCGTTGTTTCCGTCGAAAATGCTGTTGGCTATGCCTGTCTGAAACACGCTCCAGATATAGGCAATGCCTACGGTGAGTTGGATTGTGGTTGCGGCGATTGCGGCGAATAGTCCTTGCTTTTTGAGTGTTTTTGGTTTGTCCATTGTTTTTGTCCTTCTTTCTTTGTTGCTTTTGGTGTTTCGCGCTTTTGTTTTCTTCGTGTCTGTGCTTTTCGCTTAGGTTTTCTTCGTGTCTGTGCTTTTCGCTTAGGTTTTCTTTGCGCCTGTGCTTCTCTCTTAGGTTTTCTCGCGCTGTTGGGTGTTTCGAGCAGGGAAACCGCAACCTACCAAAAAGCTCCCTCAAGGCGTTTGCCTCAAGGGAGCTTGCTTACTCAATCTCAACCCTTATTCGGCATAACGCAAAGCGGCATTATCAAGAATGATAATGCTAATGCTGATAAGGATGATTGTTTGGTTGGTTTGCATTTTGTTGCTCCTGTCTTTGTTCGCCTGTGAGGATAACACACACGGGTAGAGCCTGTCAAGATTTTTTTGCGTTTTCGTTTGAAAACTTTTCGCTTGTGGCGGTGCGCTGTTGGAGTTTTCGCCTGAAAAACTCTTTTCATTTGACTTTCCGCGTTTGTTTTAGTATTGTTACAGCATGAAAAATCACCCTTTATTTAATACATTTCTCACGCTTCGAGGGAATCCGAGGGCGTGTGTTTACACCGAACCGCTGTGGCTCATACCCTACAACCTGTATTTGCCTTTTTTCTCCGTGTATATGGCGGCTCTTTCACTGACCGACAGTCAGATTGGTTTTATCGCTTCTGTGTCAATGTTTTCTATGGCAATTTTTGCAAAAGTCGGGGGCGCAATCACCGACAAGCTCGGCAGAAAAAAGACCACGCTCATCTTCGACATTCTCGCATGGTCTGTACCGACTCTGCTGTGGGCTTTTTCTCAGAATTTTTGGTGGTTCTTTATTGCGGCGGCTTTTAACGGCATTATGCAGGTCACGACCATTTCATGGACTTGCTTGTTGGTTGAGGATGCCGATAAAAGTTTAATCGCAAGAATTTTTTTCCTGATTCATCTGATTGGACAGCTCGCGGTAATTTTCGCGCCGCTTGCCGCGGTAATGATTAACCATTTTTCGGTTGTACCCGTTATGCGCGTTTTGCTCTCTATTACGTTTGTTTCAATGACGACTAAGTTCATTTTGCTTTACAGATACTCTGAGGAAACAGAAACAGGCAAGGTCAGACGTGCTGAAACGTCGAATGTTTCCATGATAAAGCTCGTTTTGGGAAGCGGCGGCGTGTTTTGGCGCGTGTTAAAATCTCCCGGCATGATGCTTGCGCTCGTGATTTCTACAATTCTTAATGTAATAAGTATGATTTCGGGGAATTTCTTTGCTCTTTACACAACAGGAACGCTCGAACTGCCTGAGCATATTCTGGCGTATTTCCCGATTGTGCGTTCAATTACCATTGTGGTTTTCCTGTTCTTTTTTCAGTCGCGGATTCTTTCTCTTGGGTTTAAGCACCCGATGCTTGCGGGGATTATGCTTTATGTCGTCGGTCATTTGATTTTGTTGTTTGCGCCTGTCGGAAATACTTCGATATTGATTCTGTACATTTTCATCGAGGCGTGCGCATTCAGCCTTGTCGTTCCCAACAAGGATTCTCTCGTGGCGTTATTGATTGACCCTGACGAACGCGCAAGAATAAGCGGGTTGTTGGCTTCTCTGGTGCTGTGTTTCTCCGTCCCGTTCGGTTATTTTGCCGGTATTCTTTCCGATGTTGACCGCCGTTTGCCCTTTGTGCTGAATATTTTGCTGTTTGCTTTTTTGTTTACCGCAATTTTGGCGGGCGGCAAATATGTGGAGCAAAAGCCGAACGACTGACGGGGCGCGAGGTGCGGGTGCGCGGCGGTCGGGTGTTCAATGCAAGGCAAGGCAAGGTTGGGACACGCAGGGCGGCGTGTGGTATATTATAGTGCAGGCGCAGGGCAAGACAACGCAACGTGCGGTATGCGGCGCACGTTACAGGGCGAAGTGTGGCACAGAACAACGGCACTATGCGTAGAGGTGGATTGCGCCTTTTTCTCTTGCCGCTACTATGAACTCAAAAAAGCCTTGCGTTATAACCTTTTGCCCCTCAGTGTTCGGGTGCGTTCCGTCCGCGCATAAAAGCGGCGATAGCTTCCTGTGCTTTAAGAACGCTCCGCGCAGGTCTACAAGCAAAGTACCTGTTTCCGCCGCAAGCTCCTCAATTGCCCGCGAGTAATTCTCCTGCCAGCGGTATATGG
>Ga0099364_10002372_pt1 | contig 30169 bp, 31 predicted proteins | sample TergutTh196P3_FD_73070 | JGI IMG/M metagenome (GOLD analysis project Ga0099364, IMG submission 73070) | Microcerotermes parvus P3 segment gut microbial communities from Pointe-Noire, Republic of the Congo - Th196 P3 | ecosystem: Host-associated > Arthropoda: Insects > Digestive system > Gut ...
TAAACGCCGATATAATCGCCGGGCTTCCCGGCGAATCAAAATCAAGCATGATTAACACGGTCGAAACGCTTGCAAGCCTTAAACCCGAAAATATCACGGTCCACTCGCTCTGCATAAAAAAATCGTCAGAATTAAAAAACGAAAAATTTAATGCGTCAAATACGCCTGAATTAAACGACGTACTTGAAAAAAGTTATGATATATTAAAAACTGCGGGATATAAGCCGTATTATATGTACAGGCAGAAATACGCGGCGGGTAATCTTGAAAACACGGGCTTTTGCCTGGATAACCGCGAGTGCTTATATAATATTTATATGATGGACGAACTGCAGACGATAATCGGGGTCGGAGCGGGAGCCGTGACGAAAATCGTGAAAGACGGCAGAATCGAGAGAATAGCGAATTATAAATATCCGTATGAATATACGGAACGGGATTTTAAGATAAACCGGGAGAGTAACAAATATAAATTAACGCTTTTATAAGGGCGTAAATAAAAAGGAGTGAATAAAATTGCTGCTGCAATGGGATTTGAATAAAAAAGATTTGCACAAGAGATACGTCGAGCTGTGCGACGATGAATTTGAGATATACTTCGCGGGAATCGTCCGGAATATAATCGCTTTTAACAAAGTGAAAATACTGACGGTTTCCGGTCCGTCGTCTTCGGGTAAATCGACGATCGCGCTTAAACTCGCGTCGGATTTGAAATCTCTGGGGATGGAAACAAAAATAATATCGATGGACAATTTTTATAAAAATCATGAGGACATGCCGAAAAGGCCAGACGGACGGCATGATTTTGAAACGATTGAAGCGCTCGATACGGAACTGCTGATAAAATGCCTGAACGAAGCCGTCGTGAACGGCGGGACAAGGCTGCCTAAGTTTGATTTTAAAACCGGCAGGAGGAAAGAAGAATACGGGGATTTTGAACTTCATGAAAACGAAATGATTATAATCGAAGGTATACACGCTCTGAATCCCGGAATAACGGAGAGCCTTCCGTCTGAAAATATAAAAAGCATATATACTACAATCGGCGAAAAAGTATATATGCCCAACGATATAGTGTTTTCAAAACGCGATATAAGATTTCTCCGCCGTCTGATTCGCGATTATAAATACCGCGCGTCTTCTCCCGAGTTTACTTTTACCCTGTGGGAGACTGTGAGAGCGAGCGAAAGCCTGTATATTTTTCCATATGAAAACAACGCGGACATAAAAATAAATTCGTTTTACAAATACGAATTAAACGTGATTAAAGACCAGGCTCTGAAATTACTGTCCGAAATAAAAGAAGAGAGCAAATATTACTCAAAATCTCTCGAACTGATAAACAAGCTGTCGTACGTTATTCCGATAGACGAGTCTTATGCGCCCGACAGGTCGCTCATACGCGAGTTTATCGGCGGCGAAAGCTTGTATTACTGATTAATAAATAATTTAAACGGGGGATAAATAAAAAAATGGGCGTTAAATATATATACGAAGATTATAAAAGAAGCGCGGACTATATAAAAGAAAAACTGCCGCAAAGTCCGGATACGGCGGTAATACTCGGCTCGGGTCTGGGAGAATACGCGTCGGGGCTGAAAAACGCCGTAAGTATAAAATACCGGGATATACCGAATTTTCCCGAATCGACCGTCGCAAATCACAAGGGCGAGCTGGTTTACGGCGAAATAACAGACCCCGAAACCGATAAAGTCAAGCCGGTGATCGCAATGAGCGGACGTTTCCATTGCTATGAAGGCTACGAAATGGAAGACGCGGCTTATCCCGTAAGCGTTTTTAATTTTCTGGGCGTGACAAAATTAATCGTCACGAACGCGGCGGGCGGGATAAACAAATATTTTCACCCCGGAGATTTGGTTTGCGTTACCGACCATATAAAACTGACGGCGGAAAGTCCCGTCAGGGGGGCGAATATATCTGAATTCGGCGCAAGATTCTTCGATATGCAGAGCGTGTATTCCGAAGATTTGATAAAAAAAGCAAAGGAACGCGCCATAAAACTGGGATTTTCGCTTAAAGAAGGGGTTTACGCGTATATGTCCGGCCCGCAGTACGAAACGCCCGCGGAAATAAGAATGCTGAGAACTCTCGGAGCCGATTTGGTAGGAATGTCGACCGTCGCCGAAGTTATACAGGCGGCGCAGCTCGGCATAAAAGTTCTGTGCATATCCTGCGTTTCGAATTATGCGGCGGGAGTAACGAACGAGCCGCTGAGTCACGAGGAAGTCGTCGGGGTAGGGGAGAAAATTGCAAACAGATTCAAAAAGCTGCTGGACAGCGTACTGCTGAAGATATGATAATTTGTAAAAAATATGTTCGAGAGGTATAAATAAATATGAGCGCAATAGAAAGGCAAACAATAGATATTATGTCAAGATTAAACGATTATAATAAATCGTTCGTACTTGATTTCGTAAAATTTATCGAGCAGAGGCAATTAGCCGGTAAAGAATCCAGAAATTCCGAGTATTTGGATAAGATTCAACGCGGAATAAACCAATGCGCCGAAGGTAAAGGACTTGTACGCGATATTGTTAATGATATAAAAATATGTGATATATAAGGGGAAAAAATGAAAATATTGTTTGAAAACGCCAATATTATCGACAAAACCGGGGAGTCTCTCTCGGGGGTTAATATTTGTATAGACGGGGAATATATTTTATCGGCCGAAAAAAATAAAACCCCCGGAAAATTTGAGCCGGACAGAATTATAAACGCGGTTAATATGCTCGTTACCCCCGGGCTTTACAACGCGCACACGCATCTGCCTATGACTATGTTTAAAGGCTATGCCGAGGATATGACGCTTGACGAATGGCTCTTCGGCAAAATTTTACCCGCGGAAGATAAATTAAATGATATAACGACGTATTACGGCGCGCTTTGGGGTATCGCCGAACAAATCAAAAACGGAGTGGTTTCGTGCTCGGATATGTATAAACTGCCCGAGAACATACTCCAGGCGGCGGACGAAAGCGGAGTTAAGTTAAATTTCTGCAACGGAATAGTATCTTTCGACGAAAACGAAAGCCTTAAAAGCAATAAAAATTTCAGCGAAGCCAAAAGACTCTATAAAAATTATCATAATTCGTCGCGCGGACGAATAAAAATAGATATGTCAATACACGCCGAATACACTTCGAACCCGAAGATAATAAGAGCCGCGGCCGATTTTTCAGCTGAAAATATGCTCATGAATCATGTACATATATCGGAAACGAAAAAAGAGCACGACGAGTGTATCGAAAGGCGGGGAATGACCCCGTGCGAATATTTCGACTCCCTTAAATTTTTCGATTCCCCGACAATCGCCGCGCACTGCGTGCATATAACGGAAAACGACATGGAAATAATGGCTGAAAAGGGCGTTACGGCGGCGCATTGCCCGTCAAGCAATTTAAAACTTGCGAGCGGTATCGCGAAAATTCCCAAAATGCTCGAAAAAGGCGTGAACGTCGCGATGGGAACGGACGGTTCGGCTTCGAACAATAATCTCGATATTCTGAAAGAAATGTATACGGCTTCGGTTTTGCAGAAAGGCATAAGCGGCGACCCGGCCGTAATGCCGGCGAAAAAAATGCTGAGGCTCGCGACGCTCAATCCGGCGATCGCGCAGGGCAGGGAAGACTCCGGAAGTATCGAGCCGGGGAAAAAAGCGGATATAACCGTTTTTGACTTAAACTCGATAGAAGCGCTCCCGGTCTATGATTATAACAGCGCTCTATTATATTCTTTAAGCGGACGCAATGTAATAATGACGGTATGCGACGGGAAAATATTATATGAAAACGGGGAATTTAAAACTATAGACATAGAAAAAGTAAAATATAAAATGAGGAAATTTTCTGAAAAGTATAAAATATAAAACCGGGGGACTGATTTTTGAAAAACAATAAGAGGCAAACGTTTCTTTACGGCGCGTTTATTTTAATATGCGCGAATATAATAGTAAAAATTATCGGCGCGGTATTCAGGATACCCATTTATAAAATACTGGGCGGCGTCGGATACGCGAACTATCAGGACGCATATGTTTTATACGCGATGTTCTTCACGATTTCAACGGCGGGTCTGCCCGTCGCAATCCAAAGAATGGTCGCGGTGGCGAATTTCAATAAAAATTACGAAGAAGAGAAAAAAATATTCAGGCTCTCTCTTGTAAGTTTCGTCGCAGTCGGAGTTCTGGGAACGGCCGCCATGATGCTCGGCGCGGACGTTTATTCTTCGTTCGTTTCGAATAAAGACGCCTATTACGGCATACTGGTTCTCGCTCCGACGCTGTTTTTTGTGTGTATCATGTCGGCGTACAGGGGATATTTCCAGGGAAGGGCGAATATGATACCCACTTCGGTTTCGGAAATTATAGGCGCGCTGGGAAAATTAATTATCGGGATCGGAGCCGCGGTTTACGCGGTAAATAAATACGGAGCCGAAAGGCTCGATATCGTCGCGGCTTTCGCAATAGGCGGGCTTACCGTCGGGGTCGCAGCCGGAGTTTTGTATTTGTTTATAAAAAAGCTCCTGTCGGGGCTTGCAGAGAAAGAATTGAATACCGGGCTGCCGCCGCATATAAGAGTAAGAAAAAACGGGGAGATATTAAGAGAGATTATATTTATGTCTCTGCCGATGATGTTCAGCGCGTCAATCGTAAGTATGGCGGGTATGATAGATTCGTTTATCATGAAACGCAGACTAATGGATATCGGCTGGACGAACGAATCCGCCATAGAAGCGTTCGGGGATTATACGGGCATGGCGTTTCCGTTTTTCAGCCTGCCCAATACGCTCGTCGTGCCGCTGGGCGTGAGCATAATCTCTGTCATAGCGGCCGCTTTCGACGAAAAAAATATAAAATTAATAAAATCGACGGTCGAATCGACGTTCAGAGTGGCTTTAATTATAGCGATGCCGTGCGCCCTGGGATTGGCCTCTATGTCGAAGCCGCTGTTAAACCTGGTTTATTCGGAAAGTCCGGATGCCGTAAATTCGACGGCGCCGCTTTTATCTGTTTTGGCCGTGGCGGTCGTGTTCGTCTGCATGATGACCGTAACGACGCAGATGCTGAACGCGCAGAGACAGGAGAGAAAGCCTATTATCTCTATGGCCTGCGGTATGCTCGTCAAGATAATCTCGGGATATATATTAATCGGCATACCCGAAATAAATAAATTCGGGACGCCTATCAGCACAGTTTTGTGCTACGCGGCTATTATGTGCATGAATTTTTATTTTCTCGCGAAAAATACGGGAATCGTTCCGCCGATAAAACGAACGTTTATAAAGCCGTTTATCGCGGGTTCGGTTATGTCGGTCTGCACGATTTCAGTATATATAATATTAAATAATTTATTAGACGGCTCAAGAATCGCGGCCCTTATCGCTTTGATTTTCGCGGTTTTAATATATATAATATTAATTCTTGTGTTAAAGACCCTGACAAGGGAAGATATAATGCTTCTGCCGAAAGGCGCGAAGCTGTACGACGCGATGAAAAAGAAAAGGCTTATTGATTAGAGATAATCAGACTGAATAAAACTAAATATAAACGGAGAATAATATAATATAAAATGGAATTGTTAAAAAAAGAGAATTATAATTTCGAAGATTTAAAAGAAATCATGCGGATTTTAAGGTCCGAGGACGGCTGCCCCTGGGACAGGGAACAGACCCATAAATCTATAAGGAATAATTTTATAGAGGAAGTATACGAAGCGGTCGAGGCAATCGACGAGGAAAATCCGGAGCTTTTAAAAGAAGAACTCGGGGACGTTTTATTGCAGACGGTTTTCCACGCGCAAATCAGCGAGGAAAACGGCGGGTTTGATATAGACGCGGTGTGCGACGGAATATGCAGAAAACTAATAATACGACACCCGCATATATTTTCGGGAGATTTTAAAAAAAATAATAATAATAATCTTGATTCAAGCCGGGTTCTGTCAAACTGGGAGAATATAAAAATCAAAGAAAAAGGCTACGAAAGCGACAGGGAGTATATAGAAAGTACGGCGAAATCCCTCCCCGCATTGATGAGAGCGGAAAAAATCCAGAAAAGACTTTTAAAAAGAGAAATTACAAAACAGAAAGATATAAAGGAAATAATAGGAAAAATGCTCTATGACGTCGTAACTCTCGCAAACTCATGCAACGTAAATCCCGAACAGGCTCTTTACGATTATAACGAGAATATAACAAAAATTTAAAATAATAAAAATATTTGAAAAAACTCTTGATATATATGAAAAACTGTGGTATAATCATGAATGATAAAATTTTTAAAATAAAAGGGGAATGTACAAAATGAATAAAACACAGCTTATCGATACTGTCGCAAAAGAATCGGGTTTGAAAAAACGCGACGTGGAAACCGTAGTGGAAAATCTTATTAATACTATAGTGAGCGAAGTCGCAAGCGGCGAAAAAATTCAAATTACCGGTTTCGGCTCGTTTGAAAGAAAACTCAGGGCCGAAAGAATTATCAAAAACCCGCGCACGGGCGAACCTATGACGGTTCCGCCTTCAAAAAGCCCTTCGTTTACCGCGGGCAGCGTATTCAAAGAGAGAGTTAATAAGTAATTTTATCGGGGTCAATAATAAAAACGGAGCGGCAAATTTGAGTTTTTGCCGCTTAGTTTTTTTAAAGTTAAAAAAGGGGTGAAGAATTTGTGATAATATTACCCGCAATAGATATACTCGGCGGAAAATGCGTCAGACTGGTACGGGGAGAATACGGAACGGCGTCGAAAGTCGCGGAAGACCCCGTAGAAACGGCGAAATATTTCGAGGACTGCGGAGCGGAGTATATACACATGGTCGATTTGGACGGCGCGAAAGCGGGCGTCCCGAAAAATGCGGAGATATTCATAAAAGTTGCCGGGAGCGTTAATATTCCCATAGAACTCGGCGGCGGTATAAGAACGATGGAAACGATTGAATATTATCTCGAAAACGGCATAAGCAGGGTGATTCTGGGTTCGGTTATTCTGCATAATAAAGAATTGGCCCGGGAAGCCGCGGAAAAATACGGAGAAAAAATAGCCGCCGGGATAGACGCGGACGACAGAAAAGTAAAAACGTCGGGCTGGCTCGTTGAAAGCGAAGCGGATTTTACTGAACTCGCGTCGGAAATGGCGGAAACCGGCGTAAAAAATATTATATACACAGACATATCAAAAGACGGAACTCTGTCCGGGGTAAATTCGGAGCATTATAAAGAACTAAAGAGAATCCTGCCGCCCGGTATAAAAATAACGGCGAGCGGCGGAGTAAAAGATATCGAAGACATAAAAAATCTGGCTGGTCTCGATATATACGGAGTAATCGTCGGAAAAGCGATTTATTCCGGAACTCTCGATTTGAAACGGGCGTTAAGCTTTGCGGGAGGGGGAAAATAATCTTTATGGACATATCGAAACTATTTACGAAATATAATCTAATTCCCGCGGTTATTCAGGATTATGAAAACGGCGAGGTTTTAATGCTCGGGTTCATGAACGAAGAATCGCTTAAATTAACTATCGAAACGAAACGAACGTGGTTTTACAGCCGTTCGGCCCAAAAACTCTGGAACAAAGGAGAAACGTCGGGGAATTTTCAAAATATAAAAGAGATATATTATAACTGCGAGGAAAATTCCCTTTTAATAAAAATAGAGCAAATCGGCGGCGTTGCGTGCCATACGGGAAACAGAAGCTGTTTTTACAGAAAATTAATATAATAAATATATAATAATATAAAATCCGGAGGGTTTAATCTTGAACAGCGATATTTTAAATAATTTATATAAATTAATAAGAGAAAGAAAAAAATCCGTCGATTTAACCGGCGGTTCGTCCGAAGCCGGAAGCGGCGAAAAATCGTATACGAAATATCTATTTAAAGAAGGCATAAATAAAATATTAAAAAAAGTCGGCGAAGAAGCGGCCGAAACTATAATCGCGGCAAAAGACGCGAGCGGCGGAGCCGGAGCCGAAGATTATAGTATTCCCGTTATCGAAGAAACGGCCGATTTATTTTATCACATATTGGTCATGCTCGCCGAACTCGACATAGATTTCCGCGATATTGAAACAGAGCTTTACGAACGCTCAAAAACGCAGAATTTAAAAAAATAAAAAGCTAAAATTTGCAGCCGCAGGGCGAATCAAAATAGCCTTCTAAATTCAGTCTATACTTATAATCCCCGCCGTTATCCTCTTTATCAAATTTCTCAAACCCGAGAATTTCGGGCAGGTTTTTGTTATCTGTTTTAAAAAAAACCGTTTTGATTCCGCATAAATCTATAAAATTAAGCGTCGCCTTTCCCGTGATTACGACGGCTTCGAAATCGTCTGATTTTATAGATTTTGCCAAATCATATATCACGGCGAAGTCTTTTATTATGCGGAACTGCGAAACTCCCAGAAGTTTTTCGCGGTCTTCTTCTGTTTCGCCCGCTGTTTCTTTCGCTCCGAACGCAAGACAATCGGGGTCGAACTCAACCCCGCACAATCCGCATATTCTCTCCTGCTCTTCTTTTGTCTGTATAGCTTTGATTTCAAGCATTTTTTTATTATAACCCTTTTAAATAATCGATTTCTTTATTATTTAGATATCTGAACTGACCGGGTTTGAGCGTTCCTATATTTAATTTCCCGACGCATATCCGCTTCAGCTTTAACACTTCAAGATTGAGATTTTCACACATTCGTCTGATTTGTCTGTTACGCCCCTCGAAAATCTCTATTTTTAATCTTGTTTTGTTATTTTTCATCTCTATTACCGAAATTTTCGCCGGAGACGTTTTTCTGCCGTCGATTTCGATTGGTTCCGAAAGTTTTTTTATAACCTGACTATTTATTTCGCCTTTTATGGCGACGTGATATATTTTGCTTATTTTATGCCTGGGGTGCATTATTTTATTCGCCGTTTCGCCGTCGTTCGTCAAAAGCAGCAAGCCTTCCGACTTCATATCCAGTCTCCCGACCGGGTAAACGCGCTCTTCAAAATCTTTTGCCGCCGATTTTGCCAATATATCGGTCACGCACGGTCTGCCTTTTTCGTCCGACGTCGTCGTGACTATGCCCGCGGGTTTATAAAGCATCATATATATTTTTTTGTTATCCTCTTCTGATTTAGGAGTTATTATAACTCCGTTTAGAATTATTTCGTCGATTCCGGGAACGATTTTCTGTCCCGCATGGGCTTTTTCTCCGTTGATTAAAACTGCTCCCCGAAAAATCGCGTCCTCGGCTTTTCTTATAGACATTAATCCCTGACGCGACAAATATTTGTGTATTCTTATTTCCTCAAAATTTTCCATATATTTTTTATAATCCCGTATATTTTAATATATTTATCTGAAAAAATCCAGCAGTCTTGATATTACGGATTTTTTCGGAACGCTTGTCTCTATGTCTTCGCTTGCGGTTATAATTGAGTATGCAATATCTCCGGCGTCGTGAGTGAAAACTACTCTGCCGACTATATCGCCTTTTTTTACCGGAGCGTATATAAATCTCGGCAGTTCGATTCTGTATTCTATATCTTCCCTGACGATAGATTTAGGCAGACTCGCGAACGCCGCCTGTATATTCGCGCATTTTACAGTATTTACAGCCTCTCTCTTGCCGTCTTGATTTATTTTATACCCGTTTACCGCGTCTATTTCAAATATATATTCGTTTTCTTTGCACAGTTCTATATTTTTATAATTATCAAAGCCGTAGTCGAGCATTTTTGCGTGGTCGTTCCAGTCGTCTCCGGCGTTTATAGTAACGGCGACGAGCCTCGTTCCGTCTCTTTCGGCCGCCGAAACGAGACATCTTCCCGAACGTCTCGTAAATCCCGTCTTCACGCCTACGGCGTCTTTATATAGCCTCAGCATTTTATTGTGATTTCTTAAAAACCTCGCGCCCTCTGATTTATCTGAACCGTCTGAATTTTTCGGATATATTATTTTACTCTGCGTTTTCGTTATTTCGTAAAAAGTCTCGTTTTCGAGAGCGTAAGCCGAAATCTTCGCCAAATCATACGCCGTAGTATAATGCAGCTCGCTGTCAAGCCCGTGAGGATTCTTAAAATTAGTATCGGTTAAATTTAATTCCCTGACTTTATCGTTCATCATAGCGGCGAATTTATCTATACTTCCCGCGACGCTGACGGCGATAGCCTCGGCCGAATCGTTTGCCGAATTAAGCATTAAAGCGTATATCAAATCAAGCAGAACGAATCTCTCTCCGACATACAAATACATAGACGAACCCTCGGCTCCCGTCATCGCTTTGGTCACAGTAATAATACTATTTAAATCAACTCCGCTTTCGAGCGCGACTATTGCGGTCATGATTTTCGTCGTACTCGCCATCGGCAGACGCTTGCGCGAATTTAACTCAAATATCGTATCGCCGCTCACAGTATCGAGCAGCAGCGCGCTATGGGCCGAAACCGACGGATAAGAAGCGGAAGAAGAAACCGGGATAATCCGGGAACTATCTAAATTACTGAAATTATTAAAAGTCTGACTAAAATCAGCGTTTTGATTATAATAATCGACTGATATTATCCCGCGTATACTCGAAAGCAAAAGCGCGAGAGTTAAAACAAACGCGAAAACCCCCCAAAAAGATTTTGTCCTCAACATTAACATTTATTTAACGCGCCTCCATTTAAATTAACAATCTGATTAATAAAAATATATGTTAAAACAAGCGCGTTAATTCTTATAATATTATAATCCTGATTATTTATTCGCTTTTCTTTTGCTTACTTTTCTTTTTTTGTAAAAAGAAAAGTAAGTTCGTCCGCTCGTTTCGTACACTCAAGCATGGCTTTTTTTACTACTCCTGTAAAATCTCCCGCGTTTAAACTTTCCAGAGCTTTCTCTGTCGTTCCTCCGGGAGACGCTACGGCTTTTATTAACTCTCCCGGAGATTTGCCGCTTGTTTTAAGCATATCAAAAGCGCCTATTAAAGACTGCAGAACAACGGGATATATCTCGTCTCTGTCAAATCCCTGTTCGAGAGCTCCCTGCAGCATCGCCTCCGCAAATAAATAAACATATGCCGGAGAAGAACCGTTTACAGATATAACTTTATTTAATTTGTCTTCGGATAAAACTATAATTTCGCCCAGATTTGCGAAAATATCGCAGATTATCTTAAAATCACTATCAGACGTATTATTATTTCTGCATAAAGCCGTCATGCCTCTGCCGATTAATAACGGCGTATTCGGCATTGTCCGTACGACCGATATTTTCTGCCCGACATGCGACTCTATATATTCCGTCGTTATTCCCGCGGCAGTCGAGACAAATATTTTATCTTTTAAATCAATGCCCGCGTTTTTGATTTCCGGCAGAATTTCCGGAAAATTCTGCGGCTTGACAGTCAGAAAAATAATATCCCCCGATTTTAATATATCCCTGAAATCATAAGCTTTTATTAAATTAAGCCCGCCGTATTTTTTATACTGCTCCGGATTTTTGTCATAAATAATTATATTCCGGCTTTCTGTATTCAGTTTATTTACAAGAGCGTATATTATAGCTTCGGGAAGATTCCCCGCGCCTATAAACGCGATTTTTAAATTCTTGTTCATAAAAAATATCACCCCACGCTTCCCATATTTGTAAACGCATACTCCGGAACGGGGTCGTTAAAAATTTCGTTTATATCCCTCGATTCCCCGTTGAGCCATTTCAGAATATATCTCCTCTCAACGGTCACCGGCATACGCGAGTGAATCGACCGTATGTGTCCCTTGGCTTCCCTTGTCATAATCACGAAACGCGCCTGCTCTTTGCTTACTCCGGAGGGATTGGGAAACTTTTCGTAAATCCCCGCAAAATATAAAACCGGACTATGAACGGGTCTGATTAAAAACTTTTCTTTTTTATTTTGGGGGTTAAATCTCGCCCATTCAAAAAAACCGTTCGCGGGGATAATACAGCGCTTGTTTCTCATAGATTCTCTGAACATACTCTTCTCGTACGCGCCTTCGCTTCTCGCGTTGGGCAGAAGTTTGCCGTTATAGTTATTCATCATTCCCCATCGCATAGGCACGGCCTCTATTCTGAACCCCTCCGACGGGATTATGACCGGAACGACGTCTCCCGGGTAGATTTCCCCCGCCCTTACGCTGCCGAATTCGATTGTGTTGCCGTAATGTTTTTTTAACTCATCAAATATTTTACGTATCTCGGCGACTTCGCCGCCGTCGTCTATGACAAATCTTCCGCACATATAAAATATCTCTCTTCTATAAATAAAATCTCTCTATATTTTCGGTATAACAATCTCGACTTCTCTTTTAAGCTTCGCCGATTTATATATCCCGTCGCATATCGCCTGATTATATATAATCTCCTCGCCCGGAACCGGAGCGGGGCCGTTTGTCTTAACAGCGTCAACAAAGCTGCGCATCTTACCGTTCCACATATCGTGCTCCCGCTCTTCAAACCATGACAATCTGTCGGGCAGGACATAAGAATCTATATGACTGCCGTTCAAGTCCGTGAAATACATGACTTTCGACGGACGGTTCAATTCGTCGCGCCCGTTCAATATTTTTATCGCGCCCTCTGTTCCGAGCCATAAAGTATCCCCCAGACTGTCCGCGTGCATCGCCCACGACTGCTTAAACACAAAAGTAACGTCGCCTTCCATTCGGACGAACGCGACGGAAAAATCGTCCACGGCAAAATTATCCGGGTCCATCCAGTATTTCGGATTCGTGCCGAAATAGTCCGTAGCGATTGCCGAAACGGTCAGAGGCTTCGGATATTTTATCGCGTGCAGACATTCGTCGATAGAATAACAGCCTATATCTCCAAGACAGCCGTAACCGGCGTTTTCTTTCGATATAAACGTTCCCCCCGGTATGCCTCTTCTCCGTCCTCCTCCGCTCTGAACGTAATAAACTTTCCCCAAAGCTCCGGATTCAATCATTTTATCGACTTTCTGACGCATAAAATCCCATCTCGGCTGGAAGCCTATCGTTAGAATCTTCGCCGCTTTTTTCGACGCGATAACCATATCGGCCGCTTCCTGGATAGTAAACGACATGGGCTTCTCGCATAACACGTGAACGCCCGCCTCAAGCAGGGCTATCGCGCATTCCGCGTGGGTAGTGTTATAAGTGCAAACGCTCGCTCCGTCCATCTCGACGTTTTTGACCAAATCATATACGCTGTCAAACGCCGGAACTTCCGTAAGCTTGTAGTGGTCCAGAAAAGCCCTCGCTTTTCCCGGGACGATATCGCACGCGCCGACGATTTCGACGTCGCCGTACTTGATATACTTGTCCGCATGCGAGTGAGCTATCCCTCCGGTTCCCACGATACCGATTTTGATTTTCTCTTTCTTTCCGCTCATAAAAAATTTCTCCAATCTTAAAAATTATGTTTATTTTATCTTACACAATCAATCTCACGGCGTTTTTCATAATATCGAAAAGAACTGAATTTTCGAAATCATATAAATTACCGTCAAGATTTATCGTCTTTTTTCCGTTGAATTCTAATTTGACGCTTAGACAGTTTACAAACGATACTTCCCTTAAATTAATATGTCTGCCGGGCTTTACTTTGGGAAACAGGGTCATCATTTTAATGCGCGGCATTTTTCTTATCCTGCACAAAGTGATAAGCCCGTCGTTCATGACCGCGGGCGGAGCGACTTTCATTCCTCCCCCGTAATACGAACCGTTGCATACCGCAGCCAGTAATATTTTATCCGTTTCAACTTCGCTGTCCACAGTTATCGTCATCTCTTCGGTCTTATACGTAACGACGTTTTTTATAAGCGATAAAAAATAAGAGGAACTCCCGAAAAGTTTCTTTATCGGCTGCGCGTCTTTAAGGACCTGAATATCGATTCCCGTTCCGCCTATATTAAAAAAATATTTCTCGCCGTTGTTTACGCTGACCGCGTCGACGTCTATCGTTTTACCCCGGATAATTTTATTCGTATAATAAATTATCTTTTCTTCGAAAGATTTAAAAGCTCTTACGGGCATGAAATCAGGGTCTGGTATTGAAAGTATAAGGTCGTTGCCGCTCCCCGCGGGGATAATCCCGAAACGTATGTTTTTACCCGCCGCGAGCCCGATATATTCCTGGATTGTCCCGTCGCCGCCCACGCAGACCGCGGCCGCAGCTTCGTTATAGTCTATATAATCCGAAATATCCGTGAAATCCCCGCCTTGTTTCGTATGAATCAAAGAATATTCCGCGTTGTTTTCCCGCATGATTCTCTCGATTACGGGAACCGCCGCTCTCCCTCTGCCCGAACCGGACTCGGGATTTATAATAAAATAAATCAAAATACCCGTCCTCTTTTATTTTAAATCTTTAACTTTATAAAATCTTCTAATATAGTCTACCATTCTTTTATAATTTTGTCAACAAAATTAATTTAAATAATTCGCTTGACAAATCAAAAAAAATACTTTATAATAGATACGGATTATAAATATACTCACGCCTCCATCGTACAAGGGATAGTACGCGCCCCTCCTAAGGGTGAAATACAGGTTCGAGTCCTGTTGGGGGTGCCAAACTGCCGTAAAATCCTTGACTATACTTTTTGATTTTGATATAATGAACCGTAATAGTTATGCGCCTGTTGGCGTAGAAAATTTATATTATAGGAGGTAGACGAATTGTGCAGAAGTCTTGGATATTTTTAATAATATGGAGTATATTCATGATTCTTTTTCCTAAAATCATATGGGAACTGCAGAAATTTAGTCACAAACAGTATGAAGGTGAAGCTCCAGTTATATTTATATGGACAACTCGTTTTATCGGAATAATTTTAATAGTGGCGAGTATTATCGGAATTGTTTATTTCTGAAAATAAGCATTTTCTACATACCAATACATATGTCTAACATAGCTATAAATAAAAAAAGAAAAGTAATCCGCAAAATATAACAAAATAAAAAGGTAAAAAATGATAAAATTTAAATTGAATGAAAAAAACAAATTATCGTCTGCCGTGTTGCTGATTCTCTTAGTATTAATAATTCTCGGGGTTTTAAGCTATATAATTTTCGGACTGCGGCATTTTAATCTCCTGGAATTGAAATTCCCCGCATTTATCGAAAATTTACTCTCAAATAATAACGGGGCTACTGTGCAAAATAAAGGCGATGACAGTGATATTTATGATTTTTTAGAGAATGTCGCAAACAATACTGAAATCGAAGAAATTGACTCAAGAGAAACATTTATATTTGAGATAAGCCTTGAAAATATAAGGGACGTAATTGAAAATATTATGTTGCCTGATAATATATATATAGAATCCAAGGCTGAATATTATCACGGAAATGAAATATCAAAAACAGTAGAAACTTCGCTTTGGAAAAAAGGCGGTAAATTCAGGTACCATGTGAAAATCAATTCCCGAGATGAAATTCTTTATATAAACGATGGTCAGAGGGAATATATCGGGGATTTTACCGCAAATAACAATATTATAAAAAATTCTGACGAATTATTTTCGTTCGCGAACATTCCCAATATTCCCGATATAAATTATTACTTGGATTTGCTTGAAGATTCTAAAATAGTAAATTATGTACTTGTTCAGACCAACGACAACGAAAATATAGCTCGTATCAAATACGAGATTCCGTCATTGGACCAATACGAAAATATATTTGTTTCGCTTGATACGGGCATTGTATTGGAAGTCCGCAGCGATTACGGCAACAATACGACGTATTATAAATATTCGACGGTCGTGAAAGAAGCATATAACGACGGTGCGGAAATTTCGAGAACGGAGATTACAGACAGTCTGTTTGAAATTCGTTAGAAGTTCATTAAAGAAAAGAGGTAAGTAAATATTGCTAATATTCAATATTAATTTTAATACGCAGGAGCTTCCCGTAAAAGAAATTATCGAATATGCGGAAGAGAAAGGGCTTACTCACGATATTGTAAAAGAATATATTATAATGCTGTTGGCACAGGACGACAATATTCTTTCGCGAATGTGCGAAGAAAAAGTAATCCCGGGGGACAGCCTTAGAGAAGCGGCGTTAAAAGATACAGAACAGTTGATGAAAAGTATTGCTTCCGCGCCCGAGTTTCTAAAATCATATATCCCATCAGTAAAAAGACGACTGGCTTTTAATGAATATCAGCAGTCGCTCAAATCAATTTTATCAGCCGATACAAGCGAAAAAACGCTCGACAGACTAATCTTGCATTATCTGACTTTCGGAGGAGGGGAAATTTCTAAATATATTGCGTTTAAATGGGACGGCGGAAACGGATTAAAGGGAATAGAAAAACCCGATGATATTTCTCTCAATCAACTCTTTTGTTTGGATAGGCAGAAACAGACGTTAATTGATAATACAACTATGTTTTTACGGGATTTCCCCGCTAATAATGTTCTCTTATACGGCAACAGCGGCTGCGGAAAATCTTCTATGGTGAAAGCACTCCTTAATAAATATTATAACGACGGATTGAGACTGGCACAAATAGCCAAAGACGATTTAGCCGAACTTCCCGATTTAATTGATATAATCAAAAAGAAAATTTTCAAATATATAATTTTTATAGACGATTTATCTTTTGAAGATAATGATTATAGATATAAGACTTTAAAAACAATTTTAGAGGGCGGCGTGGAGAAACAGCCAAAAAATATATTAATATACGCAACTTCCAACAGAATCCATCTGGTAAACGAAAAATGGACGGAGCGGCAGGGAGAGGACGTACATATAAACGATACGAGAAATGAAAAATTATCTCTGTCTGAAAGATTCGGCATAAGAGTTTCTTTTCTGTCGCCCGACCAAAACGAATATTTAGAAATCGTCAAAGGCGTTTTATCCCGAAAAAATATTCCCGCCACAAGTGAAATAAAGGCGGCGGCCGTCAGATGGGCATTGCTCTATAACGGTTTATCGGGAAGAACGGCGGTTCAATTTGCCAACGCTGTATTCTCACAATAGTATCATGTATAGTTACCTGTAATATTTATGTAGGGGACGGCGTCCTCGACGTCCCGCAAAATTTGATTTTGGCGTAAATTTGCGGAGTATTATTAAAATAATCCAACGAATGTAAATTCGCGGCGTGCCGAGGTCGTCACGCCCTACGGAACAGGCGAATACGAGGTATATAGTTCTAATCAAAAAAATACAACAAAGCGAAAGAAAATATTTTTTATGAAACTGTTAATTCATGTATGCTGTGCGCCGTGTCTGATAGGCGTTAAGCTTGCTTTAGATAAGTGGGCAGAAAATCAAAATATCGATATAGAACCGACTTGTTACTGGTACAATCCGAATATTCACCCGTATACCGAATATAAATCAAGGCTCGAAGCATTAAAAAATTATACCTCAAAAAACAATATAGAATTGGTTATTGACGATAAATACGGGCTTGTGGAGTTTACGACAAATGTCATAGGCGATTTGCAAAACAGATGTGAATACTGTTATTCTTCACGGATAGAAAAAGCCTCAAAATATGCCTCTGACAATAATTTTGACGCTTTTACTTTATCATTGCTTGTAAGCCCGTATCAAAAGCATGATTTATTACGGAAAATAGGCGAAAGATACGCTCTCAAGCATAATATACAGTTTTTATATTGCGACGCAAGAACTGATTTTAGAGAGGGGCAAAAGTCAGCGAGGGAAAATGGCGTATATATGCAGAAATACTGCGGCTGTATTTTTAGCGAACAGGAAAGATATAAAATAGATTTATTCTAAGCCAAAAGCAAGAATTTCTTTTCCGAGCGAAAAAGAATAAATATACGCGCCTTTTACAGGCTTGTTTAAAATCTTCTCCGCCGCCATGCAGTAATATTTAAGCTGTTGTTTATGCCGTTCGATTAGTATTTCTTCGCCGCCGTCTTTTTTCACAGAATCCGTCTTAAAATCTACAACGATTATTTCATCTTTTTCATCAATAAAAAATAAATCTATAACGCCCTGAATCAGCATATCTTCATTCGCGCTTTTTATTGCCTCGCTTTCAGCAAATTCTGATGCAGGGACTTTAATTGTAAACCGTGTTTCACGGTAAACATTTTTTGATTGTTTAATTTTTTGATATATCCGAGATGAAAAAAATTTATCTATGCGGTTGAAATTTAAACGGGAAAACTGTATGTCGCTTATAAATCCTCTGTGCAGTAAAATTTCAGCTTCGACTGCAACGCCTGATTTATCTGCGTTCTCAAAGTCGGCGAACTGCATAAACAAGTGCATCGCAATCCCGACAAGAGCGGGATTGTCAGAATCGCTGTCAGGAGTATCCAAAAACCTTGGCACAGGCAAAAGCATCAGTTCATCTGTCCGACGTACATATTCGTCATTATCCAAAATTCCCGGATGCAAATTAGAAACAGAGAGTTTTACGGGTATTTTTGATAAAAATTTTTGCGGATATTTATAATCATACATTTCTATGATTTTTTTAGTATATTTTTCAACTGCCGCCGATTCGTCAGCCGTCAACGCTTTTTCAACATTTGCTTCATCAAAATTATTATCTGTGTCCGAGTTTTCCTGATTAATACCCGACGCGATAATCCCGTCAAATCTTTTTTTATCCACAATATCAATATTTATATTTATATCAGTTTTGTTTTTCCCCGAAGAATTTAATATAATCGGCGCAAGCCATTTTAACATACAGTCGGCTTCTGATAATAACATAGACTGCTTAAAATTATCTCTGTTTACGCCGCCGATATCGGCGGTATATTTAGTGAGAAAGCCGTCTATATTCTTTGCGCTGCCCGTAACAATCAGCTTTTCGATTGCCCTTGTGAGCGCGACATACAAAATACGCGCCTCCTCGCTCATCATTTCGGATTTGATTTTATCGGCGGCGGCTTTTTTAAAAGTCGGCTTTTCAAATCCGATTCCGTCGTCGCATTTGAGATTAAAATAAATTCCGCAATCTTCGCTTATAATCGGGTCGTCGGTATAATCTTTATTATTAAATTTCTTGCCGATTCCGGCAAGTATACATACGGGAAATTCAAGCCCTTTAGACTTGTGAATACTCATAATCCTCACAACGTCGCTGTTCTCAGATAATATCTTCGCTTTTTCAAAATCGTCTTCGCCCGATTTTACATCGTCTATATAGTTTAAAAAGCCGTAAAGCCCGTTAAAAGACGTAGATTCGAATTGTCTGGCATATTCATGGAGCAGCAATAAATTTCCCCTGCGTTCATCAGAAAAATTATCCCCCGATATCTTGGCGATTATATCTGTTTGCCTGTAAAGATACCACACAAATTTATCAATCGTCATCGTCCGCGATTTCAGCCGCCATAATCTTAATTTAGATAAAAAAGCGCGGCACTTATCCTGTAAATCTTTATTTTCAATCAGAGGCGGAGAATCAGGCTCGCTCCGCTCAATATCTTCTATGTCCGCAAATGATTTTACATAATAATATAAATATTCTTTTTTTTCAATTTCCCCGACCTCGTGAAAATTCTTGAGATATATTAAATCGTCGAGGGTAAAACCGAATACGGGACTTTTTAAAACCGACGCCAACGGGACGTCCGTATGCGGATTATCTATTGTTTTTAAAAGCGAGACCATGAGCATTATCTCCGCGCTTTCAAGAAAGCCTTTCGCTTTATCGGCATAACACGGCACTCCGCGCTTTTTCAACGCTTCCATGAAAATATTGCTCTCCGTAGTGTTACGCATCAAAATTGTGATATGCTTAGGCGTAATTTTTTCGCCGCTTTTTAATTTTCCCTCTGCTATTAAATTTTTTACGGTGAGGGCGACGTACTCCGCTTCCGTCGATTCTATTTCAGCGTCATTCTCGTCGTCTACGACTGTACTGTCGCCGTTCTCATCAGTATCCGCGCTCATATTCTTTTCAATCAAGGCAAAAGTCGCATCAGTGCCGTTATTATCGCTTTCTGCGTCAGCAAATATTTTTCCGCAGGATAAAACTTCGCCGCCGATATATTCAACGCCGCCGAGTTTTTCAGAAAACAATTCCCCGAATATATAATTTATAAAGCTTATTATATTATAACTGCTTCTGAAATTGTCTTTCAGATATATTTTCTGCGGCATAATTTCAGGGGTATTTTCATTAAAAAGCTTTGAATAAAACGAGAAAATATCGGATTTTGCGCCCCTGAACGCATAAATGCTTTGTTTTATATCCCCCACCATGAATCTGTTTCCCAAAGTATAGTCAGGATTTTTTTCGGTTGATATTGCCCGGAAAATAATATCTTGCAATTTATTTGTGTCTTGATATTCGTCGATATATATTTCTTTGAATCTGCTCTTTATTCTATTTGCCAAATCTGTTTCGTGTACAGTGCCGTCATCGTCAACTTTATCTATTAACAACTCAAACGCGAAATGCTCAAGGTCTGAAAACTCAAATGATTTAAGCCGCATTTTTTCAGAAATAAGCGCGGCTTCAAACCGTTTAATAAAATCATATATAATCGCAATAATAGATTTATAATGCTTCGCAAATCTCTGTATATCGTCAAATCTGTATTCAAAATATCTTATAATATCTTCGATTTTCTTTGCAATCCTGTCGTTTCGTTCTTTAAAAAAAGATTTTAAAGAATCATCGCCGACTTTGTGCGTTCCGATTTTTATTTTTTCATACCCATTGCATAAATCATATACTTCGTCATAAGAACAGTTACTGTCGAGAAGGGATTTTAAACTTCTGAAAAATCCGTATTTATTTGAAAAAGCGGGAGTATATTTTTTTGAAAGAGTGGTATCGCTTTCTGTTGTTTCAAGCATTTCCGAGAGTTCTTTCAAACAAATATCAATATTTTCACTGAACAACCGAGTTAATATTTTTCCGAAAGCCAGTTTAAAAAAGCCGCTTTTACCGCCGTTTAAATCCGCGATTTCCGCCGTCATATCAATCTGCTTTTCAAAAATTTCAAATTTGTTGACAAGAGAATTTACTTTTCTGTATATTTTCAAAATTACGCTATATATTTTCGCGTCGTCGCGGGAACCTATAAAATTTTCAATAGCCGACATACACTCTTGACAGGTAAAATCCGCATTTTTGTATATATCGCTTTCGGAATTATAATATTCTTCGAGTAAATTCTCAAAAACACGCCGCCTTATCACGGAAATTTCGTTATCATCGGCAAGCCTGAATTTTGCGGGCAGTCCCAATTTTTCAAAATTAGTTCTGACAAGTTCAAGATAAAACGAATGGATAGTGCTGATATTCGCACGACCGAGTATAAGCTGCTGCCTTTTCAGGTGAATATTATTTAAATCCCGCGATAAATTAATATTTATAGCTCTTGCGATTTTACTTTTCAAATCATTTGCCGAAGCTTTCGTAAATGTCACGACCAAAAAATCAGTAATATTACAGGGATTGTTTTTATCCGTTATTCTCCGTATAATACGCTCTGTAAGTACAGAAGTTTTGCCTGAACCCGCTCCTGCGGACACAAGCAAGGTTTTGCCCCCTGTTTCTATCGCTTTTTTCTGCGGTTCCGTAAATTTCACCGCATTATTATTAAAATCAGTCTGCATATATAATCATCTGCTTTCTGTATTATTAAATGTGTGAATTAGCGGCGTGCCGAGGGCGTCACGCCCTGCGAGATTCGCCATGAGAACAACTTCTAACACAAAATATATCGCTGTCGAAAATGGTTATTCGTTAATATTAGATAACTCTTTTGTAATCAGATAAGTTGCAATGTTAAATGCTTTTATTCGTCTTTTGGTTAGAGTGTGCTGAGGCGTACCTTCTTTTAATTTTTCAAATGCTTTCTCACATTTGCTTATGGTCGAAGAAATTGATTTAAGAGCTTCTTCTAAATCAGATTTTGCATAACTTTCCATATTACAATACCTCCGATAATATATATTAGTTGCATAAATCAACAAGAAAATTGACAAAACACCCGTCACTCGCTACGCTTCGTACCGCCCTCTTTACAAAAGAGGGTGCCGTCCTCAGACGGCGAGGGTTTGGCTGTAGATATTAAATATTCCCATTTTTGTTTAAATTTTATTTCACAAAAAGTCTTATATAGACAAAATTATACAGGGCGATTATCAATCGCCCGTGTCATATAATTATAAATTTTACTCTACCATGTTAACGCTATTAAAGGAAAAGCGGCTTCGTCCAGCATTGTATCAACCGTTACGACGTTAAACTCGTTAACCTCGTCATATATTACTTCGATACTGTCCAAATACGGTCTGAGTTCTTCTTCCATAACGACCGTTTCAAGGTCGCGAATTATTTGTGCTTCATGTTCTAAAATATCATCTACAACAAGCTCGTATTTTTTCATAATGTGCATACCAAAGTCAGTTTCTACCATTCTGACTTCATCAATTTTCATATCGAACGCAGCGTCTTCAAACTCTATAATCATTCCGCTATTTCTCGGGAAACAATAGCCATTGGGATATGACGCGCTTCCCGGGTCTTCGGATTCTTCATAAAAATCGTCAAAATCTTCTCCGCTTAGAATTTTGTTGTAAATATCGTCCGCTTTCGCCAATTTTTCAGCAAGTTCTTCATCAGAGAACGGAATTTCTCTACCCTCTTCATCGAGTTCACCCGTTGAAGTCCTTATAAGAATATGCCTGACTCTTACATATTCATCGGCGAATTTATCCCAAATCGCCGTATCTGACACAGGCTTTATACCTGTGGTCGGCGAAAGCAGATAATTAGTGAATACAGAATAGAGTCTTTCAAGCTCTTTTATTTGCTTAAAAATTTGCTCATTCACACCGAATCTCGCAAGCGTCATATTAAAATTCATCTTTGAATTTCTGAAATCGGCGCGTACCATTTCTTTTATCGCCACGTCAATTTCATTTATTTCATCTTTTGTAAGAGAAATATTATTATCTTTGCAATATAATTCAACCGCAAATAATTGCTGTACTTGCGAAACTGCCTGAAGTCTTACCACGTCGCCGTAAGTTCGTATACTCGGATTGCCGCTATCCAAAGGAATTTCCTGATTCCATATTTCGGGGCTGTCGGGTATTTCTCCCATACCCATCATTTGAAAATAACTGCTATACTGATATAATTCGCTTGATTTGACGAAACTCAGATAATAACTGAATATATTAGATGAAACGGTGCTTACCGTCCCCCCGTGATTAGACCTCATCACAGGCGCGCCGCTTTTTACCCCGCCTCCGCATGAAGCCATAAACGCCGTTCCCACGAGTGCAATTACTATAATAAACGCAATTATTTTTCCTGCTCTGAATTTTTTCTTTGATTTTATTATTTCTTTTGTTTTTATCATCGTATTCTCTCCCTCACCATTCTGCCGTTTTCAAAATCTCCTGTATAGGTTCTACCGCTTGCCCAGTAATACGTTCCCTCGCCGTGTATGGAGTTATTTTCAAAGTCTCCCGTATAATGCTCCCCTGATGCCCATTGATAACTGCCTCTGCCCGAAAAAACGTCGTCTTCAAAAGTACCTGTATATACGTCGCCGTTGGCAAGGGTAAATATTCCCTCGCCGTGTCTCGCGTCCTCCGAATAACTGCCTATATATGACGAGCCATCCGAATATATAGTAATGCCGCTGCCGTGTTTCATTCCGTCTTTAAATTGCCCTTCATAGATTGTTCCGTTGTTCCATATCCAAATGCCCTCTCCGTTTTTTTTGCTGTCAATCAAATCGCCGTCATAACTGTCGCCGTCCGCGAATAAAATTTTAAATCTGCCGGTTTTCTGCTCCGATACAAAAGTGCCGTAAGCTATATTGCCCGCTTTGGCGTAATAATATATTCCTTTGCCGTTCATCTGAAAATAATTATTTTTCGTCTCCCCGATATATAAATCATTCGCGTTATTTCCGTTTTCATACTTGAATCTGCTGATATTAAACGCGGGATATAGATAAATCAGGTCCTCGTTTGCCAAAGTCAGAGAGGCGAACGCGATTTTTTCCCTCGAAAGAAATGTCAAAATATCGCCTTTGTATCTTTTGCCCCTGTCGTTAGCCTGAACTAATTCAAAATCCCTGTAAGAAGTGTTCTTCGTCTTGGTAGAAGCTAAAACCCATTCGATTCCGCTCTGCGTATAAAACGCGCCCGCTTGAGGCGGATTTTCCTGATTATCGTATGCCCTGAGTAAACTTTCCATACTGTCTTTATAAAAACTCACGCCTTCGCCTGTATTATTAAAAACAAAATGATTCAGAGGATAGAGTTCAGCCAGTTCTTCTGGAATTAATCCGTTTATCAGTTCAAGAACGTCATCTCCCGGAGCTATACCAGGTTTATATAACGTCGAAGCGACCGAGTCCAGATATCCTATGTCAACGCCTTTTATCTCCACAATATAATAATTTTGCAGTTCAACGCTTACCGTTGTGCCGTCCTCAAGCCAAAACCGACCGTTTTTTATATTATCGTTTTTGTCTACAAATCCAAAAAACTTGGTATTCGAAGCTGTCGTTATATACCTCATACCCATCATATAAGCATATATAATCGCACCGACGACTAACATCACCGCCAGTAAAAATATTATCAAAATTATACTCGCCCTGCGAGATTTGCCTTTTACCATACTATCACCATATTATCTATCCTTAATTTTATCCGCCGAAATTAAATGCGTTGTGTACCATATCCATAAAATTGGGCAGATATAAAAGAACAATTCCAAAGAAGAGAAATAATATTATAAGAACTGCCGCTATCATAAGAATATCAACGTCTTTACCGCCGTATATCCTGCCGGCGCGATAGAGTTTATCTTCGGGGATATAAAACCGTCCCTGCATCTCCGTATCTTCCGGTTCGCAGACTATGCGGCGTAAAGTGCCGCGTTTTCTAAGCGCAAGCTTAATAAATATATTCTGCGCCATACCGAGCTGCTCAAATGATTTTGCGCGCAGGGGATGATTTGCTTCGGATTTTATCAGAGCTTTGACAAATTTGCCTATAACTAACTTATTATAACCTACAGCAAGCACGGCAAATATCAATCCGATAAATATTCCCTGAATAACGGTATTCTGCATTAACATAATAAAAAATCTCCCTGCCTTTCTTTCATTTGGCTTGCTTTACCTTTTCCAATTAACCATTTTCAATTCTTTTATACGTCCGTAATGTTCTGTATTATTAGTGACTAATTTATATTTACTCTGTTTTTTACAATCTCGTCAAATTCATTATCAAGTACCTCGTCTGTAGCCGAATTTACACTCTCAATAAATCTTTTTGCGACTTCTCTCTGTTTTTTGTTAAGTTGTTTTATATTTATTTCATTTGAGGAGGAATTATTGATACTAATTTTTTTAATGAACTCCAAAACAAATATTTGTTCAGTTACCGGTAAGCGTTCCATTAAACTGCTTGCTTGCTGTGCATATATTGACATAAAAATCACCTCCTGTGAAAATATAAATCTTCTACGCTCATCAATAATTATATCTAATTAAACACCTCACAAAACTATTAAATCTATTTCCCCGTTATTTTATCCTGACCGCCCATATACGGTCTTAATACTTCGGGAATAGTAACCGTGCCGTCCTCGTTCTGATATGTTTCGAGTATGCAAGCCGTCGTCCTCCCCATAGCAAGACCCGAACCGTTCAGCGTGTGAACAAACTGCGCCTTATCTTTCACATCTTTTTTATATCTTATATTGGCGCGCCTTGCCTGAAAATCCTCAAAGTTGGAACATGACGAAATCTCGACATATTTTTCATAAGAGGGCATATATACCTCAAGGTCATAAGTTTTCGCGCTTGAGAATGTCGTATCGCCCGTACAGTGCAGTGATACCCTGTACGCGCAGCCGAGTCCATAGAGAACTCTTTCTGCGTCGGCAGTAAGAGTTTCAAGCTCGTCATATGAATTTTCAGGAAGTGAAAATTTCACAAGTTCAACTTTATTAAACTGGTGCTGCCGAATCAATCCTCTTGTATCTCTGCCCGCGCTGCCCGCTTCTCTCCTGAAATTAGTTGAAAATCCGCAGTATTTTATCGCACCGACGCTATCTCCGCTATACATCAGTATTTCGTCAGCGTGATAATTCGTCAGAGGGACTTCTGTTGTGGGAATCAAAAAATAATCGTCTGTAGTTTTAAAAGCGTCGTCCTCAAATTTCGGAAGCTGTCCCGTACCCGTCATAGACGCCCTATTGACTAAGAGCGGCGAAAATATCTCTGTATAGCCTGATTTTCTGTGAGTGTCCAAAAAATAGTTCATAACGGCGCGCTCTAATCTTGCTCCGTCGCCGACATAAAAATGAAACCTCGCGCCTGTGACTTTGGCGGCTCTCTCAGGGTCGAGAATACCCAACTTCGTCCCGATTTCCCAATGGGGCAGAGGAGTAAAATCAAATTTTATCGGCTCGCCTATTAACCGCACTATGCTGTTATCTTCATCGTCTTTGCCTATAGGCACGCTCTCATGCGGTACATTGGGTATATTATATAAAATTTCATCTATTTGCGCGTCTATTTCTTTTATGGCGTTATCTTCTTCTTTTACTTTATTTGAAATAGCTTTCATTTCATTCATGAGTTCAGAAGTGTCCCCGCCCTCTTTTTTTAATTTAGGCACTTCTTTTGACACTTGATTTTGTTTTGCTTTCAACTGCTCGACGTTAAATATTAACTCGTTTCTTTTTGTATAAAGTCTAAGCGCATTGTCAATATCCTCGTTATAATTTTTATCCATACGCTCATTGAGCCTTTGTTTTACATAGTTTGCATTATCTTTTATAAATTTTATATCCAACATAAAAAATCACTAATCCCACTTGAATTTATTTTATTATTTTTTTGTTCTCGTTTTCGCGATTATTTCTTCGCAAAAAGAGAGCTAAATTTATCCCCGCATAATAATTTCACGATGTTTTCCAAATCTTTTTCGTCTTTATATTCAATTTCGAGTTTGCCGTTTTTCGCCCCTTGCCGCCTCGCTTTGTTTATAATTATCTTTTTGCCCAAAACTTCGGTAACTTTTTCCTGAAGCCCCTCAAGATAAATCTGCTCGGGCGACGGCTTTGCCGCCGCTTGCTCCTCATCGGACGCAAACTGCTTCGAGGAAATCGCCGCTTTCATTTCCCTGACTAAACGCTCGACTTCTCTGACCGACAATTCATCTTTTACCACTCGCTCCGCCATTTTTATCTGCGATTTTTCACCGTCTAAAGATAATATTGTACGGGCGTGTCCCGCGCTTATAGAGCCTTCCATAAGATATGCCAAAACTTTTTCAGGAAGCGCAAGCAACCTCATCGAATTTGAGATTACAGAGCGGCTTTTCGCAACTTTTTTCGATATTTCTTCCTGCGTTAAAGAATACTGTTCCGATAAGTATTTATAACCGAGAGCTTCCTCAATCGGGTTTAAATCCTCTCTCTGGAGATTTTCAACCATCGTCATTTCCGCAGCAGTCAAATCATCCACATTTTTTATTAAAACAGGAACTTCATCAAGATTTGCAATTTTCGCGGCTCTCCAACGCCTTTCCCCCGCGATAATTTGATAATTGCCGTTCTCTTGTTTTCTGACGACAATAGGCTGAATTATTCCTAATTTGGAGATAGAATCGGCGAGTTCCAGTAAAGCATCTTCTTTAAAATCTTTTCTGGGCTGCGTCTTTTTCGGTTCGATTTGCGACAATTTCAAAACACTTTTATCCTCTTCATTTGCAAGACCATCCAGTGAATTGAATGCAAAAAGCGAACTTAAACCACTTCCCAGCACTGATTTTTTTGCCATATTATAAGCCTCCCACATAAAAACTATTAATAATTAAATAAATATCAACAGATTTCTTGCGAAACTTCGGGTATATATACGTTTCGCAAGAACTCTAACAGTTTCTTTACACAATCTGTTTTTACTTCAGTTTCTGTATAATTTCTTTTGCAATAGATAAATAACTGTCTGTAGCTTTTGAGGACTTATCATAATAATTAATCGGCATTCCATAGGAAGGAGCTTCGCTTACCCTGACTGTTCTCGGCACGGGGGTCTTGAATATTTTGTCCGGGAAATGTTTTTTTAAGTCATCGAGTACCTGCATCGTCAGGTTTAATCTTCCATCAAACATCGTGAGCAGTATACCGCCCAGTTCAATGGTTGGATTATATATTCTTTTTACTTGCCTCAATGTATTATTAAGTTGTGACAGCCCTTCGAGAGCGAAATATTCGCATTGCATAGTGACAATAACATAGTCGCTGGCATTAAGCGCATTCAAAGTAAGTATTCCGAGCGAGGGCGGACAGTCGATAATTATGTAGTCGTATTCCGAAGATATTTTTTTCAAGGCATTTTTTAATCTTGATACCCTCTGAACCACGTCGTCGTCAACAAGTTCTATCTCCGCGCCCGCCAATTCTATATTAGACGGCAATACCCACAAATTCGTATATTTTGTCTTTACGATAGCATCTCTCGGCGCGTTCCGACCGATTAACACGTCATACGCAGATATTGTGATTTCCTGCTTTTTTAATCCCACTCCGCTTGAAGCGTTTGATTGCGGGTCCAAATCGCACAACAGCACTTTCTTGCCGCAAAATCCAAGCGAAGACGCTACGTTTATTGCAGACGTTGTTTTGCCAACGCCGCCTTTTTGATTTGCAAACGATATAATCATATACCAATCACCTTTTTTGAACAATCCTTTTCTATAAATTTTTATTTTTAGCCTCTTAAAAATTTACCCGTATTTCAGCTATATAATGATTATATCAACTTCTGAAAAAAAAGTCAAGATTTTACTAAATAAAATATTGTAAACAAAGTGTTTCACGTGAAGCTTAACTTTATTTTTTAAAATACAGGGGCGATAACGCAATTTCTCGGGCGATTATCACTCGCCCCACGGAAATATAAACGTCGTTGTTTAAAATTTGCGGGAGAATACTGCCAATATTCCCCCCTACTTGTTCTTTGGTATTTTCAACAAAACCTCGATATATTCGCCTTTGTCTATTTTTTCGCTCTTTATGTTTATGCCGCTCTGCGTTACCATATTGACAGCTTTGTCTATAGAATTGAGAAACAGCCTTACGTCTTTTACTATCATAAGCCGCTTTTGCTTATTTTCGCTTTTGGATTCTCTTACGGATAATTTATCCAAAAGTATCCTGTCAATAAAGCTTTCGGTCATAGATACGTTCATAATTCTGTTTATCACGGTAAAAATAACTTTTTTGCGTTCTTCGGCGTCTGATATTCTTATAAATGCACGGGCGTGGCGTTCCGTCAGACCGCTCTCCAAGATTATCGCCCTTTCTTCCGTCGAAAGCCTTAAAATCCTGAGTTTATTCGCAATATACGATTGGCTGACCGATAATTTTCTTGCTACCTGCTCCTGTGAATAAGAGAACATTTCTATTAACTTTTCTATGGCTTTTGCCTGTTCAAAAAAATTCAAATCTTCCCTTTGCAGATTTTCTATTATCGCCAGTTCCGCCGATACTCGCGTATCTGTATCAAAGATTACACACGGAACAGCTTCAAGCCCCAATATTTTTGCCGCCCGCAGACGGCGTTCCCCCGCGACTAATTCATATACGGGATATGAATTTTCGTTTGCCGATGACGAAGATATTCTCCTCACAGATAACGGCTGAATTATCCCGTAGTCTTTTATGCTTTGCGCGAGTCCATAAAGCAGGCGTTCATCAAAATCATGTCTCGGCTGATTCGGGTTCGGCGCGATATCTTTTACGGATATATTATATATTATATTTAAATTTGAATTTACAGCTTGTTCTTGTTGTTCGGGCGTATCACTTATGAAATCAGTTTGTATTTCGGCTGAGTTTTCCATCTCAATTTCGATGATTTTTGGCTGCTGTTCGTTTTGCTCGTCCGCGAGAGGCGTTTTTTCTTTTTTGCTAAAATCCAATTTAAAAAAATTCGGCATAAATTGCAACCCCGTTTATATTTTCATAAATTTATCATACAATTATATTATCATATCAAACATATACTTTATGTCGAATTGCGAAATTATTTTTATTGTATAAAAATATATTCTCAATAAGATTTTGTGCCGAAGCCCTCTTTCGTAAAGAGGGTGGCACGAAGCGCAGCGAGTGATGGGTGTTTTTGTCTCCCCAAACAACACCTGTAATCACACAAAA
>Ga0099364_10002373_pt1 | contig 30163 bp, 30 predicted proteins | sample TergutTh196P3_FD_73070 | JGI IMG/M metagenome (GOLD analysis project Ga0099364, IMG submission 73070) | Microcerotermes parvus P3 segment gut microbial communities from Pointe-Noire, Republic of the Congo - Th196 P3 | ecosystem: Host-associated > Arthropoda: Insects > Digestive system > Gut ...
AAAGCCAAAAAAAAGGCAAACAATGAACACCCAAAGCATGGCTATAGCACGACCGATGCCGTATAGTAGCGGATCGTGCGGAGCTTGAGAAACCCTCTTGAGGGTTTGCTCAAGTCCGCAGTGTAAACCTAAAACGGCATCGGTCGTGCGGGAACAAATTCTTTAAGGTGTTCATTGTTTGGCTTTAGTTCAGTTTTGCTAGAGCCTCCTAAGGATGCACACTCCCGTACTCTAAAGCATTTTCTACTGTCCCGTAATCCAATGCGACTATTTGGTGTTTTGGCCCTGTGCTGTATATTGCCCCGTGATTCATAACCATATTAATTGTGCCGGTGTTTACCCCGGCAATGCCGCCGCAATAGGAAGAAGAGTAATTATTGACAATAATATAGTTAGATGAAGAGCCAGTATATTTTGATTCGCATTGCCATATAGTCCCCGAGTTTAAGCCTACGATCAAGCCGCTATAAACATTACCCCCTGTAACGTTTATCTTACCGGCGACATTTAAGCCGGCGATATGTCCGTAGTTCACCCTGAATAAACCCGTATGCATTTGCGGGACAGCTTCTTCTATAAGGTCAAAAGAAACAGTCTTATAAGACCCGTGTATATTGCCGTAAAATGTGTTTATAGGCTCCCATTTTTCGCCTGGAGCCGTAAGGTGTATGTTATTTGCCACAATGAAAAACACGGTTTCTGATGAAGAATCAGTGTACCTGATGTTATTGAAATGGCCTGCGGTCGTAATTATATACGGGTCGAAACTGTACCCTGAACCGCAGGCGAATTTATCGGGTTCTATAGAGCCGTGGTTTATACTGTTTTCAATAACCCCCTCGTTAACGGCGGCAATCCCGCTTCTGTTAAAGGGGCTTAAAATGCCTCCGTTATTATTACTGTTTTGAATTACACCGCCAACCGCATTTTTACCAACTATAGCACCGACATGGGAGGTAGTATAGTAGCTTTCAATCATTATATGGCCTTGCCCGCTCTTATATGTTGCAACGTTTTGGATAGTCCCTACATTCAGCCCGGCTACCATGCCTCCATGAATATAGTTTTCAGATGCTTTTAAAGTCCCCCGCACAGTTAAATTTTTTATCATGCCGTGGTTTTCCCTGAATATTCCCGTGTAACTTCCGTACGCTGTTTCTTCGATCCTGTAAAACCAGACTTCTTTATTGTTCCCGTCTAAAAGGCCATAGAAAGTGTCCATGGGTTCCCAGTATTCCGTGCCTACGGTCAGGTTTATATCAGCAACCAGTTTGTAATGCTGGTTCGGGACCAACGCTATGTTCTTAAAATGCTGCCTGCTGCTGATTTCGTAAGGATCGCCCGGTAACCCTGTCCCTCCGGCAAAATAGCCTGAAGTCGCCGGGAATGTTGCTGTTACCGTAATTTGGTCGGCGGCAAGCCCGCCGGGGGGGTTGCCGCCCGATGTTGCCCCGTAAACGAAGAAGTAATTAGAAGTCACCCCTTGGAAGGTAAAACCAGTATTAACCGTCAGGGTTATTTCCGCGGTATAGATTGTATTATAGTCAAAGGTGCCGTCAGAGGCCATTGACTGCAGCCATAACACAGTTCCGTTGTATTGGGTGGTATATATATTTTCTTCCGGCAATTCTCCCACCTCGGGGACGGGTAAATATATATACTTTATATTGACTGTGCTTGCAGTGGCCGGGAATACCGCAGTTATCACGCCTAACCCATAAGCGTTTGTTGCCGGGATTGTTGTCCCTGCAACTTGAAAAAAGTTGGCAGGCACATTTTTAAGGGAATAATCCGGTTTGGCTGTAAGGGTTATGGTTGCGGTGTACTGTGTGCCAGGGGCAAATGGCCCGGAATGGTTCGCCCCGCTGGAAGTAACTTTCCATGACACGGATCCCGTAAACTGCTCCGTTTCGGTTATCGTAGTCACAGGGGTAAATCCTGCTTTTGGCGGAACCGCTCCCTCTATGGTTTCCCAGTCGACCGGTTTCTTGAACGGTTCAGGGCTGTTCCAAACAACAGAGTCGTTATAGGGGTACCAGTCTGGATCCCACCCGTCGGGCTTGCTTGCCGCCTGAGCGTATATGGTTAGTGATGTACAGCCGTAAAAGGCTGAAGTCCCGATACTTTCCACGCCTGACGGTATCCATATGCGTTGTAAAGAAGAGTTACTGGCAAATGCGCTGTCTCCGACAATCTTTACGCTGCCGGGTATTTCTAAATTGTTTGAAACATTTTTTTGGTAAAATGCAAAGTCCCCTATACCAACGATGATGTCATTTAATGTTACAGTGGCGGCAGATCTTCCCCTATACCCTACTGCCCATTTGTCTGCATAAACCACGTTGTAATTGGCGGTGTTATTCCATATCCCTGTATTTAAAAATGCATTTTCTCCGACACTTTTCACATCAGGGGGTATTCTTACATCAGATAAAAAGCTCATATCTGCAAAGGCGGAATTGCCAATTGCGGTAACAGTTTTACCTGCGATACGGGAGGGTATGTAAACCTTGCCCCAAGGGTTTGCCCCGGGACCAAGCCCTGATATTGCGGCCTCCCCGTTGGGTAAAATATCATATAAGTACCCTGCCCTTCCTGAAACATCCGCCATTAATCGGATAAGCTCGGTAGAACAAACGGCACAAAATTCTCGTGTTGGACTTCCCATATGGCACATACCAGCATTGTCAACTTTTTCGGTGGGGATATACCAATCTGTTTGGCCTGAGGGCTAAATCTTATGTACCCCTATACCGTCATAAAAACCTTCCGGTTTCCCAGTATCTATCCAGTCTTTCCACTTTACGGTTGTCTTGTTATAGTTTTTTGTCATATTAGGCGTTTCCTCCCCCTTCCACCAATATTCGTCTTTCAGCCCGCCAAAAGAATGGCCTAGTTCATGCGTTACAGTATGGCGGAAATTAGTACTCTCGTATGGATCTTCACGTATAGAAGTGACCGCAAATTTACCCCCTACTCGCGCGCTTCCGCCCCTTCTTGTTGAATTTGCCAATACGATTGTCATTGACGGGTCTATCCCTATTTGCCGCGCGGCAGATCTTATAGCCGACTTCACGCGGTTGGGCCTTGTAACATACAGCATTCTCTCAGTTTTTCCATCATGATAAAACCTGCTGCCGAAATAATTATCAATATTAGGAGGGTTATTATTTATAATGTGGTAACCATCCACATCCCTGTTTACTCCGGATTCTGTTGAATAACAAAAGCCTATATATATAGCCAGACTTTCGCTAAATAAGTTAAACGGATAATAACTTAGCAGATGTTCTGCGGCGGCATTGGCTTTTGCAGAAAACAAATTATTATCGTGTTGCGTATTCCTAAAACCGTCTCCCAAAAATAATACAACAATGCTTTGACTGTTCCTCATCCCGCCGCCGGTTATGTTTACCAACTCAAATTCGGGTTGTTCGTCCGGATCATCTTCTTCATCTGCCTCAATCGGGACGAGGATATTCTCCATTGTCCCGTCTTCATAATAGACTGTCAGCCATTCGAAGCCATCCTCATCAAAATCTTCCTCTTCTTCCGGCAGTTCCCGGATACCGCCGGTACTGTCCCCTTTGCGGATGTCCTTGTTCGCAGCATCATTGCCTTCTTGCTTAGGAACGGCACGGTATGTGTCGTTAAGCGAATCATCGCAGGCTGTAAACACCAGCAATCCAATTAAAATACTTGCAAATAGTATTTTGTTAATAATTCTTTTCATAAAATCCTCCAAAATGTTTTTCTTTGTCATTTGCTGACTTCCTCAGAGCTTATATTGCCTTTGGAATCTACCGTTACCTTAAAGTAAAGCGGCTCTGAATCCAAGCTTAAGCAAATTTCATTATTCATATTTAAAAAAGGTCCTCCAATGTGTCTTATTTTTAAGATGTGCGTGCCTTGCGGTAAATAATAATCAGGAAGATATATATCAAAAAGCCAGTATGGTCCCCCAGTAAAATCCCTTATTTTGACAGCTCTAAAATCTTCTGCCCCGGCATATTTAGCTTCGACACCAGCCCCCAAAATCCCTCTTTGATGAGTATACCCGCCAATCTGCCCTCCTTCAAACTCATCCCAAACTATTGCATAAGAACCACACTTAACATTTAACGGTGGTGAGAGCTGTACCGGCTCTGTTTCGGCAAGGCCTACAGAGGGGTTGCGTTTGAGATTTATTCTTTTGTTTTTTACCATTAGCCCGCCTGTGCTTGTTAGTCTTACCGTCATTTTATCTCCGGATATTTTAAATGAAATCTCAGCGCGAATACTTTTTCCCATATAAGAATCCCCATTACGGGAAAACCGGACAACATCGCAGCGGTCGTTTTCGTGATTCCAAAACAAAGATATATAGTCCCCATAAATAACCGCGTATTCTTCTCCGCGCCCTGTCGCATAATATGCGCCGTTCTGCACCTGTTCGCTAGACCCGTAGACTGTATTGCAGGCATTATAAAATGCACTTAATGTAATTAGCGGCAAGCTAAAAAGGATAAGTCTTTTCATTTTGTACTCCTATAGTAAGTATATCCCGTATTTTCTGAAATTCATGGTAAATTTCGAAGAAAATTAAATATTTTTTATATCATTCATAACCACCCACCAATAAGTATTTTTTTCCCTTTTCTTTTTTCATTTTTCTCTTTTAATTTGTTACTCCCTCGTCCAGACATGGCTGTCCGTATCGGGCCTTGTATATGTCCCCGCCTGTCTGCCGCCGGCATTGTATTGTTTAACAAAAAAACTATACCCGAATGCATCGCTGTATTCACCCTCTTCCAGATCTACATTTTTACCAATTGTAATACTGGTCAACCATGTATTACTAAACGCACCATTTTCAATTTTAATGACGTTGTCGGGAATGATAACGAAAGTTATTGGGTTACTAGAAAATGCAGAACGACTAATTGAAGTAATGTTGTCCGGTATAACAACACTTGTAAGTCTGTTATGACTAAATAGGCCTCCTGGAATCATGGTAATACTATTTGGAATCGTAACACTGGCTAACCGATTGTTGTAAAAAGCCGAATTCCCAATGGAAGTAACGCTGTCGGGTATTATAATACTGGTAAGCAGGTTATTATAAAAAGCAAGAAACCCAATAGAAGCAACGCTAGAGTGAATAATTATACTGGCAAGCTGGTTATCTTCAAAAGCTCTATTACCAATAGAAATAACGCTAGAGGGAATAATTAATTCAGCCAGTTTGTTGTCTCTAAATGCATTGTTACCAATGGAAACAACACTGCCGGGAATAACAACGCCGGACAGATTTGTTTCCCTAAACGCATGAATGCCAATTGCAGTTACCGGCATTTCTCCGATTTCCGGCGGTATTGTTACCGACCCGCCTTCCCCTTCATAACGGATAATCGTTATTGACCCGTTTACTTCTTTGTAACGTAAATCGTCATAAATTTCACCTCCTTCTTCAATTTCTTTCCACCATTCATCGCGAGGCGGGGGGAGGCCAGAAAACGGCCCCTCCTCGCTCTCGCATGCGGTAACGGCAATGCTTAAAAAAGCGAAAATTGCCGTAATGGTAAATAGAGTTAGCGGCAGGTTAAATAGAGTTGGTTTTTTCATTTTTTTCTCCTTACTCTTAATATGCGGAAATACTTTCGCATTGTTTTGTTTTTTTGAGGTAAGCTCCGGGATACCTCATTCCCCCGTTTGCGCTATTTCCCAAAAACATCTAGGAAACTGTCGGATTTTCTTCATTCACCTCCTTCTTTAATAATATCATCGCAGGCTGTAAAAACCAGCAATCCAATTAAAATACTTGCAAATAATAATTTGTTAATAATTCTTTTCATAAAGTCCTCCAAAAATATTTTTTCTTTTTTTTCATTTTTCTCTTTTAATTTTTCTCTTGTTACTCTCTCGTCCAAACACGGCTGGTCGTATCAACTCTGGTATAAGTCCCCGCTTGCCTGCCGCTGGTGTCGTATGCATTCTTAAAACTAAGGTCAAAAAGTTCTGTTATAGAACCGTCAGCATTAATTTGGTAAATGTTTGAGCCATCAATAATAACATTTGCTCCAATATTTATGCTGGTAATTTTATCGAAATCAAACACATAAGCTCCAATGTACATAACACTGTTGGGGATAGTAATACTGGTCAATTTATTATTACGGAATGTAAAACTTTCAAGTCTGGTTATGCCTTCAGGAATTGTTACTTCAAACAGCATATTATCATAAAATGCATATCCTTTTATGGAGTTAACGCTATCAGGAATAATAACATTAGCAAGACGGTTTTCCCGAAATGCCCCTTCCCCGATGGAAACAACGCTGTCTGAAATGTTTACCTTAGCAAGTTTGTTTTTATAAAATACCGCACGCTCAATGGAAATAACGCCTTCAGGAATTGTTACTTCAGTAAGTTCATTATTAGAAAAAGCACATTCACCAATAGCAGTAACACTATTAGGAATAATAACCTCAGTAAGCTTTGTTTCCCGGAAAGCATGAATTCCAATTTTTGTAACCGGTATTTCATCAATTTTTTCAGGTATGGATACCATTCCGCCTGTTCCTTCGTAACGAATAATGGTTATTGTTCCGTCTGCTTCTTTGTAACGAAAGTCATCATGCGTTCCCCCCCCGCTTTCGATTTCTTTCCACCATTCATCGCGAAAGGGCGGAGGGCCTTCGGGCAGAGCCTCCTTGCAGGCCGTGCATAACGCAAATACCGTAATCAAGGACAGCCCTAAAACTAAGTTTTTTTTCATTTTTGGTTCCTCCTGAAAAAGAGTTTTTACAGGTGCTACAAATGCAACCCTTATACTTTTTTTTGGAAAATTATCAGGAACAGAAACAAAAAGGAAGGGGGGGCATACATTTTCCTAAAACAAGTTGTCCCCTTAAGAAAAACCGACAGAAAACTTCCCTTACAATATATATAACGTGTTTTCTTAAAAAATTCAAGCAAATTTTCTAAGAAAATGAAATAATTTTTAATACCCTTCATAATCAACCCCCAATAAATATTATTGACATTCCTTGAATATGTTGTATAAATTAAAAAATGATTCCTCTTTACAAGTTGGAAAAACTTCCCCATACCCAAAAGCTCAGGAAAATAGCAAAAGTTTTTTCCATGGCAGAAAACCGTCTTTGCACTGCCGGCGCGGAAAAGGGGATCGGTATTTTCACTGGGGCGGAACTTGTTTTTTTTACAGATGCTGCAAAACTGCTTGCCAAAGACAGCCTTTTTCCTGCCGATGCCCAAAAAACCTTCTGTGAAGCGGCTGATTTTTTTAAACAAGCCGCGGCCCAATCCGAAAACACACAGCCGGTTTTGCCTGCCGATTTCAGGCGGGTGTTAAACAGTATAAAACATCTTTTGTTTGCAAAAACAGGCCGCGACCAGGCTGACTGGGATTTCCTTTCCGGCGAAGGCTGCCTGGATCCGGCAAAGAGGCAGGTTTTCCCCGGTATGCGGCTTTACCTGGAGGATATCCGCTCCCCGTATAATGTCGGGGCGATGTTCCGAACCGCCGAAAGTTTCGGTGTGGAAAAAATAATTCTTTCCCCGTTTTGCGCTGACCCTAAGCACAGCCGCGCTCAAAGAACCGCAATGGGCTGCATCGATATTATTCCCTGGGAGCGGCAGGAACTTTTTTCCAAAGAAGAAACCAGCCGTTTCCCGTACCCGGTTTTCGCTCTGGAAACCGGCGGCATTCCCATTAACGAATTTACATTCCCTAAGAAGGGGCTGTTAATATGCGGCTCCGAAGAACTTGGGGTAAGCCCCCTCGCTCTTGCCGCCGCAGACGCATCTCTGGGCAGGGTGTCCGTTCCCGTTTACGGCGCAAAAGCGTCTCTGAATGTGTCAGTAGCCTTGGGCATAGCAATACAGGCATGGGCGCTAGCAGTCTGTCTGACGTGAATTTGCCGCAGGCATAAACCGCTTTATTTTTCGGGGTTATCTTTTTTCTTTTTTTTAGAATGATAATCCAAAAACAAATAAACCGTTGGAAAAAGCAAAAAACAAGATGTAAGAATAATAAAAATAATCAAAGTCATGCCTTTACTCCTTTGATTTCCGGTATTCGCTTACTGCGGCCGTTATTGCGGCTACAGTTTCCGGCAAAACCACTCCTTTTTCTAAAGGCTGTTTTTTGCCGGTACGGTTAATTATTTTGCCAACTAAACCTATGCAAAATACCATCAATGCGATAAAACCAAAAACTGTTGCTACGCCAAGAATTGTTAAAATTGAGCTTTGTTGAAGCATTTCAATAATAGTCATTTGAGAAATCTCCTGTTACTAATTAATTTTTTTTGTGAAAAATAAAATGGGAAACAGGAAAATTCTAAATGCGAAGTTTAAGAAGGATTTTATTTCTTAGGTTGAAAATGATAATATTTCTTATTTTTAAAAAGGAAGTTACGTAAAAAAATAAAAAACCGGCAGATATTCCCGCAAGCATAAATACCCGCAGAATAATATAACGGTATGTACCGGTGAATGAGTTTGGATTTACTGCCTGGCAATCCAGGGTATGATTCCATAAGTAGAAATCAGTGCCGGACTTCTGCCTGTCAGCATCAAAGTTCTTGGAAAAAAACACATCGCCTGTCAAAAAAGCAAAAGACCCGGCAATACAGAGCGACAAAAAGATTAAATGAAGGGGATGCAGTTTTTTAACGCCAAATCTTTTATTCACGCTTTTAAATTAGCAAAATAAGGATAATTTTACAATAGGCTTGTTATTGAGACTTGTTAATTAAAACCTACTTGTCATATAGGTATTATCGCCTATCTGGGAAAAGCTTTTAGTTTTGAACGTAAGTATTTTTACTTTCAAAAATAAGAAATTTATTTTTTGAGTTAGTCATTGACATTTTCCAGTTATTTTTGTACCATATAATCAAACAGTTTTTTAGGAGATAACCATGAAAATACGCGGAAAGCTTTTTATCAGTTTTTTTGTAATATTATTAATCGGGCTGATTCTTGGCACATTGGGCTTTTTTAGTACTTATAGGCTGACAGTTTCATCTGAAAACCTTCTGAATCTTGCAGAAACAAGATCGCATATTTCGTCGATCCTGGGTACGCATTATAACTGGAGGCATGGGCTTTCCGAGACGGTCTATACAGGAGCGGCCTTTGGGGGTTCGCTTAATCCTAACACCTGTTCCTTGGGTCAATGGATGAACGGCGAAGAAGTAAAAAGGATGACCGACCCGGAAAGTATTTCCAAACTAAGCCAAATTGTTGAACCGCATCGTTTTATTCATGAAAAAGCAGGGGAAATTATCAACCTTCTTAATAACGATGAAAATGAGGAAGCAATACATATATTCAAAGAGGAGATTCTGCCTAGAACACAGGAAGTAATTTCAGGTTTGGGCGAGATGGACTCAAGATATGGAGTTTTGCTTGAGAATAATATAAATGAAGCTCATGCTGACGGTGTAATTTTTGAATTTATTATTATAATATTTGCAATTATTGCGGTAATTGCAAGTATTGTTCTGGCAATATTGATAACATCAAGCATTGTGAAGCCAATCAAAAAGATGACTGGAACCTTTGCGGAGATAGGCAAAGGCAATCTGACTGCAAAAACGGAAATAAAATCCAAAGACGAAATGAAGGAATTTTCGAATAACATCAACCTGGCAATGGGAAATGTCAAAAGCCTGGTTTTGACGATCAAAAATGAAGCGGCAAAACTTCAGAACATCGGCAATGACCTTGCAAGCAATATGACAGAAACCGCAGCCGCAGTAAACTAAATAACAGCCAATGTTCAAAGCATAAAATCCAAGGTATTAAACCAGAGCGCAAGCGTAACCGAAACAAATGCGACAATGGAACAGGTGGTAACAAACATCAAAAAACTAAACGGTCATGTTGATGACCAGAGTACCAATATCGCGCAAGCCTCATCCGCTATCGAACAAATGGTTGCAAATACCCGCTCTGTTACAGATACGCTTATTAAAAATGCAGCTAACGTAAAAGCCTTGACAGAGGCATCGGAAGTTGGGCGCGGCGGCCTGCAGGAAGTGTCAGCAGACATTCAGGAAATTGCAAGAGAATCGGAAGGGCTTTTGGAAATAAACGCCGTAATGGAAAACATTGCAAGCCAGACGAATTTGCTTTCAATGAACGCCGCTATCGAAGCAGCCCATGCGGGAGAAGCCGGAAAAGGTTTTGCCGTTGTTGCCGAGGAAATCCGCAAACTTGCAGAATCTTCCAGCGAACAGTCAAAAACAATAAGCATAGTGCTCAAAAAAATTAAGGCTTCTATCGATAAAATTACAAGTTCCACCGAAAATGTTCTTAACAAGTTTGAAGCCATAGACTCAAGCGTAAGGACGGTGGCGGACCAGGAAGAAATCATCCGCAATGCAATGGAAGAACAGGGGATTGGCAGCAAACAAATTCTTGAAGGTGTCGGCAATGTAAATGAAATAACCCGTCAGGTAAAAACCGGTTCTACCCAAATGCAGGAAGGGGCGCAGGAAGTAATTAAGGAAAGCGTTAACCTCGAAAAAATCACGCAGGAAATCACATCCGGCATGAATGAAATGGCATTGGGATCCGATGAAATTAACTCTGCGGTAAATGCTGTGAATGATATTAGCGGCAAAAACCGCGATGCAATAAATGTTCTGCTGGAAGAAGTAAAACGCTTTAAAGTTGAATAAATTATAAAAAAACCTGTTGCCTTTTTCTTTGTAGTTTGTTATATTGTTAACGACCGGTCGGTAACATAATGACAAAGATAAAAGTTATTGAAGCTGCCTATAAAGTTTGGGCGCGTGAATTTTATACTAATACCAGCCTCAGCCTTGTTGCACGCGAGTTAAAGGTGTGCAAGCCCGCGCTTTACCGCCATTTTATCAGTAAAAACGCCCTGCTAGAAGCCATGACCGAGTACTTTTTTGAAGATTTTGCCGCTTTTATCAGGGCGGATTATGAAATAGCCCTTAAAAACGAAGACAGTAAAGAAAGAATATTCATTTTAATCCGAAAAATGGCAGAATACTATATCAGAAAGGTGAATATTTTTATCTTTTCGATGATAAAACTCCGCGACCGAAAGCTGGAAAGCTTTAAAACAATGCGTAAACTTCGTGAAAGGGGCATAGATTTCAAGCTTTTTCAGCAATCAATTAATAAAGATTATACTTTTCAGCCCTTAATAATGCGGCTGATCTTTTCAACGCTTACTTTTTTCATAGGGGATTTTCATAAAAACAGAAAAGTTTTCGCAAAAAAAGAAGAAATCGTGCTTGACACCGCTATAATTTCCAATATTATAAATGCAATCACCGAGATAATTGGGAAAGGCCTGAATTATTCAGGTGAAGAAATAGATTCTCTTGATTATGACGAACTGGAAAGCCGTATTTGCGGAACCGTTGACAGCACAGAGCACGATACCCTGCTTAAAGCCGTAGCCGGAGCTGTAGCCGAAGCAGGCCCCTGGGAGGCATCCATGGAACAGGTAGCCAGGCGTTCCGGCTTGTCAAAGAGCAGCCTCTATTCTCATTTTAAAAATAAACAGGATATGCTGCATCAGCTTTTTATGACAGAGTCAAAGAGAATAATTGATTTTGCCTGGCAGGGGATGGAAAAATCGGCTGTTCCCTGCGAGCAGCTTTATTTAGGGATCTTTTCAATAGTAGAGTATTTACGTTCCAAGCCGGATATTTTAACGGTTTTTGACTGGATTCGTAACCGCAAGCTGTTTTTTAGCCATAAAGGTAAAGAACATCATGAACAAATGACAGAATCCCTGCAAATTTTTGACGAGATCAATATCGGCAGAATACCGGAGGCGGCAGGGAAGCGGGCATCCCCCTGGATTTTTTTCCTTATCTTAAACACTTTAATGATAAGGGGCAGCTATCAATCATTTAGCGATGCGCCTAACAGCGGCATTAGGTTTTTATACAGATTTATAACAATGGGAATTGGAGGATTTCTTAAAAATGAAAAGTGAAAAGAGAAAAATGAAAAGTGAAAAGAGAAAAGTGAAAAGTGAAAAGAGAAAAGTGAAAAGTGAGAGAAGAGAGATAGAGAGATGATAAAGAAGATTATGATAATAAGTTTGATTATGGGGATGATGTATGGCGGTCACTTGACGGCGCAGGAGAGTGAGGGGGAGGCTATGCGGATTGGGGTGGATGAAGCGGTGGAAAGGGCTTTGAAAAATAACCTTAGCATAGAGTCGGCGCGGCTGGCTACATCCACAAGAAAACGGGCATCCGACCTTTCCTGGAATCAATTTATTCCCAGCATAACAGCCGGCGGAAGTTTTTCTTTGGACAATGAAAGAACAACTACATCAGGCATACGGGCTGTTGCTCCAACAGGTTTGGGCAGCAGCATCCCCCTTCCTCCAGACACCACTCTGCCGCCTGGAGCCGATGTATATTTAAGCGTGCCTTATTCTATTGACAACCCACGGTGGAATCTTGCCATTCCTATACAGACCTCGCTTACCCTTACCGTGGCCATGTTTGAAAACATGAACCGGCTTAGGCTGGATTATCATGGAGGGCTTTTGTCTTACGATAAGGCTAAGCTGCAACTGGAAAGAGATGTCCGCAAGGCATATAACAGCATGCTTTTGCTGTATGAAAATATTAACCTGTTAAAGGAAAATGCCCTTGCCGCGGAACGGCGCATGGAAATGGCTCGGGCAAATTACCGCGCAGGGCTTGCCCCGGAATTGACCTATCTTCAGACTCAGGTTGCATTGGACAATATGAGGCCAATTATCGATCAGGCGGAAAACGGTTACAGTCTTTCAATGGCAAATTTTGCCATGTATCTTGGCCTGCCCTACGACACGCAGTTCGAGCTAATACCAGTTGAAGATGAGGTAAATTTTATTTCACTAGATGTAAAGGACCTTGTCAGAAAAGCCGCTCTCGGCAAACCTGATATAAAAGAACTGCGGCACAGTATTCTGCTGCTGCAAAGCGTCCGTAAAGCACAGGCAAATTCGCTGCTGCCATACCTAAATTTAAACTGGGGCATAACGCCTGTTTATATAAGCGACCCATTAAAAGAATGGAGAAGATCGGGCGCATTTACTGTTACTTTTGGAGTAAGGTTACACAGCCTTTTTCCTTTTAGCCCCGATTTTCAGGCGGTAAAAAATCTGGACGATCAGATTGCCAGTATAAATATAGGGCTTGCGCAAATGATTCAAGGCACAGAGATCGAAGTTTACAATACTGTTCTGTCCCTGCACAGAATTCAAGTTACCGCAGAAACCCAGGCGCAGACCATTGCCCTTGCCGAGCGTTCATATCAGTTAACGGAGCAGGCTTACCGTGCCGGCCTTCAGGACCTTTTGCAGGTGCAAAATGCCGAACTGGAATTAAAACAGGCAAAAGTTTCCATGATTGAACAGCAATTTAACTATCTAAACGGTCTTTTAGACCTTGAATATTCAATAGGAGTTCCCTTTGGCACACTGGCGCCTGGAACTTTTACCCATAAGGAGAATTAAAAAAAATGAAATTATTTGGAAAAATATTGCTCTTGAATCTATTGTTCGCTGCCTTTTGTTTTTCGGGCTGCGAAAAGAAAAATACCGAAGACGAGAGTGCAGAGGTCCCCGAAACATCGGATGTAAGGCAATCTTCTGTTTTTGCCGTTACCACTACCACAGCGGCCAAGGGGCAGATTCGGGATTATATTGGCCTTTCCGGGGACATTATTGCAAGTTCCACAGTTGACGTGTTTTCGGAAACCGCAGGCAGGGTGGCCGAAGTGTATGTGCATGTAGGGCAGAGGGTAAGCCGCGGGCAAAATGTCGCGGCAATTGATCCTGCAAGGCCCGGCATGGAATTCAACTTGAGTATGGCAACCGCTCCCATAAGCGGGACAGTTATACACGTTCCTGCCAGGGTAGGCCAGATGGTCACCGCGGTGATGCCGGCACTGGCGCGTATTGCAACTGACAACACGCTTGAAATCCAGTTGTTTGTCGCAGAACGTTTTATTTCCAAAATGGCCCTTAACCTTCCCTGTGAAATAACCCTTGACGCATGGCCGGGAGAAGTTTTCAGGGGCAATATCAAGGAAATTTACCCCACAATAGATCCCTTGTCGCGTACCATGGAAATACGGGTAAATGTGCGTAACACTGACTCTAAACTTAAAGCTGGAATGTTTGCAAAAGTCAGAATAATAACCGAAAGTAAGGACAATATTGTAAAAATTCCTGTCTCTGCCATGATTTCACGTTTTGGGGAGCAGTATTTATATGTTATTGAAAAAGACAGCGAGAATCCCGAGATCGATATTGTAACAAAAAGAACAGTTGTTCCGGGAATCAGCATTGACGGGGTGCTGGAAATACAGGAGGGGCTTCTGCCGGGTGAAGAAATTGTACTTCGCGGGCAAACGCTGCTAAGCGACGGAGTCCATGTTAATATCGTAGAACGTGTTCCTGCACTGAATGAATAAGGAGAGTAAAAAATGGGTATGGTTAAAACGGTCGTTTCTAGACCTAAAACAATCTTTATAATATTTGCCCTTTTAATAGGGCTGGGCTTTTTTTCAATGGCAAACCTTCCCATTGATCTTTATCCCGACATTGATTTTCCAATGCTGGTGGTATTTACAAGTTATCCGGGAGCAGGGCCGGAAGAAGTAGAGCGTTCTGTTACCCGTGTTCTGGAGGCGGCCCTTTCCGGCGTGTCGGGCATAGAAAAAGTTACTTCCAATACATCACAAAACTTTAGCATGGTGATAATGGAATTTACTTACGGCACCGATCTTGCGGATGCCTCTCTTTCTGTCCGTGACGCGCTGGATCGGATACGGCGTTTTTTACCTGACGATGCAGAAACCCCGGTAATATTTAAATTTGATCCCTCGATGATCCCGATAATGGGCATTATGGTAACGTCTAACAACCGCACCCCGGAAGAACTGCGGGAATTGGCGGAAAATACAATCATACCCAGAATTGAACAGACACCGGGCATTGCCACAGCCACAGTAAACGGTGGCAGGGAAAAAATAATCCGTATAGAAATTCCGCAAAACCGGCTGGAGGCTTACGGGCTTACCGTAACGCAAATTCAGCAGATGCTTGCAATACAAAATATGCAAGTTTCCGCAGGAAAAATTACCGAAAACAGGCTGGACTATATTCTTACCACCATGGGCGAATATACATCGTTAGATGAAATAAGAAATACAGTTATTGCCTACAGGGGAGGGGGGTTATCCGGCGGTCATATAGAAATGCCCCGCCAGATATACCTGCGCGATATAGCCGATGTTTTCGAAGGATACAAGGATGAAACCAGCACTGTTTTTGTAAAACTGAGCGGAAGCGATGCCCCGCAGCCGGCGGTTATGATGACGGTGCAAAAACAAAGCGGTAAAAATTCAGTGCAGTCGGCTTATGATCTTCGCGACAGGCTTGTAAGAATGCAAAGGGAAATTCCGCCGGATATAGTATTAAGAGAACTTTTTAACACAACGGATATTGTAGAAAATTCTCTGGATCAGGTAATTTCCACCGCATATTCAGGCGCTTTACTTGCTATATTTATACTTTTTATTTTTCTCCGTTCAATAAAATCAACTTTAATTATCGGGGTAAGTATTCCCGTTTCAATTCTCATTACCCTTATGCTTATGTATTTTGCCGGCCTTACCCTTAACCTTATGACAATGGCAGGTTTAATCCTTGGAATAGGAATGTTAGTCGATAATTCTATTGTTATTCTGGAAAACATCTATCATTACCGTGAAAAAGGGGCAAAATTAAAAACCGCGGCAGTTCTGGGCACTTCGGAAATGGTTGTCGCCATAACCGCTTCTACCTTAACCACCCTGTGCGTATTCCTCCCGCTTGTAATGTTCCAGGGCCTGCTGGAAATGGCCGGAGAGCTTTTTGCCGGGCTTGCATTTACAGTTGTTATATCTTTGGCTATATCCCTGTTTACAGCCGTTTTTTTAGTACCGGTGCTTTCCAGCCATTTCTTTCCGCTTGTTACGCGAAAACAAAAACCGCTTAGGGGTATTTTAAAGAAAATCGATTCATGGTTTGACCGCTTTTTTACATGGCTTGACAACAAATACCGCGGGGCAGTAAGGAGGATTCTTAGAAGAAAAGCTATTCTTATCATATTTATATTGGTACTTTTTATCGGCAGCATGCTGCTTATTCCGCGTATTGGCTGGGAATTTATGCCCCAGCAGGAAGAAGACAATGTAAGCGTTACGGCAACGCTTCCTGTGGGAACCCCTGTGCAGGAGACTGAAGCTGTTTTAAAACAATTCCAAAATATTGCAGAAAAAGAACTTAAAGCTTATGAAAGTTTTTCTGTAATGACAGAAAGCGGCAATTCAGGCTCCTTGCATATAAATTTGGCAAAACTCGGCAATAAGGCCAGGCTTGGTAGAAAAATTATGGACATAATAGATTCCCATATCAATGAATTCCCTGGGGCTTCATTTAAATACGAGCAGACAGAAGGCTATTTTGCCGTTAATGTATCCTATTCCAAAGAAATTACGGCAAATCAGATCGAATCGGATTTAAAACGCCTTAGAGAGATTTTTGAAGCGGAACTTGTAGCTTATGAAAGAATGGTACTGCGTGCAGCAGGGGGCGGCTTTATGGGCATGGGCGGCAACCCCAGCAACAGCGGTTCCCTGCGGATAAATCTGCCGGATTATGATAAACGTATAGTTACGGCTAACGAAATTAAAGATATATTGCGTGTTTATTTTAACGATTTTCCGGGAGTTTCTTTTTCTTATGGCGGCGGTATGATGGGCGGCGGAATGTTCGGTGGCAGCAATGCGGTAGATATTATTCTGCGTACCGACGATCTTGTAAGGGGCAAGGCCCTGGGGGAAAGAATAGCGGAATTGCTTAAAGAACAGCTCTCCGATATTGTAACAGAGCCGGAAGTTGACCTGAAAGACGGCCTGCCCCAGATTGAAGTTGTCCTTGACCGCGAGAAAATGTATGCGCTTGGTTTGAATACCTTTACTGTAGGCAATGAAATAAGGGCCGCAGTCGACGGCATTCTTGCCACAAGATACAGAACATCAGGGCAGGACTATGATGTGATTTTGATTCTTGCTGAGGCAGACAGGAATACAAGGCCTGCGTTGGATCAAATATTTGTGAACAGCCAGGTAGCGGGAAGGATACCCCTTTCCAGCTTTGTCAAATACGAAGAAGGCACTGGCCCCCTAACAATCAGGCGGGAAAATCAAAGCCGTGTAATTCATGTTACTGCAGGTTCCGTGCCGGGAACAAAAATGAATGTTTTGCAGGAAAGGGTAGAAGACCTTATTATGAGGGAGATACCCATAGAGGACGACATAATCATTGAATTTGGAGGCGACAATGCGGAAATGGTTAAAATGTTTACCCGTTTCATTTTCATCTGTGTTATTGCAGTCTTACTGGTGTTCGGGGTTATGGCCAGTCTTTTTGAATCTTTCCGCGATCCCTTTATTATTATATTTACAATACCTTTATCATTGATAGGCATTGTGTCAATTTATCTTGTCACAGGCACTATCTTTAATGTGCTTACAGCCGTCGGGCTTTTGGTGCTGCTTGGAGTTATTGTAAATAACGGCATCGTTCTGGTTGACTATACCAACCTGCTTCGAAAACGCGGTTATTCCCTGCACGATGCCTGTGTCGAAGCCGCCGGCAACCGCCTTAGGCCCATTCTAATGACAACGCTTACAACGATTCTGGGCCTTTTACCAATGGCTTTCTTCCCCGGTGAAGGCTCGGAAATGGTAGCCCCGATAGGGAAAACAGTACTCGGCGGCCTTACCATAGGCACCTTTATGACCCTGTTCCTTATGCCGACAATTTATGCCATAATGAACAAACGTTCTGACAAGCGTCTGGCTAAAGCAGAAGCAAGGCGTGAAAGAATCGCATCGGGCGATAGCCGGTTTAGAAAAAGAAAAGTTAATGACCCTGAGGTATTAAATGAAACGCATTGAAATAATTGCCAACCACTCGGTTGAAGAAAATATCATCGAAGCTCTCGTAAAAGAGGATGCCGGAAAATACTATACCAAATATCCCGGTATTTACGGTGTCGGTTCTTCCGGCCCCCGTATGGGCGATGCTGTATGGCCGGAAGAAAATTTCGCTATAATAATCTGGTGCGAAGAAGAAGAAGCCCTTGCAATCCAGCGGGCTGTCGCGGCGGTTAAAGAACAATACCCCGACGAGGGAATTAAGCTCTTTGGGGTGTAATTTCTGGCAAAAAACTTCTATTTTTGCCTTGACAATTTTATAATTTTTAACTAGAATTAAATATATGGGAAAGACTCACGACTATAAACGGCTGGAAAACAGTTTTATCCAGAAATTTATAAGCATGTCAATGGCAGTAGGCCGCAAAATATTTATTTCTCTAAGGGCAATTTGGCTTTTTCTTATCCGCCGTTATACAGTTGTTTTCGTTCCCCATTCCGAAAAACGTGTTTATAATCTTCGCATTAATATCCTTTCAATTTTATGTTTTTTGATGGTGACAAGCGGAATTATAGGTTCTTTTTTCTGGTTTAGCGCTTCGTATAACACAGCTCAGAATATTCTTTCAGAAAAAGAAAATAAAGTGCAAAATTTGCAGGCAAGCCTTGACCAGCTTCGTGATGAAGTTTCTTCCCTGTTGGGAGCGGCAAAAGGTTTTGAATATGCGCTTTCAGACACGCTTTCCGCTCTTGGCGTTGATAACAAGTCGCAGAGAAACCCGGCATCCGGCGGTGATTTTGGTTCCTTGTTTAATATCAGGGAAACGCCCGCAGATTTATTGGCAGAAGTAGACGCTTTAAGGCGGATAGTTTCTTTTCTAGACCAAGCCCAGGAGCCGATAGGGGCTATAGGCCCAATGCTTGTCGCGCAAAACGCCCTGTTAACCGAAATACCAAGCATTTGGCCGGTAAAGGACGGAAGGGGGCAAATTACAATGTTCTTTGGGCAGAACATCAATCCTTTTAGCGGGCAATATTATATTCATAAAGGCATTGATATTTGTACTTTCCGATCGGGCGATCCTATAGTTGCCACCGCCGACGGGCAGATTGTAACAATCGAATATTCAGAAGATTTTGGCAATTATATAATTATTCAGCATAAACACGGCTATTACACGCGTTACGCGCACTTGTTATCAGCCAGGGCGCGTCTTGGACAATGGGTGCAGCAGGGCGAGGTTATCGGTTATATCGGCAATACCGGCCTTTCAACAGGCCCTCATTTACATTATGAAGTTCATATAGGATCAGATGTTGTTGATCCTTACAAATATATTAATATCCGTTCCAGCATTGCAAAGCAGGGACGATAACAAGAGCTGTCTATGCCTTTAGGCAAATACGATGACTTCTCCATTAATACCATTATTGGCCCCAACACATTCCTTAAAGGCGATATTGAAACCGGCGGTTTTACGCGCATAGACGGCAATATTATCGGAAATGTTTCTGCTAAAGGTAGGGTCGTTATAGGCGAACGCTCCAGGGTTAAAGGCAATGTTTCCGGCACAATAATTACCGTAGGCGGTGTAGTGTACGGCAATGTAACCGCAAAAGATTCTCTTTTGGTGCTTTCTACCGGGCTGGTTTTGGGCGATATAATTACAAGGCGGATACAGGCTGATGAAGGATGCTTTATTCACGGCAAGGTTTATGTCTGCCCGGACAAAGAAACTTTTACACGCACGGTAAATGAACATAATGATGCCCAGAGCATAGAATCGGCTCTGCCTGTTTTTTCCAAAGAGAAAAAGGGTTAATTTATGGCAAAAGTAGATGCTGATATTCAGTCTCTTTTCATGAATCCTAATGCCTATACTCATGTAAAAGATGATAAAAAAAAAACAAAGGGAATAAAGTCTCCCGAAAAAACCGGTTTTTCCCGCATCCTTAGCGGTATTCAAAAAAAAACAAATGATGAGCTTGGGCCTTTGTTAAATTTACCTGTCTCGGAAGAAACAGTTAATATTTTAATGGACGAAGTTCGCAGCGCCGGTGACGCTTTACGCGACAGGCCTTTTCCGCAGGAAATTATTTTTTATAAGCAGGCGGTTAGAAACTTTATTAACTTTGTGGTAAAAAATTGTTATACTGTAGATCATGAAACGGGCATACCAAAATTCCTTAAGCCTGGCTACAAGGGGCCGCGCGGAACGCCTGAATCAATGAAACAAGTTACGTATACAAAGATTAATGTTATTGACAAAAAACTGGAAGATTTGGCAGCGATGCTTCTTTCAAGCCAGATGCAGCAGATGGAGATTGCATCCCGTCTTGAAGAAATCAAGGGGCTTCTGATAGATTTAATGCAATAAAGGAAAAATATGAACGATTACGATGAAGATGATATTTCTCAGTTGGAAGACAGGCCGGAAGAAAGGGAATCAACTTCAATTATCAGCGAGGGAATTCCGGCTGTAAAAATTGAATCTATTGCCCCTGACACGCCGGTGTACAGGTTAAAACTGCCCTATTCCCATGAAACTTTCCCGGCAATTTTTCGGGGCAATCCCCTGGAAAAAGACACAATGGTTATTGTTACCACCCGCTACGGCAAAGATCTTGCAAAAGTGACAGGGACGGTTAAATGCAAGCATGACGCTACCGAAATTGCATTAATTGAACGGCTGGCTATCAAAGAAGATTTGGACAGAGCCGCGTATAACAAAAGTTTGGAAAAAGACACATTCAGAATATGCAAGGAGAAAATTGAAAAGCATCAGCTTGAAATGAAACTTATTAAGGTGCATTACCTGCTTGAAGAAGCTAAAATTTTATTTTTCTTTACAGCCGACAACCGTGTAGATTTTAGGGAACTTGTAAAAGATCTGGTTGCAGTTTTTAGGATGCGTATTGAATTGCGTCAAATAGGGGTTCGCGATGAGGCCAGGTTTATAAGCGGTCTAGGCATCTGCGGACGGGGCTACTGCTGCAATACCATTTCTGACAAACTAAAACCGGTATCAATAAAAATGGCAAAAGAACAGAACCTGTCATTTAATTCCATGAAAATCTCAGGGCACTGCGGCAGATTGCTGTGCTGCCTTTCTTATGAATGTAATTTTTACAGCGAACAGGCAAAACGTTATCCGCAGGAAGGCAGCCGTATCAGTTATGACAATGCTACATGGACTGTTATAGAAGTAAATCTTATTACAGGCAAAGTAAAAATGAGCACTTCCGATGACCGTACAGTTATACTTACGGGAGATAGTTTTGAACGTATTGATAACCGCTGGGTAGTTAAGGGAGTTAAGATCTAAGATGGCGCAAAAAAGAAAATATTCAAAGAAAAAAAAGGGAATTACATTAAAATTACTTCTTGTTTTTATTTTTTTTATTACAGTTGCATTTTTTGTTCTGTATAATTCAATACCATCTTATCCGGAAGCGGACGCATCCGAACAGGCTGAAAATGAAACCCTTCCCCCGGTAACACAGCCTCCAGTAACACAACCTCCAGTAACACAACCTCCAGTAACACAGCCTCCAGTAACACAACCTCCAGTAACACAGCCTCCAGTAACACAACCTCCAGTAACACAGCCTCCAGTAACACAGCCTCCAGTAACACAACCTCCTGTTACCCAGCCTCCAGTAACACAGCCTCCAGTAACACAACCTCCAGTTACACAACCTCCAGTAACACAACCTCCAGTAACACAGCCCCCTGCTGTCCCACCCCCTGAAACCCGCGATAGGGCTATTTATCTAATTAGGGATGAAACAGGCAGCAGTGTATTGACAAGGGTAAATCGCAAAATTGAAGTTTCCGCTTCTCCATTGGCAGACTGTATTAATACATTGCTTAAAGGGCCGACTGACGAAGAAAGAAATCGCGGTATAAGAAGTTCGATCCCCGCAAATACGAGGTTATTGTCAGCGCGTATGCAAGGCAATGTTGCGCATCTCAATTTTAGCAAAGAGTTTGCCAATGCTATTGGGAGAGCGGCACAGGCTGCCCTAGTAGAACAAATTGTCTTTACTGCAACCGAGTTTAATACAGTAAACAGCGTGCAATTTCTTATTGAAGGCAAGGAAGAAGATTTTTTATCCGAAGGAATATCGATTCGCGGCCCGATTGGAAGATAAATTCTAACCAACTTAAACTTTTAAAACCGCAAAGAACGCTAAGTCGCATCTTCGATGCCGAGGATTTTTATACTAAAACTTTGCGCCAATTCCTTTTGTGTTCTTTGCGTACTTTGCGTACTTTGCGGTTAAATATTAATAAGTCTTTTGATTGATACAGCTTTTCCGGTGTCAGCGTTTATTTCTGCAATAATCCCGTTTACCTGGGCAGTGTTTTTTTCATTAGAAGTATTTTCCGCCGCAGGTTCCATGCGGTATAAAATCTGCCTGCGCATACGTTCTGTGCAGATATTTATATCCATTCCGATAACGCTTTCTGTATTTCCCGTCATTCCAAGGTCGGTGATGTAAGCGGTTCCTTTGGGAAGGATTCGTTCATCGGCAGTTTGAATATGAGTATGCGTGCCGGCAATAAGGGTGCATCGACCGTCAATATAATATCCCAGGGACTCTTTTTCTCTGGTAGATTCTGCATGAAAATCCACAATAGTGACAGGAAAAAGACCCGGTAATAAGGAATTTCCAGATTCATCAAATAAAGTGTGGTTTTTTGATGCGTTGGAAAAACGGCTGATGATATTATCAAAACACCGGAAAGGGCAGTCAATCGCTGTCATTAAATCACGGCCTTGCAGGTTAATTATAACCCAGGTGATGCCGGCTTTTTTTTTAAATAGCCAACCCCTGCCGGCAACTGTTTCAGGATAATTTGCAGGGCGCAGTATATTGTCGTTAATTTCAAGCGTCTGTAAAAATTCCCTTTTTTCCCAGATATGGTTTCCCGAAGTAACAACATCCACCCCGCAGGCTAGAATTCTTTTTAATAATGTTTCTGTCATTCCAAAACCGTCTGCCGCATTTTCTCCGTTTACCACGATAAAATCTAAGGAATTATTTTTAATTATTTCAGGCAGTTTTTCTTCCAGTATTTTTACACCGGGTTCCCCAACCACATCGCCAATCATGGCAGCACGCAAAATATTCATTAGGAAATATCAGCTTAACTTACGGATACATATACCAGTGTTTGGTTTACAAGTTGGTAGGCAATCTCGCCAAATGTAATAGGCCCTGTAAATGCTTCAATTTTTTTGTTTTCAAGTTCACCGTAAAGGAAATTTAGAATACAGTTGCAGGAAAAAGCGTAGCTTGTATCTTTGTGTTCAGCTATGTACTTGTTAAACAGATTTTCGTAATTTGATATGGCTTTTGCCATTCTGTACTTTATTCCGTGAAACACCGGCGCATAGAAATTTACAACACCGTTCTCGATAGATTTGAAAGAGATGTTGACTCCGTTTCCGGAATAATCCCCAACAATCGGAAGTTTGGTGTCTATGGCATTTTCCGCTATATAGTCGGCTAACACTACCTCTTTGCCGTTCACCAAGCATTTTTTAGCAGAGAATCCTTCTTCTGTAAATTCAATCACAGGCGAATCTGTGTCCTGTTCAAAAATATTAATGATATTGACTGAAACAAGCTTATCCTCCGGCACTTGTAAATGAAGCGCAACTGCTTTATCTGTAAATGCTTCCGCAGTGCTTCCATTGACGGCTATCGGTGTCTGGCCGGGTATTCCCAGGTTTAAACCGGAAATCCAGCCGACAATATTCCTAAGAAACATTTTGTCAAAACCTGCAGCGTGTTGAGCGTATTCTTTATGCACAAGGCTGTCAAAAGGTATGATTAAAAGAGAAAAACCGTTGTCGAAGGAGTCTACGGTTACCTGGCTAATATCCTTTGCGTTATATGATTTAATGGCGAAATTATCATAAGGTAATTCCGTAACAAATAGTAAATCGCCGGAAACTTTTCCGCCGTCTTTTGTCATAAAATACTCGGTTGAACCGCCTATCCAATTCCCTTTTGGCAGCTTTTTAAGCAATGCCTCTGTCCCGGCGATGTGGAGCAGTTTCCCATCTTCAATTAATTTTGCTGTTGCTTCAAATGTGTTTAACATATCCTTTCTCCTTATAAACTCTCAATTATTGCCCAATCCGCTGCCATTATTGTATGGTACTTAGCGAGAAATGCGTTTATCTCGGCGGTGCAGCTTTCCAACATATTCTGTGAAGAATCATTTGCATAGCGTTCCTTCATATTAGTTATCAACATTGAGAACGCAAACAATTGAAATTTTTGAATGCCTTTTAATACCTTTTCTGTTTTTTGCAAGGTCATTTCCATAATGAATTACCTCCGTAATATCTATGTCTTATATATAAGTTACTATTTTTAAAGATAATGTGTCAAGCCATTGCATTACAGTATTAAATGATCTACACTAAATGCCATGACAGTAATGAATACAAATGCTAAACATAAAAAAGGAGCATACTATGAAAATGATTTTTCTTGGCCCGCCGGGAGCCGGCAAGGGCACTTTAGCTGCAAGGGCAGTTGAAATTCTCAACCTTCCACACATTAGCACAGGGGCAATTTTCCGTTCGGCTATTGCCAACGAAACCGTTCTTGGGCTTAAGGTTAAGGCGATAATCGATGCAGGCAAACTTGTTGACGATGACACTACGATAGAGCTTGTAAAGGAAAGGCTCTCTCAGGATGATGCAAAAAAAGGATATATCCTTGACGGTTTTCCCCGTACAATCCCTCAGGCAGAGGCCCTTTCACAATTTTCTAAGGTGGATAAAGTTATCAATTTTGACATTTCCGATTCAGGCGTTCTTGAAAGGCTTGGAGGCCGGCGTGTCTGCCGCAGTTGCGGCTTTAACTTTCATGCCGTTTTTACCAGGCCCAAGGTTGAAGGCGTATGCGATTACTGCTCGGGGGAAATCTATACCCGCGATGACGATAGACCAGAGGCTGTTCAAAAACGGCTGGAAGTTTACCGCGCCCAGACAGCCCCTCTCATCGACTTCTACCGGCAGCAGGGGATTCTTATAGACATAGATGCAAGCCCTAAAATAGATGAAATTGTTATAAGTTTTAAGAAAACACTTGGCTTATAAGGCGTATAATGCCGGTAATTCAATTGTTTGTTTCATTTTTTTTTATTTCGCAATGCTTTTTGCAACCGTCGTTTAACGAAGAAAAATGGCTGGAGAATATTCAAAAGACTGACAGCTCTGTACTTTATGCTTCTAATACCGATTCTGGCGGAAAATTTTTTAACCCTTGGATTACAGCGCCCGGTTTTCGCGTGAACGGTTCATGGCAATTGTATAAATTATACACCCTTGGGCAAAAATACGATATTTTCCCCGAAGAAGATTATTCTTTTGTAGAAAATGATTACGCCTATCTTTCTGATGATAAATTCGACAGCATTAGTTTTGCAGGGCACGCATCGGTGATTGTTAAAATGAACAGGGAAACTGTTTTTACAGACCCGTTTTTTTCAGACAGGGCACTGGTTGCCAAAAAAAAAGTTTTTATTAATTTTGATTTTTCGAAAGTTCCCCAAAACCCTGTTGTTTTAATCAGTCATAACCATTATGATCATCTGGATAAATATTCGGTCGAGGAACTGGCAAAAAAAGGAGCGTCTTTTATTGTCCCCCTGGGGCTAAAAAGTTTTTTTCTTGATTTAGGGATTACGGAAGTGCATGAACTTAACTGGTGGGAAGAAATCCGGATTGGGGAAATTAAATACACTCTTTTGCCAAACCAACATTTATCCCGCCGGATGGGTTCTGCCAGCAGGGAAACTCTCTGGGGAAGTTATCTTATGGAGGGGTCTAAAACGGTTTATTTTTCTGGAGATACGGCTTACTTCCCAGGGTTTAGCGAATACGGCAGGCTTTACGACATCGATTATGCCTTGCTTGGCGCAGGTTCATCCCAACCGCGCTGGTTTATGTACCGCACCCACATGAATACAGATGATTTTTTCCGCGCCGCATCCGACCTTGGGGCAAAAGCCGCCATTCCAATACATTTTGGAATAATCAAAATGACCGATGAACCTGTTCTGTATCCCTTATACGAAGTAAAAAAAATCCTGCAAAACAATCCTGAATATTCACAACGGATATTCCCTCTTCGTGCAGGCGAATATATTAAAATAGATTGATTTCCCTTTCCCTTAAACAAAAAAATCACGGCCTTTGCCGTAGCGGATTTTTTCGATATTTTCTATGGTTTTTTTCCGTATAAGATCATTTGCAATTTTTGGAATTTCCGCACTAATAAGGGCGGCGGCTTTATCCTGAAAAACATCATCGCCATAATCCTTTGCGTATTCGCAGAGTGTCATTAGCGCATTGGGAAGGCAGACATTTCCTATCTGGCCATTTTTCGCAAGGGACATAAACCTGTCGCCGGTTCTGCCGCTGCGGTAACAGGCAGTGCAAAAACTGGGAATGTAAGCGTCGTCCATCAGCTCCGAAAGGATCGAAACCGCGCTGCGTTCGTCATTTACCAAAAACTGCGGGTTTAACGCTTCACGCCTTTCCTTTTTTGCATAACCGCCGACTTCAGTGCTAGAACCTGCGCTGATCTGCGAGACTCCCAGTTTTAAAAGTTTTTTTCGCATAAGATAATTTTCTCTGGTAGAAAGAATCATCCCGGTAAAAGGAACGGCAATTCTTATAATTGCAACAATTTTTTCAAATTTATCGTCATCAACCTGATTGGGAAAATCACTCATGCTCATTCCGGCTGCGGGGCAGAGTCGCGGAACGGAAATTGTATGAAAACCGACATTGTATTTTTCTTCAAGGTATTCATTGTGCAGCATAAGGCCAAGAACATCAAAATAAGGGTCTGCAAGGCCAAAAAGCACGCCGCCGCCCACATCGTCAATGCCTGCTTCCATGGCTCGGTCAAAAGCGCTTATGTGATAATCAAAATCTTTTTTAGGCCCTGCTTTATGGTAAAGATTGTAAGCGTTTTCGTTGTAGGTTTCCTGAAAAAGAATATAAGTGCCAATTTCAGCTTCCTTAAGCTTCCTGTAATTTTCGGTTGTAGTCGCTGCGATATTCACATTAACACGGCGGATTTCCCCGTTTTCAAATTTCATTTCGTAAATTGTTTTTATGCAGTCTGTTATATAGTCAATAGAACACTGGGCATCATTTTCGCCGGCTTCAAGGGCAAGGCGTTTGTGCCCCATTTTTTCGAGAATTTTTACTTCTTCACGAAGTTCTTCCATTGTAAGGCGGCTGCGGTTAAATTCATGGACACAGTTAAAACTGCAATACGCGCAACGGTTTACGCAGTAATTGCTTACATATAACGGCGCAAATATTACAATCCTGCTGCCGTAAATATTCTGTTTAATTTTTCCTGCAATTTCAAAAATACGGCTTCGGTGCAAAGGATTTTCGTTTACCAAAAGAGCGGCAATCTCCCTGTGGTTTAATCCTTCAAAACCTTCTGCTTTATCAAGAATTTTTCCAATGGCATTGTCGTCTGCATCTTTTGCTTCTTCAAGCAAGCCGTCAATCTTTTGAATATTTTGTTTTACCATCTCTAGTATTATACACTTTAATTATAGTAATCGCAACTCGCTTAGAATCATGGTTTTAATGCATTAATCGGTATAACATAAACGCCGTCTTCACGTTTTCTGCCTAAACCGCCGCCTGTTATAACCGCAAGGCATGACGGCTCTCTTGCCCCATCTGATACAATTTTATTTTTTAACCTAAGTAAAGTCGCAACGGCGGATTCAACCTGGTTTTCGCCGAGTTTTATTTCAAACGCTCCCCATACGCCGTCTTTCATCTCCACAATTGCATCAACCTCAAGATTACTGTTATCCCTGTAATGGTAAAGTGATGCGCCATAAAATTCTGCGTATGCGCATAGATCACGCAGGCAAAGATTTTCAAACATGAACCCATATGTATTAAGTTCTTCGAACAAACGCCGCCTTCCTATTCCAAGGGCTGCGATAGCCAAAGAGGGATCGGCGAATATCAATTTTGGAGACATCCGCATTCTAGTTTTAGAGCGTATATACGGCATCCATCCAGGAATGTCTTCAATAACAAATATTCGTTTGAGATCGGCTGTATAATCCGCAACACTGTTACGGGAAAGCAGTATTTCATTGCTGCTGCTCCTTTCCTCACCTGCAATATCCATAGTTAAAGTAGTATCGCTGACTGTTGTAGCGTTATTTCGAGCCAACGAGCGTAGAAGAATTTGCAGCTTCATCGGGTTTCGTTTTGAAAAATTCCCGCTGAATAAATCATTTTTAATAAGAGCATTAATATACTCGACAGAAATATTTCCTGCCTTCTCTATTGGCAGATTAAGCGCTCCGGGCCATCCGCCGCGAATAGTTATATCAATAAGGCGTAAGAGATCAATATCCGCCGCAAAGGGACTGATTTTTCTGCCTGCAAATAATGAAGCAAAAGACACTAAAGCGCGTGAATCGCCTGACTCATACAGTGTCATGGGGCGCATCCGTAAAATAGCAATCCTGCCTGCTCCGCTGTGTTTATACGATTCACGAGGAGGGGTAACTGAACCTGTCAAAATGTATTTTCCTAATCCAGGTTTTTGATCAATATCATATCTGACTGCATCCCAAATTCCTGGTACTTCCTGCCATTCATCTATGACATGCGGTATCTTTCCGTCTAGCACCAGAGAAGGGTTAAGCTCTGCTCTCGTTTTGTTGCTGTAATTACCGGACGGATCCATAATGTAAGTAATGGTGTTCGCATGGTTAAGGGATGTCCATGTTTTGCCGCACCATTTAGGCCCTTCTACAGAAACAGCACCGAAAAGTTTAAGATATTCTCTAAGTTTTTTATCTGCAAGTCTCGTTTTATAACCCGGTTTTTTAAGCGACATATAATCTCCTTAATTTTATTGTAGTATAAAATTTGGCAAAAAGCAAGTGAAATTTTGCGCAAAAAGCAAGTGAAATTTTGTGCAAAAAGCAAGTATCGCTGCAAAAAAGGTAGCAGCTACCACTTCATTTGTCTAAACAGGCAAGGTGTCAGGCACAGGGGGCGTTCTGTTCCAAATGGTGCTTTATTTCATCAACCGATAAACCTTGATCAAGAAGCCTTAAAAAATACTCGCGTTCTTTTTTACGGCCTTTTACAACGCCTTGTTCTATACCTTCTTCAATGCCTTCTTCAAACCAGACTTGTTTGGCATCGTCCCAGTTCCATTCTGTCATCAGCATATTCAATACCGACGCGCTGCTCCAGCTAAAGCTGTCGCGCCTATTTCTCCATAATTAATATTTTTTGCGTCACGCCGCGTTACATTATTCATCTTCACCCTACGGGTGCTTAAATTGGCGTGTAGCACTTTTTTCTAGTAACTCCTTCAGTATATCATGATTGCAGCAATTTCAGGTCTGTATCGCTGGTTGGGGCGCAAGGCGTAGGGCTGGAATCGAAAAAGGTAGCAGCTACCTTTTTTACAGGGTCAAAAATCGGTAGCAGCTACCTTTTTTGAAAAAGTCTCGCCTGCAAAGCAGGCGTTTCCTACCCTGTCTGCCTGCCCTGCATATTATTTCACCCCCCTAAAGCAATAGTCAGGCATATTTTTCTGCCGTTATTTTAATTGCATAAGGGAACAACTAAATGCGCCCCGGCAAGGGGCGTAGATGAGGAAAGTTGCCATGTTCCGGCGCAGTATAATTCGCCGCTTAAGATAAGGCAGGACGGATTTATCCGTCCGTGTGCGCCGCGGGAGGCAGCAATTTCAGGCTTTTATCGCGGATGGAAGCGAAAAAAAGGTAGCTGCTACCGATCTGTTTGTCTAAACACCGCTACTGTTTAGACAAATGGGGTGGTAGCTGCTACCTTTTTCAGATTAAAATCCAACCTTAAAGCCTTGCTTTTGGGGCAATATTATGATACATTTGGATTATGAAAGAGTTAGAACGAGAAAATGCCTATTACGAGGCGCATAAAGCGGAACTCTGTGAAAAATACCTCCATAAGTGGCTTGTCATAACAGGTGATTCCTTGTGGGGTGTTTTTGATAAGGTGTCCGAAGCCGGTAAAGAAGCCCTCAAACACTTTGAACCCGGAGAGTTCATGATACACAGGCCTGCCGATGACGATCAGATAATTGA
>Ga0099364_10002374_pt1 | contig 30158 bp, 30 predicted proteins | sample TergutTh196P3_FD_73070 | JGI IMG/M metagenome (GOLD analysis project Ga0099364, IMG submission 73070) | Microcerotermes parvus P3 segment gut microbial communities from Pointe-Noire, Republic of the Congo - Th196 P3 | ecosystem: Host-associated > Arthropoda: Insects > Digestive system > Gut ...
TAAATAACTGGTGTTATTAAATCAATGTTAATGCCTTTTTAGGTATTGATATAAATAATGAAAAATATATCGGGAGATATATTGACAAATTTCAAATATTGAGTTAGGAGATTTCCCATATGAAAATGCCCCTGACATGGACTGTCGGCCTTAGCGCCTCAAAAGATGTTTCTCCGGAGCGGATGGTTTCCGCCAGCGTCCCAGGGAATGCCGGGCTTGACTGGGCTTTGGCCGCCGGGCTGCCGGATTGGAATTTCGGCACGAATTTTTTGGAGTACCGCTTCATGGAGGATTGCTTCTGGCTTTACGAAGCCCGCATTCCCCTAGTTGAGCTTGGCGAAGATGAAAGGCTTTACTTTGTTGCTTGCGGCATAGATTATGAGTATGTAGTTTTACTAGATGGCGTGAAGCTAGGCCGTCATGAGGGAATGTTCTCGCGGCGGGAGTTTCTTTTAGATGAAGCAGGGGGAAAGCTTTTACAAATCTGGATCTCACCGCCGCCAAAAGACCCCTTGGCCGAAAAAGACAGCCGTGCCGAGGCAGCCCAGTCAGTAAAACCTGCCGTCAGCTATGGCTGGGATTGGCATCCGCGCCTGATACCCTCTGGGATCTGGGAAGAAGCCTATCTTGAAAAACGCCCGGCAGATTATATCAAGGATATCCAGCTTTCTTATACGCTAAATGACGACTTTTCTGAAGCCTGTCTTGATTTAAAGGCTGATATAGCCGGGAGTGGTGTTCTAAGCCTTACGCTAAACGGCCCTGATGGCAAGGCCGTGCTGACAATGGCGGCCGATGAGACCGCGACCTTAAAAAACCCACGATTGTGGTGGTGTGCGGGTTATGGTGAGCCAGCCCTTTACCGCTGGGAGGCCATCCTTTCTTTGGCCGGACAGGAAAAAGACCGGAAAAGCGGGCAGATCGGCTTTCGCCATCTTCGTCTTTCCATGAATGAAGGGGTCTGGGAAGAGGCGGCCAGCTTTCCGCTGGGAAGAAGCCCAGTCCCGATTACGGTTGTCTTAAATGGCATTCCGATTTTTGCAAAGGGTTCTAATTGGGTAAATCCCGAAATTTTTACCGGGACGATTAACCGCGCCACCTATGAGCCGCTGCTTGAGCTGGCGGCCAAGGCGAATTTTAATTTGCTGCGCTGTTGGGGCGGGGCGATTGTGAACAAAGATGATTTTTTTGACCTCTGTGATGAACTGGGGCTTTTAGTCTGGCAGGAATTTCCCTTATCCTGCAACAATTACCGGGGAACACCGGCCTATCTTTTGGTCCTTGAGCAGGAAGCGCGGGCAATTATTGAACGCTTAAAAAACCGGACATCGCTGGCGATCTGGTGCGGCGGCAATGAGCTTTTTAACAGCTGGTCAAGAATGACCGACCAGTCGGCGGCTTTACGGCTTTTAAACAAGCTTTGTTACGAGCTAGACCCTGGCCGTCCATTTCTTGCGACTTCCCCCCTTTGCGGCATGGCCCATGGCAATTACCTCTTCCGCTATCAGGATGGGCGTGAGGTCTATGAAGTCATGCCCGCCGCCCGCCATACTGCATATACTGAATTTGGCGTTCCCTCGATATCGAATCTTTCGTGCTGTCTTATGGCAGCCAATGAGGCGGATATTTTTCCGCTTAAAGAAAACGCCGTTACTATCGCCCACCATGCTTTTGGCGCATGGGAAAACGATGACGGCACATGGGCTTGCCTTTCAGCTTTGAATGACTACTTCGGCGCGGCAGATTCATTAACCGAACTTATCGAATTAAGCCAATGGCTTCAGGGCGAGGGCTACAAATGTATCTTTGAGGAAGCCAGGCGGCAAAAGCCCTACTGCTCAATGGCGCTTAATTGGTGCTTTAATGAAGCCTGGCCAACTTTGGCTGGAAACGCCATTGTCAATTACCCTGCCAGCCCCAAGGCTTCTTTTGCTGACGTCAGGGACGCTTGCCGTCCTGCCCTTATTAGCGCCCGCATTCCCAAATTCGTCTGGCATGGCGGTGAATATTTTTCGGTCGGCTTATGGCTTTTAAATGACGGGCAAGAAGAAATAGCCCCCGGCAGCGCAGCGGTGACGCTCCGATTAGACGGCCAAGCCTATGCCATTATGAAGTGGGACTATGTGGCGGCCAAGCCTAACACCAACATCGAAGGCCCGGAAGTCGGCCTTGCTTTACCTTGCCTTTCTGCCGGGAAGCCCCGCGAGATGGTCTTGGAGTTTGAGGCTGGCGTGATGTCTTCGACATATCGTTTGTTGTACAAATAAAAAGAGCGGAGGATCTCCATGAAACCATTCGGCCATTCTGTTAATGCTTATCTAAAAGAAACATTGCTTCAGCTTTCCTTGATGGGGAGCGTATGGTAATGCTTATCAGCGCAAGCCGTAGAACGGATATCCCATCATATTATTCCGATTGGTTTTTCCGGCGGATAAAAGAGGGTTTTGTTCTGGTACGGAATCCAATGAATTTCCACCAGTTAAGCAGAGTTAGTCTTTCGCCGGATAAAGTAGACGGCATCGTTTTTTGGACAAAAAATCCCAGCCCAATGCTAGATAGGCTAAATGAGCTTAGGGATTATATGTATTATTTTCAATTTACATTAACTCCTTATGCTGCGGATATCGAACCAAATTTGCCAGCAAAAAATGAAAAAATTTTATCTGCTTTTAAGAGATTATCCGATACTATCGGTTCTGACAGGGTGATTTGGAGATATGACCCCATTTTTATTAATGAAAAATATTCGCCAGCATTTCATACCCAAGCTTTTGGGGAAATTGCCCGCGAGCTTAAGGATTATGCCAAGAAAGTCATCATTAGCTTTATCGACAAAGATTATCGCGGCGTTAAGGATAATATCAAAGAATTAGCGATGTCGGATTTTCCGCCAACGCTCCAAATTAAGCTAAGCTACCAGCTTGCAGAAATAGCTAAGGCAGAGGGGCTATTGATTGAGACCTGTGCTGAAGAAATGGACCTTAAAAAGTTCGGCATTGGACAAGCCAGCTGCATAGATGAGAAATTATTTGAAAAACTGCTTGGCTTCCCACTTGATATTAATAAAGACAAAAACCAGCGGCCCCAATGTGGCTGCGCAACTAGCATTGACATAGGAATGTATAATACTTGCTTGACCGGATGCCGCTATTGTTATGCCAATTATAGCCCCGGAGCAGTCAAAGCAAATTCTGCAAATCATAATCCTCTGTCCCCGCTTCTTTGCGGCGAGATAAACGAAGCCGACAAATTAAGCGACCGGGACGTAAAATCTTGCCGCCGGACCCAGATGACGCTGGGTGATTTTGGCGTGTAGTATCTCATTTCACTTTCATTTCACTTTTTCACCATGATTTCACATCATTTCACCCTTGGAAAGTGAAATAATGAATAAAAAGCAGTATATTTTTGCCAGATACTATGCTATAATAGGATAAAGAGAGGAAGATTTTGAAATGCCAAATGTGAATCCACAAATAATAATAGATAATCAAGATGCGGCTAAACTTGAACTTTATCGGCTTCTTGGCGAGGGATTTAGGGCGGTTCAAGAAGGAAGAACCAGCACTTTACAAGAAATTAAAGAAAAAGTTGATAAGAGGAGAGCCGAAAGAAATGACTGATGTCATGTTTTCTGAACCTGCGGATTACGACTTGATAGATATTGAGTATTATATTAGTACGCATTTATTTAATTATCAAGCAGCAGATAGGATTGTCGATGGCATAATAAAAGAAGCAGCTGACCTTTTAGCTTTTCCGAAGAAATATCCGGTTGTATCGGATAGTTTGTTTGCCAGACTTGGTTTGAGGATTGCTTTTTTCGATAACTATAATATTTTCTATATATACTTGGAAGATAAAGATTTGGTATTTGTTATACGGGTACTTTACAATAAGGCTGATTGGAAAAACATTTTATTAGGTTATGATTTATAGAACTTGTTCATAACGAGGTATTTTTAAAGGGCAATATTTTTTACACCTTATCAACGGCAATTGGTAAGGTGTTTATAGATTAGCCGAAGGAGACATACCAATGTACATTAAAACCAACAGCATAGAACTTTTCTATGAAAAAACCGGGCGGGGCGAGCCGATAATTCTTCTCCACGGAAACGGCGAAGACCATCATATTTTTGATGTGCTGACAACGAAGTTAGTAAAAAGCCACACCGTTTATGCCATCGATAGCCGCGGCCATGGGAAAAGCAGCAAGACCAAGGTACTAAATTACAGCGAAATGATGGAAGACATTGCCTCATTTATCCGCGGGCAAAAAATTGAACGCCCCATTCTTTACGGTTTTAGTGACGGCGGAATCATCGGGCTTTTGATGACAATAAAATACCCGGATATATTATCAAAACTAATCATCAGCGGGGCGAATTTAAGCCCAAGCGGAATCAAGAAAAAATGGCTGCTGTTACTAAAAGTTTCATATTTTTTCACACGCGGAAGCAAAATAAAACTCATGCTGACCCAGCCGGATATCAAAGTTTCCGACCTAAGCAAAATCACAACCCCAACAGTTGTGCTTGCCGGAAGCAATGAATTTTGTACCGATGAACATACAAGGCTAATTGCAGCGCATATTCCCGGCAGCAAGCTAGAAATTTTAGCGGGTGAAAATCATGCAAGTTATGTCTTAAATAATGAAAAGCTTTATGAAATACTCATTCCTTACCTATAGAAAAAGGAGCTAGAAAAAAATGGCAGAACCACTAAAGAACATGGTCAACGAAAAATCGCTCCGCCTATTTGCGGAAGCGATTAAGGCGGTTTACACCCCATTTCCAATTGATGATTTTTTAAAGTCAACGATGGACGCAACATGGGAAAGCTTGGAGCTTAAGGCCCGCGGCCGCCAGATAACCCTTAACATGGGCAAATATCTCCCCGCGGATTACCGCGAAGCAATCAGCGTGCTTAATCAAGCGGTGGATAAATGTAGCGGAATGGAGCGGTTTAGCTTTTCGGATTTTGTGGAGGTTTTCGGGCAAAATGATGAAGATTGGGAGATATCAATGGGGGCATTAGAGCGGTATACAATCGGCGCGTCTTCAGAGTTTGCTGTCAGGCCCTTTATCATAAAGCACGAAAAACGCATGATGGAGCAAATGCTTAAGTGGTCAAAACATGAAAACGAAGAGGTCCGGCGGCTGGCAAGCGAAGGCTGCCGCCCGGCATTGCCGTGGGGTCAAGCGTTAAACGGATTCAAGAAAGACCCTGCGCCGATTCTGCCAATCCTCACCCAGCTCAAAACCGATCCCTCGCTTTTTGTGCGGAAAAGCGTTGCAAATAATCTCAACGATATTTCAAAAACTCACCCAGGCTTAATCGCAAAGCTGGCAAAAGATTGGTACGGAAAAGATGAGCGGACAAACTGGATTGTTAAGCATGGGTGCAGGACTTTGTTAAAAAAAGGCAACCGTGACGTGCTTTCCATTTTCGGGTATGATGATGTTGATTCGGTAGAGTGTAAAGATTTTGCCCTTGATAAAAAAGCAGTTTTAATTGGGGAAAGCATTACTTTTTCCTTTACGCTTATAGCAAAAAAGGCAACAAAGGTTCGCCTTGAATATGCAATTGATTTTGTTAAAGCAAATGGCAAAAGAAACCGGAAAATATTCCAGATTTCGGAAATCGCCTTAAAAGAAAAGACCAGAAAAGCATATACCAAGATTCATTCCTTTGCTGATTATAGCACAAGAAAGCATTATCCCGGAGAACACGCGGTGACGCTTTTTATTAACGGGGCGGAAAGAGGTACACTTGATTTTATGGTAAGTGAAAAAGGGAATAAATTCCAATGGTAATGAATTAAATTGCATGAGGTGTAAATGAAAATTGACCGCTTACTGGGCATCCTGACTTTATTGCTCCAAAAAGAACGAATAACCGCGCCGGAGCTGGCGGCCAAATTCGAGGTGTCCCGCCGCACCATCGGCCGCGACATTGATGCGCTTTGCATTGCGGGCATTCCAGTCATCACCTATCAAGGAACCGGCGGCGGAATTTCGATTGCCGAGGGGTTCAAACTAGATAAAAGCGTGTTAACGCAAGATGAACTAGCGGGCATTATTGCGGCCCTTAAAGGGATTGGCAGCGTTTCTAATGCGCCAGCCGTTGAGCGGGCTTTAGCCAAGCTTGGCGCTGACACCGATGCGGTTATTTCCCTGCGCGAGTCTGTCATCATTGACTTAGCTTCCCATTATAAAGGGCAGCTGACAGAAAAAATCGAACCATTAAAGCAAGCAATCCATGAATCAAGGTTGATTGAGTTTGACTATTTTTATGAAAAAGGCGAATCCCGCCGCCGCATAGAACCATATTTTGTGGTTTTTACGTGGTCGTCATGGTATGTATTCGGCTTTTGCTTGGAGCGGCAAGATTTCCGGCTGTTCAAGTTGCAGCGTTTATGGAATTTGATACTATGTGATAAAAAGTACACGCCCCGCGACATACCGCCGGACAAACGCGATTTTGGGGCAAAGCTTACTGACGAAATAAAGCTGGTTGCCTTATTTGACCCCTCTTTAAAATATCAGTTAATCGATATTTACGGCCTTGGCTGCTTCACCGAAACAAACGAAGGCTTGTTATTTGAGTTTGGTTATGCCAATCGGGATTTTCTTGTCAATTGGCTGCTTGGCTTTGGTGGAAAAGTTAAGGTGTTAGAGCCGGATTACATCGCAGAGGATATAAAAAAAGCGGCGGAAAATATTTTGAAAAACTATTAATTAAGCTTCTGATTTTATTAAGACGTTTTTAATAAAGCGGATGCTCACAATCGCAGCGATAATGCCAAAAACGACAAAAGAGCCGACATAACCGATTAGTTGGTACATTGGCACGTTCACTCCGTAAGCCATCTGTACCGCAGTCTGGCCAATCACTATCATAGCAATGACGGTGAGAAAAATAAGCATTATCGGCGAAAGAACATAGCCCATATTTTTCTTTTGCCATAACATTATCCCGGCGATAATGCACGTCGGAAAAATCAAGCCAATATCAATGATGATAGTCGGGCTGGTGGTGTAGATGGAAACAAAATCAGGCGGCGTCCCTGTTAATGCGCCGGGGATTATGTCCATAAGCCATACTAAAACAGTACACCCGGACATCATCGTGAAAATCGCGGTTTTTTTGTAATGGCCGTCTTTGCTTGCTGGATAAACTCTCTTGCTTAAGTCAATGAAAGTGAATAAAAGCGCAAAAAAAGCAACTGAAAACATAATAATATAAAGAAGAAAGAGCTGGTTATAAACCGTTTCAAAAGCTAAAGTCGCGGCATAATAAAAAATTGAGACAATTAAACCGCCGTGCAAAATGCCGTGTAAAGTTTTCTTTTGTGAATTACGTTTTAAAGTCGTGATGAGTAAACCAATCGCGGCAAAAATCATTACTAAGTCAGAGCCTTTTCTGATTGTGGCCGTAAAAGTGGAGTTGTTTTTATAGATTCCGTCTCCAAATAGTTCGACTGCTTCGCCATATATATTTTCGACAAACCGCGGGCTTCCCCCATCACTTAAAAATAGCCCAAGCCCTGCGTTTAATAAAACTAAAGCTGCGGTCATAATAGATAGCACAGTAATTTTCATTCGAGTACCTCCAAGTTGTTATTTAGATATTCATTGCCAAGCTATCATTATAAATAGCTAGCTTATATTTGTCAACCGTCTGCCTCGATGGCATATAACGCTTCGTCAATCCACTCTTTGTCTACCCTGGCCCAAAACGCTTTATTGCGGAGGGCTATCCTCTTCATTCCATTTCGTTCCATAATCCGGTATGAGCCATAATTAACAGCAGCACAAGGGGCTTGGACGCGCTTTAAATTTAAGTCCTCAAAACCATATCTAATCAGTTCACCGCATAGCTCCGTTCCATATCCACGCTTCCAGTAGTCTTTGTGCAAAATCCAGCCAGCCTCGCCGGCAAAGTTTTCTTCGTCCGGATAGATTCCGCAGCTGCCGATGACTATATTTGATTCTTTGAGGACGACGGCAAAATCGCGCCCGGCTTTTGTCGTTTCCAGAAAAGCTTTGGTCTCCTCCTCGCTATTTGGCCCCCATGCCATATAGCGTGTGTTAACTGGATTGCCCGCCCATGAATGGACGGCTTCAAAATCTTTTGCAGTAAACGGCCGGAGTGTCAATCGCCCGGTTTCAAGGATTGGTTTGTAGTTGCTCATTTATTTTTCCTTTCAAAGTTAAGGTATAATTGTCAGCTTAGTATAGCAGAAGAATTTGGCAATTGCAAAAAAATCTGGATTGGCTTCGGCCTCCCTTTACTTTTTGCCAATTATAATTTTACACTAAGTGGGATTGCCCACATCAAATTTCTCTAGTATTTTTTGATATATTAACCGCGAATGATTGCAACCTTCGCCGAATTCTTTTAAATCAAGATATAAATCTTCTTCACCACAACATGTGGGCAAGCCTGTTATCAAATCAGAAGGCATATTTTCTAGAATGCCGCAGATAATGATATCCGGCTGGAAATGCTGATAAACATTATTGATGACATTAAGCCTAGACTTATGGTTCTTGCTAAATTCAAATCCATATAAATAAGCTCGCTTAAATTCCCCAACGATTTTCACCGAATAATCTTCTAAAGTTAAGATCATTTCAAGTTCTTTGAGAATAGGAATAAGTGCTTCTTTCGTACCTTTAAGATACACTAAAGGAATATCTATCTTTACCTGTTTGCTTTTCTTGAATTTTTTGAGATAATAAGTTTCATACCAAGCTCTTTCGCCAATTTTAATACAGTACTGAGTATTTTCCGCTTTAAAGCAATAAAAAATACCACGGATATAAGCTTCAATATCATGTAAATTGTCCCGTACGGCCAACAAGTCTGATTCCCTTTCAGCTATGACAACAATATAAGTAAGCTGATTTATTAGTGACAATTCATCTATGTTCGCAATTGTGTATATTTTATTAACTTTAAAATAAAACAAACCACAATTTTCATTTCCAGATAAATCTACAACCTCAGCTTCATCGATAATGTCCGGCATAACACAAAAATTGGGACTAAAACTACTGAATCTTTTTCTGCTTAACTTTTCCCAGATAAAACACAGTTGGGCAGATAATCCGCCCTTTAACATCTGGCAGACTAACGCCGTTATATATGGGGCAGCATAACTATTTGAAGCAGGGGCTTCTATTTCATGAGAATAAATATTTTTAAAGTAATGTGGCACATTTACTTCAACCAAAAACTCAAATTCGTTTGATACTAAATACTTCCCTACTTTAAGCTCTTTATTATGCCGGACACCAATTACGCATTCCAAGCTCGCAGGAACTGTATAAATATTTTGGTTATTATAGGCTGCGACAATAATTGAACCTTGCCGATATAAAGCAGTTATTAGCCGACGGATGCTTGAAAAATCTTGAAATTGAGTTGAGCCGATGCTAAGATTAATTACTGGAATCCGCGTCTCAAGACACCATTCAAGTGCTTTTAATAATTGCGGAAGTGTACCTTTCCTGGTTTTTGAATCCAAGACTTTTATGCTTGTGATTTCAGCTTCGGGAAAGTGCTTCAAAATAATGGCGGCGCAAATCGAGCCATGAGTATTGCATAATTGATCAGCATTGCTCCGGCTTATGATATTAAGATCTTCATCCACTTCCAAATCACGTTTCAGCGGCTTTAGTCCAAAATATGAAACATTAATTCCATCATCAATAACGGCTATTTCCATTTTAACCTCGATATTTGCTTGATTTCATTTGTTTTCCGACTAAACTATAAACTAAATCCGTTAAGCTTGATACTGTATTAACACTTGTAATCAGCATCATCTCATCATCAAAGCTAATGTTAAACCTATCTTCAACCATGACGATCAGTCTCATGATTCCAATTGAATCAAAACCTAGTTCATCAATCAGCTTTTCCTTGCCTTGGGTAATCAAATCTTGGCTTTCGCTACATATTTCTACGATAAGCCTTTCAACAATCTTGCGATATTTTTCTTTTGCCATCATCTTTTTCTCCTTAACTATTGATTTAGCTAATAATTCCCCATTACGATTTATTTTCCCATTATTTGTGATTGGAATCTCTTTGATTTTTTGATAAAAACTTGGAATCATATAATCTGGAAGCTGGCTGCTCAAATATGTTCTAAGCTCATTTTGATTAACATTGTATTCAGCCGTATAAAAAAGAGCAAGGATTGGGTTATCAAGTTCGTTAATTATAGAACATATGCTTTCATCGATATTTCTGAATAAGTTGGCTTTCGATTCGATTTCTTGAAGTTCAATGCGATAGCCAAGATACTTTACCTGACTGTCTTTTCGGCCCTCATACATATATGAGCCATCAGATCGCTTCCAGCCAATATCACCCGTCAAGAATATTGCTCCCTCTGTGATATTTTTATTTTCGATAAAAAGCTTGCGGCTAAGCTCCGGCGAATTAGCATATCCTAAGCCTACCCCTGCCCCGCTAATCGCAATCTGCCCCATCGTCCCTTCATCGGCCAGCTCTAAATCATCATCCAGAATATGTAAAAAAACTCCGCTTACTGGCATACCGATACTTATTTCATTAGTATAAGTTAAATCAGCATAAGCCGCAAATAAAGTCGTTTCGCTTGGCCCATATAGATTGAAAATTTTTGCTTTTGATTTATCTTTACATAAGAGGAGAATATCTTGGCTTAATGCTTCACCGCCAAAATAAATATATTGTTTGTCTTTGAAAAAACTGCCCTTTTTGTCCACAAGCAAGAGTTGCCGGAAGCGGCTTGGGGTAAGCAATAAAGTATCTGCTCTGCTTATCAAACGAGCCAAAAAGCGCGGATTCTTAATCTCATGCTCAGTTGCAATAAAAACAGTCATACCCAAGCATAATGAAATAACTAACTCATGAACCATCATATCAAATGAAATACTGGAAATGAACGGTATGCTCCTTGTGAAAGTCATGCCTGTCAATGGGGCGGCATTATTGATTAAATTTACCACCGATTCATGCTTGATTTTAACGCCCTTAGGATTCCCAGTCGAGCCGGAAGTGTAGATATGATATGCTGGATCACTTGCAGTTCGCTTGTTTTGGATAATTAACCGCTTTGCTTGGTTCAATTCGGCTAAATCATTAAGTAGTAATATTTTAGGGCATACGTATTTTTCTGGTGAATCAGTAACTAAAAACCTGCATTCACTATCACTAACCATGTATTGCTTAAGGGCAAAAGGATAGTTTTTATCAACGGGCACAAAAATTGCGCATAACTTCAAAATTGCCAGCAACACCGCAACCACTTCCGGCGTCCGTGGTAAAATTACAGCAACAATGCTTCCGTTTCTGACCCCGCTGTTACTAAGCCAATCAGCATAATCATTGACTAGCTTGGTCAATGAGCGATAAGAAATATCTTTATCCCCATATTTTAACGCGATTTTATCATAGTTTAACTCAGCTGCTTTAAAAAATAAATCATCAATAAAAGTCATAATTACCTCTTAATATATCATCAAGTGAATGCATCCATTTTTCATATTTTAAGATCATTAGCTGGTCTAATCCCATTTGCGGTATCATCTTGAAAGATTCGCTAAGATACTCTGAATCCACAATTTGATGCCATCTTAAGACAATCTTTTGGGGATTTTGGTAGGTTGGCATAAAGCCGCAGACCTCTATCTTGCCAAAATCATGCGCAAGGATAAACATACTTTTTTTCTCAATTCCAGTTAAACTGGCTTTCGCTTCAGCCAACTTCATATAAGCCTCATGAATTGGCATTGCATATTGCTCTACACCCAAAACTGGCATAAAAAGGCTTATATAATAAAAAATCATTTTGTTGTCCAGAATCTTTTGATGTAGTTTTATGAGGCTTTCGCTTGTGTCATTAACCCCACGCATCAAGACAGGCTGGGAGCGGATTTGGCTTTTTGTTCCTTGAATCATTGCAATGCTTTTCTCACACTCTTGGCTAAATTCCGCATGGTGGCTAGAATTAGAAACTATCGTTATCTGCTTTTTTTGGTTCATTTCAGCAAAAAAGGAAAGCAGATTATCATTATTAAATAAACTAGGCATAAATGATAAGGCTTTAGTCGCTATACGGATAAAGCGGACTGTTGGCTGTCGCAAAAGCGGACTTAGACATTTTATCAGCAGCTCCGGGCTAAGCATCATCGGGTCACCCCCAGTGATCAAAACATCATCTATTTCCGGATGGGCATTAAGATATTGGAGTGCCTTTTCTACATTATCCAAATATTTTGCAGCCGATCCTTTTTCGGTTCTAATTTCCCTAACTTTATAACAAAACTGGCAATTAGAAAGACAATGGTTGTTTAAGTGAAATAGCAGCGTCTTTTTATATTTGTGTTGCAAAAAATCCGAATCTCCTTTCCGGTGAAGGGCATTTCCATATGGGTCAAAGCGTCCGGTGACAGGCTTTTCCATAATTGGCGGCAACACTTGATTAATCATCTGCTCCTTTTCAATTCCAGTAAGTTTCTGGCATAAATCTGTATAATAATCAGAAACGGCAAAGGGCATATATGATTTATCAAGCATCTTTTTACGATTCTTTATTTCAAGCGGAGACAAGTTTACTCGCATGGCGAACTCTTGAAATCCTTGTTCACCGTTCAAAATTTTGTCCATTATCACGCTCCTCTTTTCTCCAAAATCATGTCACATAATTCCATTACTGACGTAAAATAATCGTCTGCAAGCACCTCATCCATTACGATCTCATACTCCTCTTCAATATTTACAATCAGCTGTACATATTGAAATGAGTTTAAACCAATTAACTCAAAAGGATCATTAAGCCATTCATCATTTTCCGGGACAAAATGCGGCAACAACTCCGTTATCATTTCCCTAATCCGTTTTGTGGTTTCTTCCATTGTTTATCTCTCCATTTCAATCAAATATTGATAAAAGCTGTTGTGATTACCTGCTTCAAAAGGATTCCCGAATGAAATTTTTGTTTTCATCTTATCGTAAATTTTTCGATGCTCTTCAAGAATTAAAACACCATTATCAAAGCAACCAAATCCGTAACCAATTTTGCTGTAATAATCAAAGTTTTTTAACTTCGCCGCTTTTTGATATAAGCCAAAAATTTCCCTGATAACTTCAGCTTCCGGATAATTTAGCTTTGCCTCTTCATTCCAGTACGCAAAATAATCAGAATGCTCCAGCTTATGATTACTGTAGTGGTAGAACACTAGCTTGTCTCCGTTTACATAATACCTACCTTTTTTCTTTTCCAAAATTCTTTCATGCAGATTCCAGAATGCCACATTATATCCCGGATGCCTTAAGATATAAATGCCAGAAAACAAAACCGGAGCAAAGTCAATCCATTTTTGGTCACAACATAAATCGCTCTCGACATCATATCGGCAAAAGTCAATCAACTTACTTTTCCACCAGCCCAGAAAGGAAAGTGAATTCTCATCTTTCCGCAAAGCGATAAATCCCATATTAAATAACCCATGTAGCAAATATGGCAAAATATCTATTTTATAGTTATCAGATATGATATGTGGAGTAAGCACAATGGAATGGTCTTCCAACAGCTCATGAACTAAATCCAAGCGGTCAAATAAGCGGATATCAGGGTCAAGATAAATTAAGGTCTCATATTTATCTTGAATCAAAAGATAATTCAGAAAATAGGGTTTCATAGATGAATTAAATTCAATAATACCATACTTAAAAGCCATATCATAAAAATGTGGAATACAAAGCTTGCTAGCAGAATAATAAAATATATTATTAGCTGCGTCAGAATAGATGTCAAATATTTTTACATCATAATCAATTATCAGCACATTAATAGCTGCTTGGCTGTCAAGCTCCCTGACATTGCATATTAATGCCTTAGTTTGTGCAAAGTAATTCATTGATGTTATAATTGCGTATCCGTTTTTGCCCATCGGGACTTTCTCCTTATGTAGTTGCTATTTCAGCACATTAATTGCAAATATATGTGAATGGGGCAGAAATGGCAGTTTTAAACTGACAACGTCCATGCCTGACGCTATCAAAAAGTATTCATTCACATATAGATTCGCTTGCTCAGCTCGCTTAAAAATGCCGTCATAAGTATTTCCCTGCCAGATTACTTCATGCCCTAAGTTAAGATGGACATCAGGAAAAATCGCATTTATTGATTCAACGTTACCATTAATAAAATAAACCAAAATTTCACCATCGTATGATCCATATTCACTTAAACCGACAATCTGAAAACCCAGCACTTTTTTTTCATTAAAATAAATAACTTGTCCTTCTAAAATCAAATTATCATTATTGACCGAACGGCAATTTTTGAGCATGAATTTCATCTCACCATAATTTAGAACTCCATTTTCCGGAAGCCCATCGTTTAGGAAATACTTCTTTAAACCAGTTAAGTCCGCTTTTTGATTGCCAAAGGCAAAAGCTTTATTATTGAAATATTGGTCAAGTTCTAAACAATGATAATATTTTGCGCGTTTAACATCTGGCTGCCCAGAAAGTTCTGCGGCCATTTCATCATTCGCAATCATCTCTTGAAGCCTATCAAAAATTTCTCTTTCTTCGGTAGCTATATCCCTTAAAATCAAACTAATGTCAGCGGATATTTTATTAAAACTATCCGGCTGCATAAATTGGCTTTTAATTCCATATTTCGTTAAAGTCCCATTTATCAGCCCCCATTTAGATGCAGTTTTCTGATAATCTTCGGCAACCCTTTGTAATTTATTAACCTTATACTCCATTCCCATATACCGGAGTGCCATCGGATATAGCTTTCTGGCTCGGCAGATATCTTTGATGCGGTTAAAAAAGTCAGTATCAAGAAACTTGTCACATTCCTCATATTGAATATTAAAATTTCCAATCATTTCAGCAAAAGATAAAATCGATACGAACGAATTATCGTTTTTATTGCCGACTAATCTGCTGAGATGATTTTGAATTTCTTCTTTCCAATTAAAATGATTGTTTTTACTAGCAAGCTTTGAAAACTCTTGAAATGAAAAAACGTTCTCTATTCCCTTGATAAAATTGTCAAGCGGCAAAAACTCTTGTTTTTTTGAATTGTGTATATCAATGCAATAAAACCCGGTTGATTCTTTGTCATATCCATAAATCAAAATAATGCCAAAGTCATCCGGGTAATCATTCGGGTTTGCCCATGGCCGCAAATCATGTTTGATTAATGTCATTCGCGGATGATTGTTTTGAATCCGGTTAATAGTATCGTTAATGTCATTTTCGTAATCGCGGCAATCTATTTGGATATTGTGATAGCGTTTAAGTAAATCGGCTTGATTAATATTATTAAACCCCATCAACCTTTTCCCTAGCGTTTGGGGATTGGCGACATCTGTGGGCAATAAATAAAAATCCCAAAAGCAAGAAAAAATCATCTCATAACTTAGGTTCCACCAAGTAGCTATAGTCGCCATTGCCGCTTCTAAGCATAGCATATCACTTGTCTGCACTAGTTCAATCTTTTCATTCATTTTTTCACCGTTTTAATAACTTGTCAATTTTCCACTTAAATTCCAACCTCAGCCAAGCCGGATAAAATAAATGGAATTTATTTATTTTAACCAGGCTGTCATATTCCGCAACAAAATCATCGTCACAAAAAAATTCAAATGGCCCTATATAATACTTGTCTGCCTGACTAATTCTATTTATATTCATTTTCATTTTCCGTTTTTGCAGATGGATATACATAAATTCCTGTTCATGAACTTGGCCTTCATGATGATAATGCCGATACAGCCGTCCGTTCTCCCAAACGAATACCTGCGGAGTATATCCGTTATCCAAACATAATAAATGAATAAAGCCGCAACTGATATTAAGATCGGCATAAATTGTATCAAAATATTCGGAAATATTACTTTTTAGTGCAATCGGTGTCAATCCATTCCACTCATCAAACCCATACATCTTCTCGGATTGAAAAGCGGTCTTATAGTTAGTTACCCCGGTAATTTCAGTCATAAATAATTGATTATACTGTTCTTCATTTTTAATAAGCGTAAAATGACCAGTCTTTAATATTTTTGCGTACCGCGCTAAGATATCTTCAGTAAGAAAATTTCTGATGTCACCAAATATCAGATCCATGTCACAAAATCCCCAAAAATCATAGCTCTTTAGGAATTCATTGAATACAATTCCGTATGCTGGGCGGAAATCACATAATTTATATGGATAGTTTAAAGCAATTTCAAAGTCAAAATATTGCTGAAATAGAGATTTTATTTCATGAAACTTTATGTAATTGACATGGACGTTTTCCGGATATTCAATCTGGCTTTTGCAATCAGTAAAAAAAAGCCACGTTATGCTCTTATTCATAGCACAGGAACTAAGCCACAAATCAAAATAATTATTCATCTTTCCAAAATAGATAACGATTAAAGCGATTTTTTTCATTGATTTTCCCTGTATTTCTTAATTAGCTCTATTATTCCTGCAATTGTATTAAATTCATATGCTTTTATTTGCTCAATATTTAGTTTTAAGCTAAACTCTTTTTTCACTTCCATAAAAAAGTAAGTCATGTCACGGGCATTAAGTCGGAACAATGGGCCCGTTAAAGCCTTTGTGTCATTTTCATATGCCAGTTTCTCCGGCTGGATCTCGGTTTTTTGGCAAAGGATGTTTATTACCTTGTCTCTGATTTTGAGTTCTTCAATATTCATTTTTTCTACTCCATTTCACTAAAATACATACGGAGACGGTTCTCAATAATATCAACAACCTCTCCAACAGATTTTTCACCATTAAAATACCATTCTGCTTCCTCAGGAATAATGCTGTGAACCCGGTCATCCCAAGCATGAATTGTATCAGCGTTTTCGATAATGTTGCGGATTAGGGCTATTTCATCTTCACTGGCAGCAAAACCTTCAAACAATGCTCCAAATAAATATGCTGAAACGAGCGGCTGTTCTTTTCGCTCTCCATTTTCGTCTGCATAATATATTCTTTGCATATCTTCGGCGAATTTCGCTTCAAGGGTGCTTTTGCGTAAAGGCAGAGAGCCGTAACTCATGATAGAAGACTGGTTTCTTTCATTAAAAAGGCTTGAAGCAAACTGCCAGGCTGCTTCCTTGTCTTTGCTGTTATTATTGATAGCAATAATGAAGTCGGAGCTAATCAAGTTCCCGTTCCCGGTTTCAGATGGATAACCTGGATAGGACACCGGCTCGCCAAAGGCATGAAGAGCTATCTGATGGTCGATTGCGCCACTCAGTAAATGACAGCAGAGGCCTTGTAACTGGCTGTCCTCTTGGGCACGCCGGACTAGATTGTCATCATTCCTAAAAGATGGAGCAAAACGGTTGGCAAATTCCAATACCGCAATTAATAACTCTCGGTCAAATACTTGCCCCTGATTTCCGCTGCCAATGATATAGTCAGTATTTGCCCGCAAACAAAGCCATAATACATGAGCCTTATTTTCATGTTCAAAAAACTTGCTTTCCGGCAAATATGTATTAACGATGGCCATCATTTCACGGAGATTCCAATGATTTATTTCTCCGACGATGGAAGTGGGAACAGCGATGGTATTAATATTGTAGGAAACAGGAATGCTAAAAAGTTTTCCATCTGTCTCAAAAGCCCTAATGATATTAGTTTGCAAATCAGCTAGTGAAATAGCACCGTCATCGTCGATTAGCGGATATAAATCCGTGAAAATGCCTTGTTTTATGTAATTCTCCATCATAGTACCGCTAGGCAGAATCATGATATCCGGTCCTTTTCCGGCAATAATGTCCAAGGTGAGTTCATCGATACCATTATTTTCAAAACTGTCACCATAGTGCTTGATTTCAACTCTGATATCGCTATTGCTTCGGTTAAAGGCCGCAACATATTGGGAGTATGCGGTATGTGTAAATGTCGTTCCTAGAGTTAGTGTCTTTTTTCCTTTTCCTGCTACACCCTCTCCGATTACGAAAAGCAGGGATTCAGGTATCATGCCAAAGTCTTCTGTTTGAACCCAAGCAACCCGGTCTGGTGATAGCGGCGCTAACTGTCCAGAATAACCGCCCATCAAATCCACAGCAGCAAATGAAATGATTTCTGATTCGTTGCCACTTGCTAGATCATATTCGTAAATGGCAGTATCCGTTGTCATCAAAAAATCACTATTAATACCGGGATTTACCCTAATATAAGATATGCCTGATCTTAAGCTGCGTGGTATTCCCAGAGTTCCAGTATCAGGATCAATAGGAGCAAATTCATAGGTTCGTATACCGCCATCACGCCAAAAAACATATAAATCGCCATCGCGTGAGTGAGATATTTTGGGAAAAGAGCCAGGGATTAACCTTTCATAAGCTAGATTTCCATTATTGTCCCAAGCATAGAGACGCTGTTCCATGAGCAAAAACGTTCTTCCGGACTCTTCAGTCAGAAAACCAGATGCATTATTATAACGTTCGTTCCTTAGATCGTATTTGACTGAAAACTGTGACATTAATTCGCCATCTAAGGATATTCGTACAATTAGTTTATCAATTACTATGGCTTCTTCGGCATTTACCCTATATTCAAAACTGTCATATTTCAAAATAAAGAGGCTGACAGTATCATCTTTATTAGGATAAATTTGGTTAACATACCAGTCAGCGGGAACTATGTAAGGAATTATGATGGCTTCGGGAATCTCTGCTGCCATGTCCGCATAAGAAATCTTGGTAGTAGCTAGATCTGTCATGCTAAAATAAATAATTCCGTCTTTAACTGCCACATTACCAAATATTGATCCCTCTGGGAGCAGTGAATGCAATTCCGCAATATACTGCTTTGGAAATCCACCTGCATTATCGTTTGAAACACAACCGTAAATATTAATAAAAAAGAAGATTAATAATATAGCAACAGATCCTTTATATGAAAAATATTTATGTCTTTTCATTATTATTTCCGCATTCCTTTCAAAGTCTTGAGTTTCCTCATTTTTCTCTGCAAGATAACCTCACCACAAAACTGATCATGGTGAGGATTATCTTAGCAGATACACTCACTCAATTGTTAATCGTCATTTTCTCCTGCTGTTGTGTACAACAACATCCCTTGAGTCAGTGCGTGGAATTCTCCAGCCTTCATCACCTGCACAACCACATGATGCTATGCACAAAGATTCACAGCTAGAACACCTAAAAGCTTCGATTGATGAAAATGTTGAAGGACTTCTTTTTCCTAACTTTTTCATGGTATATCCTCCTCTCTATATTATTTATAGAAATCAATCAGCAACTTTGATTGATGCTATACAAACTTGTTAATTTAAAACGCTGGTGATTTCATTTAATCCAATTAGTTTTTCTATAATTTTATTACTTAATTTACGGCATTCACTTTTGTTTATGCTATTGAAGATAGGAATTCCGGTGTTCTTTTTAATTTTATCGATTAAGTTTTCAAGCCGAATTTGATCATAATATGTAAAATTAAATTCTCCCATAGAATTTAATTTTACCGTATCGTACATCTTATTTGACATATGGATAAAATCAACTCCAAATCCAAAGCGGTGTTCAAAATTCATGCTAAGTGAATTGTAAAAAGCAAAACTCAAATCATCCATCTGAACACATAAGACAAAGCAATCAGCATGAACCGCCTGGCTTATCATATAGGGTACAACACCAAACCCATTGCAATGCTTATTATTATACTTCATCATTGCTTCTGGTATGTGTAAAATGATGGCATCAGGTGTCTCTATTTTATCAATATATTTAATAAAACCATTTAGTGCGTAAATTTTTTCAAATTCTGTCATATTATTTCCTCGCAAAAAGGTTGGGAAAGATAAGGCCTGTACGGCCTTTGCATATTTATGTTCTAACACAGCGGTACATTTATATCCCTGTGCTTTAATTGCCTCAGCGATTGACAAACATATCTGCTTGCCATCCATCTCTTTAAGGAGCTCACCCACCATTATAACAGAGGCGTTCGGAGTATATAATTCCTCCGGTGTTATTTCCATTTCAAATGCTTTTTCTTTATCTTTGCTTCCATTTAGATAATGAAATTCTGTTTTCATCAAATCTGACATTTTAGAAATTTTTGTTACGGCTGATTTTGTCAGGTGGCGGATGCAAATCACCTTTTTATTTAATTTTAATGCTTTTTCAATATCACAAATAACCATTTCTTGTATTATATCCTCGTGATATTCGTCCGTATAAATTAGAATATCGCAATTCATAAGTTCTTTGTCAAAATCGTCGGCAACGATTATTTGCGTGTTAGGCTGGTTTTTTATAAAACCAATATCTTTCCCACGCAGATATTTTCTTTTCGGATCTACTACGGTAGTGATTTTCATGCAAATATGCGGTATGCTTATGCTTTCAATTATCGGAATTAAAACATCGCTAAAAGGGTAAAGCATAGCTTTATTAATATGATTAGACATCGATTTTCTCCTTATAAACATCTTTAATTTCATTTATCATCACTATATTTTTAAATAACTCCATTGTCCGCTCTTTTACGCCATGACAGTAAGTAATTTTTAAGTCAGCTGAAAGGTTATCCCCATTATCGCAATATTTCGCACATAATGTGCAATGATTAAACGCCCAGCAATTCTGACAATCACTAGGTGTCAAAGCTACAATGTTTAATAAGGTGCTGACTTTATCATAGTCGAATCCCTCATCTAGGTTTCCAATTTGCATGACCTTAGAACTTTCGCTTACCCGCTCACAGGGGAACAGAACACCATCCACATCAATAAGCAGCCGATCCTTGCCTGGCAAGCAGGGGCCGCCGTGGGAGGCCTCTCTAGGCAGTGACTTAGTTTTATTAAACTTGCTTAGCTTAGTTTTTATTTCCATCACTTCCTCTAATAAAATAGGGGAAGTGTTGCTGGTGTCAATATTAGAAAAATTAGCTAAATAAGCTAAAAACATATTATATTCCTTTTGCTCACTATATTTATCCGAAAATGTGATTTTTTCCGTATTATAAATATCGTCAATTAAACTTGCCCGAATAGTGACATCTTTTAGAAATTCATTTTCACTTATCGCATTAATATCATCAAATTCATTTTGAGGATCAATAACCATACTAAGCATAATTTTATCCAGTCTATCCGGATAATTTAATTTGAAATAATTTATATTGCACATAATAGAATCAAAACTTCCTCTTCCATCTGCTGCAAATCTTCTATTAGCATCATGTATGTCTTTTGGGCCATCTATGCTTATCATGATAGCTATGTTTTTTTCAATACAATATTCAATAACTGCTGGTGAGAGCAATGTCCCATTTACTGTTATATTAAAAGTCAAAGTTTTTCCCGAAAAAACTTCTTCAGCATAGGAAACAACAGCCTGTAATAGTTCAAATTCAAGTAAAGGCTCGCCACCATAGAAACCCACATTCACTTTTTCACTATCTATGGAACGCATTGCCAAAAAATCAATGGCTTTTTTTGCTGTTGTAAGTGACATTATTTTTGATGAATGAGAGCGTTGCTTATCATTATTCATTTCAGAATAAACACAATATGAGCAGCGTAGGTTACAATTTTGTGTCAATTGCAAGGTAATCATATCAACACTACGGTCAACAAGTGTATTTACATAGTCCGTCAGGGGATGCTTCATAACTTCAATCCTATTATCCGACAAATATCCCTCTGCCTCCAGTTTACTGACTTCTGCCAATAACATCGATGATGGTTTGCTAATTTCTGATTCGAGGCCATATAAAAGATCCAGTAAATATAGATATAGTTCCTTGCTGATTTTTACAATATCATTACGATTAACATCAAACATATAGAAATCATTTGGTGATTTAAAAAGTTTTACAAAGGGCTTATCATTCATTTTTCTTTCTCCTAAATTTCTTTCATTCTATTGACAAAAAAATTTAATTTTCCGGTTTTTTCGTCAGGAAATAGCCTTTCACTAAAACTAAAATGCCATTTTGCATTACGCAAATCGTCATTCTTAAGTTGCGCAATGAACATCTCCATGACCGTGTTTTTCCAGCCGATATATTCATTTTTGATGACCAAATTAACATTAAATTGGTCAATTGCTATTTGCTCCACTTGAAACTGGCTAATTATATTACCTATTTTTTCATTTATGAATTCAATTGGCTTATAGAATATATATAATGGTAATCTTTCTGCTCTTTCAGTACGGATAAAAGTACTTGTTCTGCCATTTAATAGATTAAGCACCAACTGGTTAGAATCATTTCCCGTTAATTTGGCAGGTGATAAACTCCCTCTTTCTCCTATTCGATAGCGAATAAATGGCATAGCATAGTTGGCCAGCGAAGTGATATAAATATCGCCCACTTCTCCATCGGGTAAAACTTGCCCATTTTTGATGATTTCGACATAAACATTTGATGTATTGACGAATAATTGATTCCCGCCGCAATCACTGGCTATACTGTTTGTCTCAATACAGCCATACTGATTGGCTATCTTACATTTAAAGATGTTGCTTAATTCCGCTCGCATATCTAAAGTCAAGTATTCACCAGTTAATTCAATATATCTTAAATCCTTAATGGCGGGCAACTTGTTGGCCTTTATATGATCAGCCACAATAAGTGCAAGAGATGGTTGAAAATTAAGCCATATCGGATTAAATGCAAGTATTCTCTCATATATTTCTCCCACCCGTTCTTGAGTTAAGTTTAACTTGCAAAATCCCAATGAGTTTCCATCCAAAGAAAGGCTCTCATCATCCTCGGCGACGAATCTGTTGTTAATATAGTTTGTTGTATAGAAATAGCAATTTTTATCATTAGTTGAGATATTATAGTACTTTTTTCGTCGGTAAAATAATTGCAACATGGAGCGGAGATCATCATGGCGATTCCAGTATATTTTCATATAGTGACCCGATGAACCCGATGTTCGCCTGATAATAATATCTTTTGTCGCCAAATTATTATTAAAAACACTAGATAACATATTTCCATTAAGGGCTATACTTTTATCAATCAAAGGAAGATGATGAAACTTACTCACATCAAAGTCATCAATCGTCATTCCTTTTTCATGCAAAAACTCCTGATAAGTAGGTACAGTAGTATATGCGTGTCTTACAATTTTCGAGAGGCTATCTTTGACAAAACTGTTCATTTTTTATCCATTTCTTTTATTTTTCTTTATCAATATCATGGTCTCGGTCTTAGGTCATGAATTCTCTTTTAAATATAACCCCATGCGATTATTTATTATTTCGATAACCTGCTCCAGCGTTTTAACATCATTAAAATAAAATTCTAATTCTTCTAAAAGAATTTGCACCACCATAATATCACCTTTATATATCCACCATTCTTTATGCAATAAGTTTCTGAAAGTTTCCTCTATATCCGGCTCAACAAAGGTTACATCAATTATATAATCACCTGATCCTTCTGACCATTTTATTTCATTGTTTTTTTCATTTATGCTGTCTGATATCATTGACTCAACTGCTTCCCACAATACAGGTATTCCTAGAAAATCACTGAAATTGTCCATTTGATAATCGGAATCCATTATTCCATTGATAAACTTTCTAGCTGCTTCTTTATTTTTGGAGTTTCTTGATATGGCGTATACTCCATTCGGTATAATATGAAACATATTTTTGTTTCCGGGGAAACCTGTGTATACTGCATCTCTGCCATACAAGTTTTTCCACCCTTGGACTGCGTATATATTACTTATATGGATCGGTACAAAAAAAGGATTTTCTCTCATGGCCGCCATCATCGACGCATATATTGTTTCATACTCTACATATAAGTCTAATTCTGGAATATCCGGTCGATTTTTAAGCATTTCAGCAACTGATATAAATCGAGAATGATTAAAGTCGCACTCCATTTCTTCCCAATTAATAAATTCATCAATGCAAAACATTATCCACACGTAAAAATCTCTATTTCTATTGAGCTGCCCTACAATTGAATAATCTGCTCCCTTTTGCAAGCTAATTAGCGTATCAAATAAATCTCCATCACTTGTAATATTTCTTGTTAATATGCCCTCAATTAAAAAATGGGGGAATATGCCAAAAAGCTTCCCATCTACTTCTATTGCCTCAAATACGTTTAAATAATCTTCTTCGTTAAAAGATGCTGTTAAATCCTCAAATAAGCCTAATTGAGCATACCTGAAATGATCAACATATGTTGGCAAGACAATAATATCTGGCGAAGTTTTACCTCTCCTATTTCTTGAAACAATATCAACATCAAGCCTTAATCTGGCCTCCTCGAGCCTAAATTCAGCAGGGATCGTTTCTGTGTCAATGAATGCCATATAATCATTAATTGTTATATAAAAATCGCTATTTGATGTATTAAACTCATGCACCTGACTCTTTAACTCATTAGTGCTTATAATCGTTGCCAGAATTAACTCCGTGCGTGAGTCATTGCTAATGTTTTCAATGTTTCCACACGATGTCAAAAATAAAGCATATAATAAAGCGGAAAATAAAAATTTTTTCATCATTCTTTCTTTCATAATTATCTGTAGATCATTGCCCCAAATAGGCTCTTCTGGATTACTATACCACAACTTTTTAGAAATGATGTCCAGTTACAGGACATTTATAGAAAATTTTTTTTTATTTTTAAGAAACTATTTTCGACAGTCTTGTCCATATTTTCTTGTCAGTTTCGCTTATGTTATTTATAGTTTTCTTTACCAGATCTTCTTTCAATATTCCGGTAATAGCATATTTCATCAAATATCCACGGAGAATTAGAAAGTTTTTTGAAGCAGCTGAAAAGAGCTCATAGGTTGATGGAAGCAACGATTCACTTTCTACCAGCCTTAAAAAGGAATGGAAATTCTTTTTATCTTCAGAAATCCAAAGAAGATATTTTAAGGGAATTGATGTCTCAAGATTATCAGGAAAAAGCAATTCTTTTTCGGAGTGCAAAAAATAATCATATAATGCCAGGTTCTTTTGGAGTTGCTCTTCAGCATTAAACGCTAATAATCCTTGACTTAAACTACTCAATAAATAGTCATTATCAGGATTCGAAGCATTAGCAAAATCAAAAATAAATGCCCCTTCAAAATGATTTTCCAGAAACTCAAAATCAATTTCTGCATATCCCATTTCTTCATAATGGACATCAAAGCAAATCAGTTTTCCAGTCTTTTTAATACCAACGACAAAAAACATATGCGGAAAACACAGTTTACTTCGATACGGCGACCAAGGGCAATAATACGAGTTCATTATAAATGCAAGCGGACGATATTTTAATTCAGTTTCTATTTTTTCTTTTAAATCAATTAATTCTTCGCGCATGAAATATCTAGCCTTAATATTAAACAACAATTGCAACATCGAAAAAGCATCATTTCCTCTCTTTAGCCCTAAGATTGGTTCTGCCGGCATAGAATTTAAATAATCAAAATAAAGATATTTCAAATTGTAGGCTTCATATTTGAAGCCCATATATTTGAGCAAGGAAGAAATCACAAAGTCATAGCATTCAGTTGAGCAATTTTCGGCTATAGTCAAATCAAACATAAATCCCCTATCCGCGCAGCAAGTTCAGGCGTTTTCTTCATATAGCTGCTTGTACATTACTTTACCCGATCCATCAACGGGGATTTCATTGATATATTTAACCGTGATAGCAATCGGGTTTATTTTTGCATCCCTAGCGATAAAGTCTTTTATTTTGTGCTTCAGTTCCAGATTTTCAGTCGTGACAAAAATCAGAACCATATCTTCTTTTCCGGAACAAGCGCATCCTGCCAATTCAAACCGTGTCTTGATATTTGCTTCAATTTCATCAAGATTTACTCTATTGCCAAAAATCTTAATGAAACGGTTATTTCTTCCGACTACATAAAAATAACCATCTTCATCACGCCGCCCTAAGTCACCAGTAAATAAAGTTTTTTTTCTTTCATCGCCTTTGCTTAAATCGCGGCCACATTCCGCATAACCCAAACTGACATTTGTGCCATGATAGATAATTTCGCCAACCTCATTCGGACCAATAATTTTACTGCCATCCTCACGTACTAAAGATAACTGCCCTCCAGGTATCGCGATTCCGATGCTTCCTATTTTTTCTCCGGCTTTATCGCAAGGAAGATAAGATATCCTCGCTGTTGCTTCGGTCTGTCCATACATGACAAAGAATTTTATCATGTGCTTATGGGCATATTCTGAAAATTTTTCTTGCAACTCATTTGACAGTTTGCCGCCAGCTTGAGTCATCGTTTTAAGGCTTTTGAAGTTCATATTTAAAAAGCCCATTTTCTTAAGCATTCCATAGGTATAGGGAGTGCCGCTTATCGATGTAGCTACATTTTTATTAAAAAAGTCCCATAATCTGCTGTCAAATATTTTTCTGGGCGATAAAAGCAATGTCGCACCGACTAATATATGACTATTAATAATTGAAAGCCCATAGGAGTAAGACATCGGCAATATCGTAATAGGTCTTTCATTTTCATTTATTTCAAGGTAAGAAACAATGGCTTCGGCATTTGCCTTGACATTTTGATGGCTTAAGCGTACATATTTTGGACTCCCTGTCGAGCCTGATGTCGGAAGAAGCAATAAAAGTTCGTCATGTAAATCAAAAGCCGATTCATTGTTCAGCTTAAATAATGTATATTCAAAAGCATTTCCTATTTTTTCATAATTTGGATACCCATCTGCAAGCTCTTTGGGCAGGTATAAATATTGCGGCTGATAAAGCAATAATAGCCTCTTGATTTTCTCATGCCCAATCTCATTTCCAAGCAATAACTGGACATGGTTAGCGCGAATAAAATCAATATAACCGCATAATGAGCCAATAGTATTTGAGCAAACATGAAAAATAAAGCTTCTTGTCTCAATTCCATTACTCATAACTTTCCCAGCCTCAAGTATTTCATTATACCTTATTGACTCTGACTCGGTAATTGCTATATGGCGTTTTTCAAATTTATGTATGTCTGCAAAAATATTTTTGTTCATGTTGAGAGCTTTCTATTTAAATTTCGTCATTACACTCTTATACTAACATACATTATTCATATTGTAAAATTTGCCTTCCAAGCCGATATGTCAAGTAAAGTAGGCAAAAAATAAGCGGGTTTATTTCGGTGAAATGATTTGCTATCCGCATTGATGGATTTATGCTATAATGTCGATACTGACGTATCGACTTTTAAAAATGCTTCGTATTTTCCCTTGATATGATTTAATTGGCTCGTGCGTGTGGATTTATGAATAATGAAGTTGTTGTAAATGAATATATAGAGGTGCAAAATGCCAAATACATCACATCCAAGTGAGAAAATAATGCGTGAATTAATAAAAGAGGCATGGGACGATGAAAAAGGGATTATTGCTGCGGTTATTGATGAACAAGGCATGATAGTGGCCAAAGGCGAAACCACCATATTGAATGAAAATGACCCAACTGCACACGCTGAAATAAACGCAATAAGAGCGGCTTGCAAAAAACTTAAAACTGATAAATTACCGGGATATTGGCTTTACTCGACATTTGAGCCTTGCCCACTTTGTTCATCGACAATTATTTGGGCAGGCTTTGAAGGAGTAGTATATGCCAACAATCCTGATTATAAAGGAAAACAGGAAAACTGGTCGTTCATAAAATGCAGAAATGTGCTTGAAGCTGGAAAATATATAAATGAAGTAAAATTAATCGAAAATTTTTTGCTTGATGAAATAAAAGATTATTTTTTACTTAAGTAAATGCCAAATTCCTATAATATAGAAAGGCCTTAACATGAGCAATATGCCTATCACTAAAACGCTTGAAACAGAACGCTTGATTTTGCGTCCTTTCGGCATGGACGATGCGGAAGCTATGTTCCAAAACTGGATTAGTAATCCGGAGGTACTGCGTTATATGGCATTCGAAGCTTGCGGAACGCTTGAGGCTGCCCGGTCGCATATAAAGCAGTGGATAGGTTACTTCAATGATCTAGAAGAAGGGTCGTCCTGGTGCATATTTGCGATTGAATTAAAGTCATGCAAATCTATAATTGGGACGATAGATTTTCACGAAGATAATAATAAAGTACGCGCTGCCGAGATAGGCTATATGCTGGGGAGTAAATGGTGGGGCAACGGTTATGCGACTGAAGCCTTGCGCGTTTTAATCGAATTTTGCTTTAAAGAAGTTGGCTTAAAAAGATTATGGGCGAACCATGATTCGCGTAATCCGGCTTCCGGCAGGGTACTATCTAAGGCAGGCATGAAATACGAAGGGACATTTGTAAAGAGCATGATTAGGAAAGGCGAGTTAGCAGATTCTGTCTACTATGCCATTTTGGCAGAAGATTTTTTTAAATTGTCTGGAAAGGGCATATAGAAATCATATATTTTTTTCCAAACAAGACAAACAGCTGTCGTGTTTACTGTGCTATGATATAGGAAAACACGAAACGGAGGTTTGGAATGATTAAGGCTTTAGTCGTAATTGATATTCAAAATGACATTACCAAGAACTATAAAGAAATCATTGGGAATATCAATAAAGCAATTGATTGGGCAGCTTCAAAAGATAATCATGTTATTTATATAAGGCATGAAAATTTATCAGCTGGAACGAGGACTTTTAAACCCAATACAAAAGGGGCAGAATTGGTTTCGGATTTAAAAATGGTGTCAGCAAATATTTTTACAAAATCGAAGGCAAACGCATTAAGCAGTGATGAATTTGCGAGTTTCATCAGTAAAAATAAAATATGTGATTTCTACATAGCTGGCGCAGACGCGACTGTTTGTGTCAAATCAACCTGCCATAACTTGCGCAAGGCAAATTATGGGGTTACTGTCTTGTCGGATTGCATTACCAGTTATGACAAGCGCAAAATTGACGAAATGCTATCTTATTATGAAAGCAAAGGTTGTGAAGTAATGACTTTGGACAAGCTGCTAAACGATGAAAATGGAGGATAAAACAATGAACGGAAAACTAAATAAAGCAATTGAAATCATCAAAGCAAGGACCGCAGCGGGCGAATACAAGAACCAATATTGTGTTCTCGCGCAGGAGGATTTGGACGGGTGTTTGACCGCGGCTGTCATTACTCCGTCTAAGGCGGACGGAATGAATCAGCTTACATTTTGTTCGGGTGTCGGAAGTAACTGGGCAAAACGCGCCGAGCGTGACAATCGCGCCGCCGTCTGTTTTTCGTCCGAGGAATATAGCATTACGCTCCGGGGGAAGTTAGAAATATTAACTGACAAGGAAGCCAAGCAAGAAAACTGGTATAAGGGCTTGGAAAATCACTTTTCCGGCGCGGACGACCCGAATTACTGCGTTTTACGGTTTACAACCGAAAAATTCAAATTATTTGTTGATTGGGAAGAAACAGAGGGAAGTTTGTCATAATGAGAGGTTAACAATGCCGATTGATTTCAAAAAAGAAAATAAAGATCTTTACCAGCCCAAAACCACTCCGGCCGTCATAAACGTGCCGGAGATGGTGTTCATCATGGTGGACGGAGCTGGCAATCCGAATACAAGCGAAGAATACAAAACCGCCGTTGAAATACTCTATGGGCTTTCCTATGCTATCAAAATGGGCAACAAGGAAATTCTAGAGTATGTCGTGCCGCCGCTTGAAGGCTTGTGGTGGCTAGCTGACGGCGAGGAAGAATGGTACAAGGACAAAGGCAAATACTGCTGGACTTCGATGATCCGGCAGCCGGGCTTTGTCACCGAGGATGTTTTTGAAGCGGCAAAAACCGCGCTTGCCAAGAAAAAACCGCAGCTTGATACCAAAAAGGCAAGGCTTATTAAATTTACCGAGGGGCTTTGCGTTCAGGCAATGCACATCGGCCCTTATGATGATGAACCCCGGACAAACGCCGCCATTATCCAGTTTATCAATGACAATGGATATTTAAGCGATATTAACGATAAACGCAGTCACCATGAGATTTATCTTGGTGACCCGCGAAAAACCGCGCCGGAAAAGCTGAAAACAATAATAAGGAATCCGGTGGCGGGCGTTATGGTGATGGCACAAAAATCAAATTAAAAAAATTTTCAAGAAACGCTTGCTTATTACGTTACGTCATCTGTTAAACTACCATAAGAAGGAGATA
>Ga0099364_10002375_pt1 | contig 30153 bp, 32 predicted proteins | sample TergutTh196P3_FD_73070 | JGI IMG/M metagenome (GOLD analysis project Ga0099364, IMG submission 73070) | Microcerotermes parvus P3 segment gut microbial communities from Pointe-Noire, Republic of the Congo - Th196 P3 | ecosystem: Host-associated > Arthropoda: Insects > Digestive system > Gut ...
CGGCGGGGGGGAGAGGCGCGTAAGCTCCGCCGCCACAAACGCCGATGTCGCCGGCGTTATCGAGGTGGCGACCCAGGGTTCGCTGCACACCGCGCTGGACAGTATAAAGCAGGGGTATATAACCGTCCGCGGCGGGCACAGGCTCGGGCTTTGCGGAACGGCGGTCGTCCAAAACGGGGAGGTAACGCTCCTGCGCGACATCTCATCAGTCAACATCCGCGTCGCCAGAGAAAGACGCGGCGTCTGCGAAGGCTTCGCGGACAAGCTCTACGACGGCAAACGGCTCCTGAATACGCTGGTTGTGTCGCCTCCGGGCATGGGCAAGACGACGGTTCTGCGCGACATAATACGCTATGTTTCGGACAGGGGGCTGCGCGTATCGGTCGTGGACGAGCGCGGCGAGCTGGCGGCGTGCCATGCCGGACGCCCGTGCCTTGATGTGGGCAGACACACCGACGTTCTGGACGGCTGCCCCAAACGGACGGCTGTGTTTATGCTGCTGCGCGCCATGGGGCCGCAGGTCATCGCCGTTGATGAGATAACCGACGACATGACCCCGATCACGGCGGCCCAGAGCTGCGGCGTCAGCCTAATCGCCACCGCGCACGGGGACAGGCCAAAGTACAGGGAGCTGTTCGAGAGGTTTGTTTACATAGATCTGAGGGACGGACGGCGGAGGTATTCGGTGGCATGAGCAATGTGATCGGCGCGGCGCTAACGCTGGCGGGATGCGCCGGACTCGGGATATTGGCGGTAAAGAGGCTGCACGACCGGATGCGCGCGCTGTGGCGGCTGATAGCCGCGCTTGACTATATGGCGGCCGAGATAAAGCACGGACTGACGCCTTTGCCGGAGATACTCGGCAAGCTGTTCGGCGGCGTCAACGATGTAACCGCCGACATAAGCCTTAACGACCGCTGGAGGGCCGCCGTCGGGCCGCTGCCCCTTAACGGGAGCGAAAGGCGTGATGTCACTGAGCTGGGCATGTTTCTGGGACGTTTTGGACAGGAGGCCGCGATAGAGCGGACGCGCGGGCGGCTGCAAAGCGCCTTTGAACAGGCGAGAGAGGAGCAGCGGGCGAAGAGCAGGCTGTACGGCTTTATGGGTGTCGGCATGGGTATACTGATTGTTATTTTGGTGGTGTGAGATATGGATATTGATTTAATTTTCAAGATAGCGGCGGTAGGGATTCTCGTGACGGTGCTGAACCTGCTGCTCTCGCGCTCGGGACGCGACGAACAGGCGTTGCTGACCACGCTCGCGGGGCTGGTCGTGGTGCTAATGATGCTTTTACAGGAGATAAGCAATCTGTTCGCCCTTGTAAAGCAGCTGTTCGGGCTGTGATACCGCGCATTGTCGGAACGGCGGTGATCGGGGTGCTGCTGATCGTGACGATAAAAAGAAACAGCCCCGAGCAGGGGTTTATCCTCTCCGTCGGCGCCGTTTGCATACTGTCGTTCCTTTCGGCGGCGGCGATAGCGGGCGTTATCGGCTATTTGCGGGAGCTGGCGGACAGCGTCGGGCTGGACGCCGCGGTATTTGACACTCTTATAAAGGTGCTGGGCATCTCGATCATCATAAGAGTGACGGGCGACCTGTGCCGCGACGCCAACGAGCGGGGCGTCGCCTCGGCGGTCGAGATCGGCGGCACGGCGCTCATTATTTACACGGCGCTGCCGATGTTCGGCTCGGTGCTGAATCTGATAAAAGCCCTTCTGCCCTGATACTACTATGCTAAGGAGGCACCTCATGCCTGAGTTCGATATGTACAATATGGATTTCACCGAAGGGCTTGGCAGCGTTTGGGACCTGATGGCGGAGGCGCTGTTCGGAAACTTCAGGCAGAGCATGGGCGTGTTCGTGACTATAATCGTAATATCAATGTTTATGGGGCTGATAACCGCCGCGTATGCCGGCGGTGGGGCGGACGCGGCGGGGCGCGTGCCGGTACTGGCGGGAATACTGGCGATAGCGGGCGTGTGTATCGGGAGCGTGAACACACTGTTCGGGCTTGTAACCGAAACGCTCGCGCGGACGGAAACGTTTTCAAAGGCGCTTCTGCCAACGCTCGCGGCGGCTATGACAGCCTCGGGCAGACCGGCCTCCGCTGTTGTAAAAAGCTCGGCGATAGTCCTGTTCAGCGATATACTGATAACTGTGATAAACCGGCTGCTGTTGCCCTGTACATACGCCTATCTGGCGCTGGCAACGGCGAACGCCGCGCTGGAAAACGACGCGCTGAAAGGGCTGGCGGTGCTTATAAAGTCCGGTATAACCGGCGCTTTGAAATTGCTGTTGACGCTGTTTGTGGCATATATCACCGTCAGCGGCGTCATATCCGGCACAAGCGATATTATGCTGGAGAGAAGCGCGAAGCTCGCGCTGACCGGCGCGGTGCCCGTGGTTGGCAGCATCATCTCCGAGGCGACGCATACCGTCATAGCGGGCGCGGGCGTACTGCGTGGGTCTATCGGGGTGTTCGGGCTTATTATGGTTCTGGGCATTACGATAGGGCCGATTATAAAAATAGGGCTGAATTATTTGGCGTTAAGGCTCGCCTCCGCGGTGTCCGCGCCCGCGTCGCCGCCCGGGATAGTTAAATATATCGAACAGCTTGCCGACGTCTTTGCGCTGATGCTGGGGATGACCGCCGCGTCGGCGCTGGTGCTGCTTATAGGTTTTGTAGCTTGCATAGGGGTGATGTAGTTTATGCTTGGAGTGTTAAGCGACTATGTAAAGTCGGTGGTCGTCGTGTCCATTATCATATCGGCGGCGATGAGTGTCGCGCCGAAAGGGGCGGCGCGATCGGTTGTCGGCGCCGTGTCGGGGCTTATTATGATAACGCTTTTGCTGAGGCCCCTGACGGCGCTGAAAGGTGTTGACTTCAGCGGGTTTTCGTTCACCCCGGAAAACAATGCCGTATCTGTCGAGGAAAAATTGACGGCGGAGAGGGACAATTTGTTAAAAGAACTCATAGTTGAAAAGACAAGCGCATATATTTTGGCAAAGGCACAAGCATTGGATGTCGATTGCGAGGTGATCATTACTCTTGACGGCGGCGCTCCCCCTCTGCCCGCAACGGCGGTGATAAAGGCAAGCATCCCGTATGACCCGATATTTCAGAGGGAAATGAGCGTGTTTCTGGCGTTTGACTGCGGTATTCCAAAAGAGAACCAAAGTTTTCTATGGGATCAGGAACAACAATAACTGGCATTTTCTACGGAAGCAGGTAACAGGATGAAGGACTATCTCGACAAAATCAAAAAAGGGCTGGGCGCTTATAAATATGTGCTGCTGGTTATCGCCGCGGGACTGCTTCTGCTGTTATGGCCCAACACTCCGCCGCAAAGCGCCGAGCCCGCGCGCGCGGAGCAGCGGCAGGATCGCCCGCAGGGCTTGGAGCAGTCGCTGGAGGAACAGCTTAACCTTATTGAGGGCGTGGGGCGGGCGGAGCTGCTGCTGACGGAGAGCGGAGCGCTGGTGGTATGCGACGGCGCCGCGGACGCGGGTATACGCATGAAGGTACTGGAGGCGGTATCCAGTGTCACGAATCTGAGCTATGACAAAATATCCGTTATTAAAATGAAAATTGAAAAACAATAAATTTGGAGGTAAGAAAAATGCGTATTTGGAAACGTAACGCGGTGGTGGCTACAGTTGTGCTGTTTGTGTGTGTGGCGCTGTATTTAAGCTGGTCGTATAACCGCGAGGCTGTGGATGACCTTATCGACAACGATGTGTTTGTCGAGATGGACAACACGGTCCCTGTTCTCGAACCTATGCCCGTGTCGGACACAGACAGCGGCTTTACACCGGACAGCGGCTATTTTACCGAGGAGCGTATTAACCGTCAGGTGGCACGGGACAGCGCGCTGACGATACTCAGGGAATTGGCGGATCGCGAGAACCTGACCGACGACGAGCGCGTGAAAGCCAACGGCGAGATAACCGGGCTTGCGACGCAGGCGCTGGCGGAGGCCAAGATAGAGGGCCTTGTCGTCGCCAAGGGGTTTACCGATTGCGTGGCGTATATAAACGAATCAGGCATCAGCGTTGTCGTTGCGCCGGTCGATCAGGGATTGACGGCAACGGATGTCGTGAAAATCAAAGACATAGTGCTTAGCGAAACGAGCTTCGGGGTCGCGGACATTACGGTGATCGAGGCGAAGACAATGTCATAGAAAAAACTTTCGGGCCGGCGCGAAAGTCGGGCTCTAAGAGGGCGGGGATGGAACCCCGCCCGTATTTGCGCAAAAAAATTGGCGGAAGTTTTGACTCGCCGGTCAAAACTTCTGCCGTATATAGGAATAGGAGGGGAAAAAGATGAAAGCGTTTCGCGCTTGTCAGCAATATCAATTGCTATGATCTAAGTATAACCTTAATGTATTACGAAAGTAAGCGATAAATATTAAGATAGTGTTAAATAAAAATGAAAATTATGTGTATCTTTTAACGGCGAAAAACTCTCTCAGAATATCCGCGCACTCATCCTCGGACACCCCTCCGATAACCTCGGGACGGTGATTCAGCCCCAGCAGATTCAAGTCGGTAAGCCCTCCGAAAGCTCCCCCTTTAGCATCATACGCCCCGAACACAACGCGCTTTATCCTCGCGCTGACAATAGCGCCCGCGCACATAACGCAGGGCTCAAGCGTTACATACAGGACGCAGTCGTCCAGCCGCCACGAGTTTGTTTTTTCACACGCCGCCTTTATAGCGATCATTTCGGCGTGGGCCAGCGCGTCGTTATCGGCCTCGCGCCGGTTGCGGCCGGCGCCGATTACCTCGCCGCCGCGCACAACGACACAGCCGACGGGAACGTCGCCGGCTATCGCTGCCCCGCGCGCAAGACTGAGCGCGATATTCATAAAGTCTTTATTGTTCGGCATGTTCCTCAAGATACGATAAAAAGCCTTGCGGACGGTATAGACGTTTGCCGAATTCGGACATGGCGGCAGGCTCCCCGTTTTCAGGAAACGCTATGTAATGCGCGTCTTTCAGGCGGAAATACCGGCGTTCATAACCCTCGCTTAGCCGCCAAACATCCAGCAGCGCGTCGCTGTCATTAAGTTTATAGAAGCACCACTGACGCCGGTTTTTATCGCCCAGCAGCGCGACGACCATCGCGCCGCCCTTGCCGAAAAACGCGGATATTTCAACGGCGCCGGTGCTTATGCCCATCTCTTTCAATGTGGTCTTGACCAGCTTGCGCGCCGTATTCTCGTTTAACTCTATATTGCCCAATTGGGCCAGATCGTCGGCGTCCAAAAAAAGGGTAAGGCCGTTTTCTCCGGTGGTATGTATAGTCATATAATCACGCTCCCACCGAGAGTATACCATACAACAGAGAAAAAATCCAGCACAAAAAAATGGTTGTGCCGGCTTATTGCCGTATCGCATTTGCATTTGCCGGAAATATATATTATAATAATCAAAGGTGGTGTGCGTTATGAATGAAGCTAAATCGAATTATCTAAGAGGGTTATTGTATTTCTGCTGTCTTATGGTTTGTGTGTGCATGTGGTTTGTCACCCCTGACGGAGATACTATATTATATAAGATTTTAGGGCTGTTTGGGATAAGCTCAGAAATCCCGCTGTGGACAGGCGGCACGCTTTACATATATATGCTTATGCCGCTGACGGCGGGCATTGTTTGCGCGGGGAAGATTTTAAGATATTGGGGATACCCCGGCTCAATATTCAGAAAGGGAAATTTTCTGCCGCGATTTATTCCCTTGCTTATTTTAATACCTGTTTTATTGTTTTCAAATACAGGGATATTATCCCCGCCTGTCATAGACCGTGTATATTACGCCGTGACAGGTCAGCGGGACGGGTTACAGTCAATAGTTTTTTATTCGGCCGATGACAACGCTATGCGCTACAGCCATACAGGAAGCGACTGGACATTTACATATGATTTGACATTTGCGAACTGCGGCGGTGACATATTGGAATTTTCGGTCAAGCTCACATCAAATACGCGCTATTTGCATGATGTTTTTATTAAAGATGAATCTGGGAAAACTAAAGTATTTACCATAGAACCAAAACAAGTTATTACTATTAGCGGCGAGCTTGCCGAACACATCGAAAACACGCCGGGCAGCGGCGGCGGCATTTATTCACTTTCAATTATTAATGAAGATGAGCAGCACAGTCCAAAACCTTTAGTCAAGCATCCGATAATGTAGACGCTGACAATAAGCGCCGAAGATTGAAAAACGGGCCGATACGGACATCGGCCCTTATTGCCGCGTTCTTAAAAGCCTGAGCGCGCGCTCGTATTTGCCGGACAGCTCACGCGTAAGGCCGTACTTCTCCTCAAAGGCGAAGACGAACTCCTCAAGTTTCGCGCGTCCGCCGAACAGGAGCTTGAATAATACCTCGCTGAAATCCCTGCGTTTATTTCCCGAGATGATAACGCCCTCGTCGAAATTCACGGCGGCGGACGTCTCATCGTCAATCCGCAGCAGTATGCTGTCGCGCGTATATTCATAACGGCCGCGCGTGACAAAGCCTTCGCTGCCCGCCAGCTCCAACAGCTCGCGCGGCGCGCCCATGTCAACCAGCGTCCCGAGCGCGGCGCTTATTTCCGATTCGGCGCACTCCCAGTAATAGCGCGTGAGCATACGCCCGCCGTTCGGGGCGGCGGCCTTAACCGATATGAACGGCTCGCCGTTCTCCACGCGCCGCCGCAGCGTTGTGCCGATTTTTCCAAGCGCCTGGGCGGGCGTGTCGTAATACTCGGCCGTCATCGCGTATGCTTTGCGCTCGTATATTTTTGCAGAGGTAATATCGCTAAGCAGGCGCTCCTTTACCGTCGCGCCCGGGATTCTAAAGCCCGCTTCAATTTCAATGGGCACAGTACGCACCGCCTTTCACAGTCAATTATATCCTCCAATTTCACACGGGTCAATACTAAATCTTTGGCCCGGTCATTTCCCGACAAACGCCTCCTGTATGATGATGTAAAATGGTAAAGCATTATGTATCGGAGGCGATGGTATTGAAAGAAACGACAATGGGACGGGCGGAAGCGATCGTATCCGTGGGACAAGCCCTGAGAAGCGCGGTGAAAATCCGGGCCGTGAGTTATCTGGGCCTGACTGCGATAGGCTTTCTTATGGCGCGGGCGTTTGTATTGGGGGGGATCTCACCCTTCGCGGCGGCGTTCACGGCGGCGCTGTGTGTCCGCGGCGGGACGGAGGAGCGGAGAGAGGAAACGCTTAAAGCGGTATTCGCGCTTTCGGGCGTAATCGGAGGTTATTTGGCGGGCGGGCTTGCCGGCAATATACGTTATATTGCGGTATGCGCGCTGATATTCAGCGCGGGCATGGTGTTCGGCGGTTCGGCGTTTGCGCGGGGGAATCTGTTCGCGCCGTCGTCGGCACTCTTGATGTCTGGCGCCGTCGGCATGGTCTATTGGGCGTCCGGAGGCGCGGAGGCTCTGCCGCTGGTGCTGCTTGTTACGGAGCTTTTGCTTGTGGCCGGATGTACATATCTGTTCCGCGCGGCGTTCACGGGCGGGCTTTCAGCCGAGCAAATACAGCTGATGAACGCGGGGCGGCTGCTTATCGCGTCGTGCTGTCTGATGGCGCTGTCGCGTATTGAGCTGGGGACTCTCAGTCCCGCGCGTATTATCGCCGTATGCGCGGTGATGCTCATATCGTTTCGCGGCGGCACAGGTATGGGCGCGGGCTCGGGGCTGTGCATGGGGCTTGTTATGGATATGGGGCTGGGGTTCCCGTATTACAGTGTGGCGTATGGCAGCGCGGGGCTCAGCGCGGGGCTGTGCAGACGCGCCGGCAAGCTGTTCGGCGCGCTGGCGTTTGTGGGGACGGGCGCGATAACCTCGCTCTGGGCTGTGAGCGGCGCGCACAGGCTTTCGGTAATGCTGGAATATTTTATCGCGTCGGTTATATTTTTGCTGATACCCGACACGATGTTTTCTAAATGGACCTTCAGCGTGGCGCGCGCGGACAGCGTCGCGCACACCGAGCGGCTGCGCGCCTATGTCAAACAGAAGCTGGCGGCGGCGGGCAAAGCGTTTGAGGATCTGCACGGCGAAACCGTTCAGGCGCTTGAGCGTTCTGTCAGGATAGAGGGCATTGAGGTCGTGTTTGACCGGACGTCGAAGCAGATATGCCAGCGCTGCCCGCAGGTAAGGCGGTGCTGGGAGGACGAGCGGCGGCTTACATATTCCTCGATACGCTCGGCCGCCGCGCTGTGCGAAAAACGGGGCTGGGTGGAGCGCAGCGATTTTCCGACGGCGTTCTCATGCCGCTGCCCGCATTATAAGCATTTTGTCGATACCGCGAACCGTGAGCTGGGGGCTATGCTCAGCCGCCGCCAGTTCGGCGCCCGCGTGAGCGAGAGCCGCGCGCAGCTCTCGCGTCAGTACGCGGAGTTCGGGCGGGTTCTTACCGAAGCGGCGTCGCAGTTCGACCTGCGCTTTGACAGCGCGGCGGAACGGCGGCTGGCGCGCTTTTTGCAGAAAAAACAGTTGTCCGCCGCCGCCGAGGTATACGCCCTGCCGAACGGGCGTATGTGCGCGAGGATAAACGGCGACAATCTCTCCGTTTTGCTGACGGATAAAAGGGCGTTCGCCCGGGAAGTATCAAATGAGCTGGGCTGGCCGGCGAACGAGCCGGACGTATTGCCGAACGCGTCGCTGGACCAGATCACGCTTTACGAAGCCGAGCCTATGACCGTAACGCTGGGCATAGCCGCGCACAAGCGCGACGGGCAGGACATAAGCGGCGACACGGGCACGTATTTCAAAAGCGACGACGGGATGCTGTATATCATCCTCTCCGACGGCATGGGCAGCGGCGAACAGGCGGCATACGACTCGCGCCAGGCGGTCGCGCTGCTTGAAAAGCTGCTGAGGGCGGGCATTTCGCCCGAATGCGCGCTGGGGACGCTTAATTCCGCGCTGTGCCTGAAAAACGCCGACACGTCGGTGTTCGTCACCGTCGATCTGCTGACGATCGACCTGCTGACAGGGCAGTTAAAGACATATAAGCTCGGGGCGGCTCCGACGTATATACGCCAAAGCGGTGTTTTGCGCAAGCTGGGCAGCGCTACGCTGCCCGCGGGACTGGACGCGGAGTATAAGCCGCAGGCGTCGCGTGCGCGGCTGGAGGACGGCGACTGGGTCATATTGATAACAGACGGTATAGCCGACGGCGAAAACGACGGCTGGCTGGTGTCGGCGCTTAACAGGGTGGACGCGGCCGATTCGCCGCGCGACTGCGCCGCGCGCGTGCTGAGTCAGGCTATGCAAAAAAACGGCGCGCCGGACGATATGACGGTGCTTGTGTTAAAGGCGCGCGTCAATGATAATCGGGCCGGCGTCAGGCAATACTAACAAATATCACAAAAGCGTTACAGATTGGCGATATTTGTTGAAAAACATACGCGCCTGTGCTATAATATAACTCCGCACTGAGAAAACCGAAAGAATTGGAGTAAACGGATGCCGTTAACGACCGACAGGAAAGTGTCTGCCGCAAAGGCTAAAAAAAACAGCAGGACATGGTTATGGTCATTGCTTGTTATTACCGGCGCGGTCATTTTGCTCGCAGGCAGCGCGCTGGCATACGTCCTGACTGTAAATAAGAATATATTCCCGAACGTATACGCGGACGGTATCAGGCTGGGGGGCCTGAGCGCCGAGCAGGCGGCGGCGGTCACCGCCGAGCGTGTGCGGGAGCGGCTGAGCGGCTTTGCCGTCTTGCTGACCGCGCCCGATATATCGCGGACGATTACGGCAAGTGAAATAAACGCGCAATACGACGCGGGAACCACCGCGCAAAACGCCTATAACGTCGGGCGCACAGGCTCGCTGCCCGCGCGGGCGCGGGATATTTGGAACGCGTATTTTTCAAGAGTCGATATACCGCTGACGCCGAATATGGGCGTGGGCAGACAGGAGCTTGCCGAAATCGTCGGGGAGGTCGCGGCGCAAATTGATGTCCCCGTCTTGCAGTACAGCTATATAATCGGCGAAACCAGCATAATAATCCGTAACGCGAGAAGCGGCTTTTCATTGGATCAGGCCGCGGTCGCCGAGGAGCTGGTATCCCGCTTTGAAACGCTTGAAAATACTAGCGTCACCGCCGAACCCGCCGAGCTGAAGCCCGACCCTTTTGATATAGAAACGCTGCAAAGAGCGGTGTGCAAAGATCCGCGGAACGCGTATCTTGATGTTGAGTCACAGCGCGAAGCGCGGATAATCGCGCATCAGGAGGGCGTCGGCTTCGACGCGGAGCTGTTAAGGCGTGAGCTGGAGAACACCGTCAAGCCCGAGATAATCATACCGCTTATTTTCACTCAGCCCGAGATAACCCAGCAGTTTTTGCAGGAAAACCTCTTTAAGGATGAGCTTTCAAGCTTCACAACATATCTGACCGCGTCTAACTTGCCGCGCACCGGAAATATCAGGCTGTCGGCAAACCATATAAACGGGGTGATACTCGTTCCGGGCGACGTATTCTCGTTTAACGAAACCGTGGGACAGCGCACCGCGGCAAGAGGATTTCAGGAGGCGGGCGCGTACCTGAACGGCCGTTTGGTGCCGGAACTGGGCGGCGGCGTCTGCCAGATGTCCACGACGGTTTACAACGCGGCGCTGTTTTCCAACCTGAAAATCGTCGAACGTTTCGCCCACAGCATGACCGTGGCGTATGTGCCTCTCGGTCAGGACGCGATGGTCAACTGGGGGTCCGCGGATCTGCGGTTTGAAAACGACAGGAATTATCCCTTGCAGATATTGGCGGTGCAGAGCGGCGGCAGCGTGACCGTCACCGTGATGGGCACAAAAGAGGACGACAATACCGTCTCGATTGAGCGCGCCGTTCTCAGCTCAACGCCGTACTCACGCGTCGAGAGATTGAACCCCGACATGCCCGCCGGCAGCTCCCAGACCGTTCAGGACGGGCATACGGGATATGTTGTGGATACGTTTCGGGTGATAAAAGACGCCGACGGCAATGTTCTAAGCCGCGAATATGAAGTTAAGAGCCGGTATAATAAGACGGACCAGTTAGTAGACGTCGGCCCCGCGGCGCCCGAAACGCCGGAGCCAGAGCCGTCACCCGGTCCGTCGCCTGAGCCCGACCCGTCCGATCCTACGCCCGCGCCTATGCCCGACCCCGATCCGCCGCCTGTTCCGACACCCGGCCCGCTGCCGGAGCCGTCTGATCCTACGCCGTACCCATTGCCGATTTCCTGACAGGAGGGAGTCTTATGACGGAAATGACCTGCACATCTTGTCCTATGGGCTGCCGTCTCAGCGCCGGAGGCGTTGACGGAAAGCTCACGTCGTTAAGCGGCAATGAATGTAAACGCGGCGAAACCTACGCGCAATCAGAGCTGTTCGATCCGCGCCGTATGCTTACGACGACGGTCGCCGTCACGGGCGGCTCCGCGCTTATCCCCGTAAAGTCCGCCGAGCCGCTGCCGAAGGATTTGCTTTTCCCGTGCATGAAAGTCCTGCGGCGCGCGCGCGCCGCTATGCCCGTACACGCCGGACAGGTGATAGTACAGGACATTCTCGGCACAGGCATAGATATTGTCGCCTGCGGGGAAGCAGATAACAAATAACAGTGAACAGTGAACAGTGAACAGTGAGAAGATACGCAATTATCTGTTAACTGTTCGTTGTTAACTGTTAACTGTAATGCACCCCAACTCCCGTCCCCGAATACAATGTGGTAGAACCACAACGGGGGAGGGCTTTTTTTGATATATACGGTCGTTGGCGGCGACGAGAGGCAGATACGGCTGACGCGTCTGCTGTTGCAGGACGGACACAAGGTCTATACATGGGGGATAGGCCAAAACTCGGGGAAAAGTATCGAAGAAGCGGTGGCAAGGGCTGAGTGCGTCATCTGGCCGCTGCCGCTCCTGATGAAAACAGGTATGCTGAATATCACGGGCGAATCACACCCTCCGGCAACGGTATTAACCTCCATGCGGGGCGATCAGACAGGTATCGGGGGCAGGATACCGCTGTGGCTTCTGGAACAGGCGCGCGACGACGGCCTTAAATTAGTGGACTATGTAAACCGCGAGGATTTCGCCATAGCCAATGCCGTCCCCAGCGCCGAGGGCGCTTTGCAGCTTGCCATGGAACAGACCGAACACACGGTACACGGCTCGGATTGCCTTGTGATCGGGTTCGGGCGTATCGGAAAGGTGCTGGCGCGTATGATGAGCGTGTTGGGAGCGCGCGTCACTGTGTCGGCCCGAAAGACTGAGGATTTTTGTTGGTGCGACGCCCATGGCTATAAAAAAGCCGACACGCGCGCTTTGGAGGGCGCGCTGGACGGCTTTGATATAATTTTTAACACGGTGCCGCATATGGTTCTTGGGGACGCGCGGCTTGCGCGGGTGAAGCCCGGGGCGCTTATTATTGATCTCGCGTCAAGTCCGGGCGGGGTTGACTTCGAGGCGGCGAGAAAACGCGGGATAAACTGCCACTGGGCGCTGTCGCTGCCCGGCAGGGTCGCGCCGGAGAGCGCGGCGGCTATTTTGCGGGACACGGTATATCAAATCGTCAAGGAGGGGACAGGGAGATGAAAGGGCTGAGGGTAGGGCTTGCGATGTGCGGTTCGTTTTGTACGTTCCGCCAGGTCATGCCGCAGGCGCGCAGATTGATCGAAAGCGGATGCGAGGTGTATCCGATAATGAGCCGGACCGCCTATGATACAGACACCCGCTTCGGCAAGGCCGAGGAATGGCGGCGGGAGCTGGAGGGTATCACGGGCCGCGTGATCTGGCATACGCTTACGGACGTTGAGCCGATAGGGCCAAAGAACCTTTTAGAGGTTCTGCTGGTCGCGCCCTGTACGGGCAACACTCTGGCAAAGCTGGCGCACGGCGTCACGGACACCAGCGTCGCTATGGCCTGCAAGTCGCAGCTGCGCAACCGGCGCCCCGTGGTGCTGGCGCTGTCAACCAACGACGCGCTGTCCGCGAGCGCGCCGAACATAGCGGCGCTGATGAACAGAAAGCATGTATACTTCGTGCCGTATAATCAAGACGATCCGGACGGGAAACCCTGTTCCGCCACGGCGAATTTCGGGCTGCTGTATGAGTCCGTTACAGCGGCGTATGAGAACAGGCAATTACAGCCGGTGTATAATATATAGTTAGCTTGGACTTGTTATTCATTTACCAGAACTTAAAACCTTGACACTATATATGACACCATGTTACAATAGAGATGTGAGGTGGAGTAATTGAGTCAGTGGGATAAACTAATAGACGAAATCCTAATGCTAAACAAAAACTTACGTTTTGAGAATTTAGCGAAGGCATTAAATCGAATAGGCTACAATCAAAACCAGCCTAAAGGCGGCAGCAGCCATTATACCTTTAGAAAGCCCGGTAAAATGCCAATAACGCTGCCTAAGGCAGCGCCGATGAATAAGGTATATATTGAAATGGTTAGAAATGCAATAAGAGAATATGAAAGCGAGGAGGATTGAGCCATGAATAAAGATTTGAGCTACTATATGGGATTAAATTATAGAATTGAGGTTGTCGCGGACAAAGAGGAAGGCGGATATGCCCTTTCCTGCCCTGAGCTAAAAGGCTGTTCCACTTGCTCCGACACCATAGAAAAAGGGTTTGAAATGATTGAGGATGCTAAAAAATGTTGGTTCGCGGCTTGCATTGAAGACGGCATACCAATACCGGAACCAAGTGGCATAAGCGAATATAGCGGTCAATTCAAACTTAGAATACCCAAGTCATTACACAAGACGCTTGCCGAGCGTTCAAGACTTGAAGGTATTTCTATGAATCAGTATTGTTTGTATCTGTTAAGCAACGGATCAAGTATTGCTTATAATCCACAAGAGCAATTATCTCATCAATAAAACAGACGACTGAAAAAGGGACGCCGCTAAGCGGCGTCCCGATGTGTGGAGCGATATGCAGATGAGAGCTGTGTTCGCCCTCTATAGTTATCTCTTTTCCGGCAAAACTTTATTAAGCACGATTCCCACGATTGCCGCCACGGCCATTCCCGAGAGGCTGAAATCAGCCGAACCTACGGAGAAACTTATCGCCGCGCCGCCGATACCCAAAACGAGTATCACCGCCGAGATCAGCAGATTGCGCGATTGCGTGAAATCAACTTTGTTTTCCACCAGCGTGCGCGCGCCTATCGAAGCTATCATGCCGAAAAGCACTATAGAGATACCGCCGATTACCGCCGCGGGTATCGTCGAGATCACGGCGCCCAGCTTTGGCATGACGCTCATCAGTATGGCGAAGCCCGCCGCCACGCGCATGACCGCCGGCTTGTGAACGCCCGTCAGCGCCAGCACACCCGTGTTCTCGGAGTATGTAGTGTTGGCGGGGCCGCCGAACATCGCCGAAAGCGATGTCGCTATGCCGTCGCCAAATAAACTCCTGTGCAGTCCGGGTTCTTTCATAAAGTCGCGGTCAACCGTCGCGCCGACGGCTATAACGTCGCCTATATGCTCGACCATCGTGGCTACCGCCACGGGCGCTATCACCATTATCGCGCGCCAGTCGAATTTGGCCAGCGTGAACTCCGGTATGCCGACCCATGCCGCTTCCGCGATCGGCGCGAAATCCACCAGCCCGAAAATCAGGGCGAAAATATAGCCGCCCACCAATCCGCACAGGACCGGAAGCAGCTTGAAGAACCCTTTTACAAAAATACTGACGATACAGACGATAACAAAGCTGACGAGCGCGATAAGCCAGTTGTCCGAGGCGCTATCGACAGCGACGCCCGCAAGGTTAAGTCCGATAACAATAATGATGGGACCGGTAACCACCGGCGGGAAAAAACGGATGACCTTTTCGTAACCGAAGAAATAAGTCAGCGCCGCCAGCAGCAGATATACCAGACCTGCGATGACGATGCCGCCCTGCGCGTATTCGATACCGAACCCCGTCATGCCGGTGACGACAATTGTGGGTACGATAAAAGCGAATGACGACCCGAGAAAAATCGGCATCTTGCCCTTTGTTATCAGATGGAACAAAAGCGTACAAACACCGGCCATAAACAGCGCGACCGAGATATTCATGCCCGTCAGGATCGGTACCAGTACGGTGGCGCCAAACATGGTAAAGGTGTGCTGAACGCCCAGTACGACAAGTTTGCCGCCGGAGATGCTGCCGTTAATGCCGGCGTCATTCTGTTTGATCTCGCTCATTGGTTGGTTGCCTCCTCAATTTTTAATATTTCTTCTCTGGAAAATGTTATGCGCTCAATTGACTTAATGTTTTCAAGCAGCTGCTCCGCGCGGCTCGCGCCGACGATAACGGTGGTCACAAGCGGGTTATTCAGCAGCCATGCCAGCGCAAGCTGCGCCATGCTCTGTCCGCGCCCGTCGGCGACCTCGCCCAAAACCCTCAGCTTATCCAAAACGCCGCCCGTCAAATTAGAGCTGCTTAAAAATTTTGAATAGCCGCCCGCGCGCGATTCCTTCGGGATCTCTTTGTTGTACTTGCCGCTGAGTATGCCCTGCGCTAGCGGCGAGTAAGCCGCGAAACCCACGCCGTATTTTTCCAAAGCGCCGAACAACCCGCCCTCAGGATCGCGGTTCAGCATATTATAGGCGCTCTGCTCGATCAAGCACGGGACTCCCTCGGCTTTCAACAAGTCAAAGGCTTTGGCCGCCTGTTCGGGGCTGTAATTAGAGATGCCCGCGTATAAAGACTTTCCGGCGCGTACCGCGTGCGCCAGCGCGGACATACTCTCTTCGAGCGGCGTTTGGGCGTCCATGCAGTGGTGATAAAACACATCCACATAGTCAAGTTTCATACGCTTGAGGCTCTGGTCAAGGCTCGCCAAAAGGTATTTGCGGCTGCCGCCGACGCCGAACGGGCCCGGCCACATGTCATAGCCCGCCTTAGAGGAGATGAACAACTCGTCGCGGAATGGCGCGAAGTCGTCTTTCATCATGCGTCCGAAGTTCTCTTCGGCGCTGCCGTAAGCCGGGCCGTAATTATTTGCCAGGTCAAAGGAGTTAACACCCGCGCTGAATGCCGTGCGGGTTACCTGACGCGCGTTCGCGTAGGAATCCATGTCGCCGAAATTATGCCAGAATCCCAATGAAACGGCGCTCATTTTGATGCCGCTTCCGCCGCAGCGGCGGTATAGCATGGAGTCGTACCGTTCGGGAGGGGGAGAGTAATGCTCGGGAACAGAGTAAATATCCATAAGCCGCACTCCTTTTTCACATTTCGTAATATTATACCATAATGAATCAAAAACTCAAAGTGAAAATATTCACAAAAAAGCACGGGGGTATGCCCGCAGTGTTGTGACATTTAGGCAACGGAGGGTCAGGTCGAAGTATATCGGGCTGAAATATTGGGTATTGCATATTATAAAAACATGTGTTATAATACTCCAAGATGGGCGCTCGTAGCTCAGCCGGATAGAGTATTTGACTACGAATCAAAGGGTCGCAGGTTCGAATCCTGCCGGGCGTGCCAAGCGCAAAGTGCGGTATAATTGCTGAAAACGGCAATACGCCGCACTTTTTCATCTTTTTAGCGTATATAATAAAATATAAGCAGTCGAACGCTAAGGTAACGGATATTTTCCCCCTGAACCGAACAACGAAAAAGGAGCAGCGGTATGTTGAACGCAATTATCGTCGATGATGAAATAGGCATCCGTGAGGGCATAAAGCTGATGCTCCCCTGGGAAACATATGGCATCAATCATCCCGCCTGTTTTGCAAACGGTATTCTGGCAATGGAGGAGATTGAAAAAAATAATCCCGACCTTTGTATTGTGGATATCAGAATGCCCGTTATCAGCGGGCTGGACTTAATACAACGGGCAAGGGAGGCAGGGTATGATACCACTTTCATCGTGCTTTCCGGACACGACGATTTTTCGTATGCGCAACAATCTATCGAACTTGGCGTGTTCAGATATCTGCTCAAACCTGTCAACACCGATGAACTCCGGGATGTTGTGTCATCGGCGGTCAAATATGTGAAAAGAAAGCTCACTCAAAAAGTATACGCGGACAAGTACAAGTCAATGGTTCTTGAAGGACGGTCAACAAGCAATGACGATTCACTTGAACACATATCCATTCGCCGGGACGGCATTGAAATTATGCTGCATGACATACGAGTTAAGCAAATCATCCAACATATTAACACCTACATTAGCCAAGAGCTATCTTTGGTATCTCTGGCAAAGGTAGTTTTTTTGCACCCGAATTATCTCAGCAATCTGTTTAAGAATGAAACGGGTGAAAGCTTAATTGACTATATAACCCGAGTCCGCATGGAGTACGCGAAGGAACTGCTCTTAACCAATTTGTACACCGTTAAACAGATAACTGAAAAGACAGGATACAACGACCCCAGGTATTTTGCTAAAATATTCAATAAAACAACAGGTGTCTTGCCGTCACAATACCGCAGCCAATCGGACAGAGAAAAAAAGTAGGGGCGACGGTCCCCGGTCGCCCCTACAAAGCGCAATCAACAGTTTTAATATACTAGCCCTTTACCGCTCCGGCAACAAGTCCCTTTTCAAACTTGCTTTGGAAGATTAAAAAAACGATAATCAGGGGCACAGATGAAATTAACACTCCGGCAAAAATCATTTCCCACTCCATCAAATATCTGCTCCTGAATGTGTAAAGGCTGTAGGTAACCGTTTTGACTCTGTTCATATACAGAAGAGGGTTGATAAAATCGTTAAAATATACGGGAGCTGTCAGGATAATCGCAGTGGAGGTAACAGGTTTCAGCAGGGGGAAGATAATACGCCAAAAGGTCTTGAAAACAGAGCAACCGTCTATAACCGCCGACTCGTCAAGCTCTCGCGGCACCGTTCTGATAAACCCGGTGTATAAAAATATGACTAGGGGAACAGACGCGGCGACATTTAAGAAAATGCCGGCGAACGGGGTGTTAAGGATATTCAGCGACATTAAAAGCCGATAGTTCGCCGTCATCATGAGTCCTCCCGGCACCATCATACCGGAAAGAAAAATCATATACATCGTTTTACTCCATTTTGTTTTTGCGTTGCGCGAAATAACATATGCCGCTCCGGCGCAGATGAAAAGTACCATAATAGTGGCTGCTAGGGTGATAAGCCCGCTGTTTTTGAACGATTCGGCATATTCTCCGCGCGTAAACGCCTCTGAGATATTTGACCATACAAATTGCGAGGGAAAGCCGTTCGGATTCACGGCGATTTCCTGCTTGCTCTTAAACGCGTTAAAAACTATCATAAACAGGGGAACCGCCCATATCACCGCGGCAAACAGCACAAGCAGGGAATAAACTAATTTGAAACCGACGGCGCGCGTAAATCTTTTCTTAATCATGAGCATTCACCTTATTACTCACCTTTCTCAAGCGTCTACCTCGCGTCTGCGCAAGATGGAAGTTAATGTAATGGATATGCCGGCGATAACAACGGCGAGAATAATTCCCAAAGAGGCGGCGTATCCGAAACGCATTCTGCTAAACGCCATATTGTAGAGATAGGTGGAAACCGACTGGGATGCGTCGCCCGGCCCGCCTTGAGTAAGAATGACTATGTAATCAAATATTTTCATCGTTCCGATGAATGACAGGATGATATTAATCGTAAACGCGGGGGCAAGGAGAGGAAGCGTTATGCGCCATAGCTTCTGCAAGGGATTTGCCCCGTCTATGTCAGCGGCCTCATATATATCAGTTGATATACTCTGTAGTCCGGCCAAATACAAAATCATGCTGGTGCCGGCAAATTGCCAAATAAGGGTAAAAGATATGCCTGTTATAACGTGGTTGGCGTCACCCAGCCATACAATAGAGGCAAGTCCATCCAGCCCTAAAAACTCGAAGAGCTTTGTGAACACGCCTTTGGTTGGATGGTATATATATGACCATGCGAAACACACAATAAGTCCGTTTAGAATGTTCGGCAGAAAGAAGATTGATTTGGCGAATGTACGGCCGTAGAATTTTCTGTCAAATAACAGCGAAAGCGCAAGTCCGATAACGTTCTGAACGGTGCATACGATGAGACAGTACCTAAGAGTGTTGAAAAACGCGTTTCTCAGCCGGATGTCCGATGTGACAGCGCGTATAAAGTTCTCAAAACCGACAAAATCGTAATCTTGGTTTAAGCCGTCCCAGTTGGTAAAGGCATACCATAAGCTCATAAACAATGGGATGACGAAAAATACCGAATAAAGCACAATCGCGGGACAGATGAGTGGGAGGTATGACAAACCTTTCTTCCATTTCACAAAAAACAACTCTCTTCACTAATATTCACTGAAAGCGCTGAGCGGATTGCTGCGGCGTTTCCGCAGCAACCCGCTCAGCCTATATGATGATTGCGACTTACTAGCTGGTGTAGAATTCTTCGGCTCTGGCAAGTGCGTCGGCAAGAGGCAAACCGGCGAGAAGTTCTTGAAGGGGTTTATACATAGCTTCTGTGAAACCCGTGACAGGAACCGAGCTTTGGCTGTTGGCGTAGGGGGCATAGTCTCTCTGGAATGCCAAATCTTCTGCCGCCAGATCTACATTAACGCCTTCAAAGCCGACGGGAGCCGACGCTTGGAACAGTCTGAAGTAATCGTCGCTGGCGAAGAAGTTGAGGTAGGTTATGGCGGCGTCACTCTCTTTAGCGGTGGAACTCATGGAGATACCACCGGAAATGGTTACAAGGGGTCTGCTCCTGTCGCCCAGAGGGAGCGGTCCGAACACGAATTCCGCGTCGGGTGAGGCGGCGGCTCTCATGTCCGTCAGGCCCCATTGACCGTGAGCGACAAACGCAGCCTCGCCTTTGGCAACCATAGTTCCGGCCTCGGAGAAGGTGATGCCCGACCAGCCGTTAATAAAGAATTGTCTCAGGTTTAAGGTTCTCTCAAAGATGTCGGTCATGAAAGGCTGGTCGATAATGGAGCGCACCGTGCCGGTTCTCATGGCGGCGATAGACGCATCGTCGGCTACAACGTCGAATCCCCAGACGGAGAACAGCACGCTGCTGGTGGCTTCGGCGTCGCCGTAGGCAATGGGTTGGATACCAAGAGCCTGTACTTTTTCGCAGGCTTCCACAAATGCGTCGTATGTTTCGGGGTAGGTGTCAACCCCGGCTTGCTTCAGCACGGTCATGTTGGCTATCATGCCCAGTCCTGCCAATCCTTCCGGCAGGGCGTAAATTCCGTCCTTCCTCGCTTCGGTTTCCTGAAGGATGCCGCGAATACCCGGCATTATTTTCCTTGCGCCGGCGGTATCCGTAATATCCGCCACGTAGCCCGCTCTCACAAATTCGTCAAGGTCAGGACTAACCCAAACCTGAAAGAGGTCCGGGGCGTCGTTTGACACGAACAACGTCTTGAGGATATCACTGTAAGTGTTATCGGGGTAGAAAACCGTGTCCATTATGATGTTTTCGTTTTGCTCCATAAAGAAGTTAAGGGCGGCTTCGACACGCTCTCTTTCATTCGCCTGATAAGTGATGTAGGTTACAGTGACGGGACTGGAGGGCGGCGGCGGGTTGTCGGCAGGGGGTTCGGTTTCGGTTGAAGCGCTTGTGGTGGGTGTTGCGGGTGTCGGTTCGTCGTTCGCGGTTGAGCAAGCCGCGAGGAACGCGGCGAGCATAAGAGTTGCGAGCAGAACAGCCAGAGTCTTTTTCACAAAAATAACCACCTTTCGTTTTGTTGAATTATGTACATTTTATCAGTAACAGTGAACTTTTGTAAGGCTACGAAATAAATACGACAGTGGAATATTTACAGATTTTCTACCTCGGATTACGGCATTAAGATATTAAAATATTCCACCTTGAGAGTGATTTTTTCGCACTTGCGCCGGAGTGTTTTGTTCGGTAGAATGGTCATGTACATCTTTAATAGGCAAAAATAATTTTTGCGGGGAGGCGTCATCATGATAACGGAAAGTGAATTAACCCGGTTGAACCGCGATATCATACGCGGGCGGGCGGAAGGCAGGGTGTTGTTTCAGCCTCGCATACTCGCCTGGCTGTCAGACAGGGAGTTCCGCGGCGAGGCGCTTCCGGGGGAATATAAAGGATGCGGCAGGGTCGCTCTCTATGAAAAGCTCGGCTGCTCCGACAGGCTTTACGACTTTTCCGCCTGTCTTGAAACGCGTTACGACGACAGCGTCACCGTGCAAATTGAACCGCTGGAGGGGCGTGATTACCGGCGCGTTTTCACCACGCCCGTCGGCACAGTGAGCGAGCTTGTACGCTCCAATACCAGCAATTACGGCCTGATGCCGGAAAAATGGCTTGTGGAGGAGAGGGAAGACTTGCGCGTCTTCGCGTATGTCGAGGAGGCTACAACCTACAGCTTCAACATGGATACATATAATAAGCTTCACGCGGAACTGGGGCACTTGGGTCTGCCCATCTCCTATATGTACCGCGCCGGTTTGCAGCGGATGATATGCGATATTTCGGGCGTAGAAAATACGTTTTATCTGCTGGCCGATTATCCGGAGGAGGTGGAACATTACCTTGCCGCCCTGAGCCGCAGTCACGAGGGCATGACGCGGGTTCTGGCCGAAAGTCCGCTTGAGTGGGTCAATTACGGGGATAACCTGCACTGTCGTATCCTGCCGGTTTACATGTTCAAAAAATACGTTCTCCCCGAGTATGAAAAACGCGGCGATATTCTGCATAAGGCCGGAAAGTTTGTCCATTCTCACTGGGACGGGGATGTAAAGGACTATCTGCCTCTTGCGAAGCATTGCTTTCTCGATGGTATTGAGGCCATTACACCTGAGCCGCAGGGCGATGTTACCATAGAGGAGGTCAAAGCCGCTCTGGGCGACGATATTCTTCTGTTGGACGGTCTGGCTTCGGTGCTATTCACCGAAGATTTCCCCGTAGAGCTGCTGGAAAGAGAAACGCGCAAGACCCTTGATCTGTTCGCGGGGCAGTTAATTCTCGGCATATCAGACGAAATGCCGTCCACCGGCACACTTGACCGGGTGGAATGCGTTTGTGAAATCGTAGACGGATTTAACCGTACTCTATAATTTTCGGAGGGACACACTATGCGGGATTTATATGTCATTTCTCATACCCATTGGGATCGGGAATGGTATCAGCCTTTTCAAGTGTACCGGATGCGGCTTGTGCGCATGACGGACGATTTGTTGGATACCCTCGAGAACAATCCGGACTACAAGTGTTTTCACTTTGACGGACAGACTATCGTACTGGAAGATTATCTCGAAATCCGCCCGCAAAACCGGAAAAGGCTGGAGTCGCTGATTCGGGACGGGCGTATCCTCATAGGCCCGTGGTATGTTATGCCGGATGAATTTCTGGTTTCGGGCGAGTCACTGGTTAGGAACCTGCAAAAAGGGTTTGAAATATGCGATGAGTGGGGTGTAAACCCGCTCCGGTGCGGTTATGTGCCGGATATGTTCGGCCATAACGGGCAGTTTCCGCAGATTGCCCGGAACTTCGGCCTCGATAGTGCTATATTGTATCGCGGTATCTGCGACTACCCTAAGGATACTTTTATCTGGCGGGGCGTGGACAGCAGCGAACTGCTGACGGCTAAGTTCGACGGCGACCGCGGGTACGGGAACTTTTATTTCTTTGTGCGCTGGCCGTTTCAACAGGGACATGAGTATAACGACGACGAGCTGGTCAGACGAACGAGGGCGATGCTTGATTATATCGGACGCGACGCGACGTCGGATGTATTTCTGTGTATGGACGGTACAGACCATGTGGACTGTGAGCCGCAGCTGCCGCGTATCCTTCGGATGCTGGAAAGCAGAATCGAAGGAGTCCGGTTTATACACGGTTCTATTGAGGATTATTTCAAGCAAAAACGCGAGACGGAACTGGAAACTGTCTCCGGCGCCCTTTACCGGGTGGGTCGTGTAGCCGCTAACGATTTAGTTCTGAAAAACGTACTTTCGTCTCACATTGAACTGAAGCAGGCAAACGACGAGTGTGAGCGGATGCTGACCGTGCTGGCTGAACCGTTGGACTCTCTGACAGCCATGCTGGGGCTTGCGCCGCCGTCAGGGTATCGCTCAATGGAACCACGCGCCGGATTTTTTGACAAGGCATGGGAATATCTCTTGAAAAACCAAGCACATGATTCCATTTGCGGCTGCTCAATCGGCGAGGTGCATCAGGACAATATCTACCGTTTCCGGCAAGCGTGTCAAATCGCAGGTATGCTGGCTGACGACGCATTGGTTCTTCTTTCAGACAATACTGATACGACGGGAACAGGTCAAACGGGTGCTATCTTTATCTACAACCCATCTCAACAATCGGTGTTTGGCATACAAGAACTGAAGGTAACAATACCCTCCTGCGGTGATAATCTGTGTTTTTATGACCAAAACGGAAACGAAATACTCCATCAAGTCATCGAGAGGGAGCAGGCGTCAGTCCCTCATACTCCGTTGCGTGAACTGGTTACATTTCAGGATATGACCCGGCTGACACTGGCTATCCCCTTAGAAATTCCGGGCTGCGGCTACGCGGTGATTACTTATGATGACCGTAGAAACAAGCAGCCCGATCACGGCGATTACGGTTGGCTTGAGTATCACGCGCCAAAGCGGGCGTTAGGTACCATGCGCACGGGCGTGAGGACGGTGAACACCGGGGCGATTTCTGTTTTGTTCGACGCCGACGGCACGCTGGATGTCACTTATAATCCAACGGGCGCGCGTTATCGCGGATTGTTGACCATTGAGGACGGAGGAGACCGGGGGGATGGTTGGCGTTATGAAAAACCCTTTCCCGACAGAGTTTCCCTTTCACAAGTATGTGAGATTGCCATACTGACAGACGGTCCGCTATGCGCCCGTGTATTGATTCAACGAACTTTGGCGGACGGTTCTTCGCTGGATACAACGGTTACCTTGCGAAAAGACAGTCCTATAGTCGATGTGCGTACCAAATTGGAAAACCGTGCCTGCGAAAGACGTTTGCGGGTTATAATGCCCCTATCGTTTCAAACAGATCATTACCACGCCAAAACCCCTTTTGATGTGCAAGTGTGGAAACCGAATTATAAGGAAACGGCGGATTGCAATGAAGCCGATACCAACGTATATCCGGCTCAAGGAATGTTCTATGCCGAAAAGGACAATGACGGACTGGCCGTGTACACGCGCGGTCTCTACGAATCCGCGTTGGAAACCGATATATCCGCGCTTTCTTTGACTCTGATGCGCGCTTTCCCGAGAGAATCGTATACCGAAGTTCAGAATCCCGAGGAATTTATCAGAACTTTTACGGCAGAGTTTGCTTTGGCATTTGGTAAGGACGAACTGCCGTCCGTGATTAAGTCGGCAGATCAGTGGATGAATGGTCTGACTGCGAAACACAGCGGTCGGAGCAAAGGAAAACTCGCTCCCGCCGGCCGGCTGCTTCAAATCAGCGGCGGCGCGCTGCTCTCGTCGCTTGTCCGCGCACGGTGCGGCGGATTCTATCTGCGTATCTATAACCCCGGCAATCATCAGGCAGAGGGTTCAATTATCTTCCCAACCGATATTACCTCTGCGGCAATGGTCGATATGTCCGGCGTCTCGCACGGAGAAATGCAATTTAATGGCGCGACCGTAGAATACTTGCTTGCCCCGAAAAAAATCCTTACCATACATATCACAGTATAAACGGAGGTGTTAAAATCATGAGCGGAAAAGAGAGATTTATCCACGCGCTGACGCGCAAACCGCCGCAACCCGGACGCTCTGCACTCAATAGATCCGCAAGCGGTGTAGATATCGCGGAGGTGAAGCGGCTATACGGTCAAAGGGTTTGCTTGGTTGGCAATGTCAACTGCGGGCTTATGCAAACCGGCAGCGACGAGGAAGTGATTGCCAGCGCACGTTATGCGCTTCAAACCGGAATGCCGGGAGGAGGCTATATTTTTTCTACGTCCAACTGCATATACACCGGGATGCCTCTTGAGCGCTATAAATTGATTCTAAAGGTACTTGACGAATACGGTGTATACGCGTAATCCGGGGTCTCCGGAAACGGCTTGAAAGTGAGGTTATGCGGGTGTTCAGCAGTTTGAAAACAAAAATTTTCGTTACGACCTTTTTTAGTTTCTGCGCATTGCTTATTACCCTTACTTTGATTTTCAACAAGGTTTTTGTTGATTTTTACAAGCAAAGGCTGATTGAAAATTCCAATGCGGTTATTGAACAGTATAATATTGGATTTGACGAGTATGTCAATCGTTTGCGCCAGCTTTCGTACTCTATTCTTCTTCACGAGAATGTGTCAAGAGTCCTGCAAGAGCCACCGGCGGAGGATATTTTATCTTCTCTTGAGGATGAAGCGCATGTCAGCCGGTTCTTTCAAACACTGCTGATTGGCAACGCAGAAATAACCGGGATAGCATTCGTCCTTGAAGACGGACGGTTTTTTCATAATTCCATCGGGTTTAATGAGTTTAACTATGATTTCAGTTACGATTTTTGGGATGGTAAATTCAACCAATATCGTGTAAATGACGTGGCCTTTTTTAAGGAGGGAAATCAGCGCTATAGCTTCACAGTGATTCGAGAATTGAGAATGTTTCCGGGCGACCATTTAGGATATCTGGTACTTTTGCTCGACCCCAACCGCGCCTTTAATCTCATAGGCAGCAATAACGGCGGTGACACGAATATTATTGTGCTTGATAACAACGGAAATGTAATATTTACCAACTATTCTGATAATGATGAAACTTACTTTATGCTTTTAGCAGATTTGGATGGTTATTTAGACAGCGGGGAGAGCGGAGATGACAGATTAATATTTCACGACACATCTGAGCTGACCGGATGTACTATTGTAACGGTTATGAGGCTGTATCAAATGGAGCAGATGCGTCAGTTTATCAATAGCACCGGAATGACCTCGGGATTAACCGCGTTTGTTATCTCCGCAATAATCGCGCTGCTTGTATCAAAGACATTCTTGAACGACATTGACAAGCTGACTGACAGGCTGGCTCTTGTCGGCGGCGGTGTGCCTGATGTTAGCTTTGACTATAAGCAAACCAAGGAAACGGGAATCATCTGTGAAGCAATTAAACGTATGCTTGGTGAACTCAATTCCATGAACCTTGAGAGGCTTGAAACGGCTGTACGCTATGAGCAGATACTGCTGGAAAACACAAAAGCTGAACTTTATACGCTGCAAAGCCAAGTAAACCCTCATTTCCTTTGCAATGCGATGGATTCGATCCGTTATAAGGCTTTGAAAAACAAAGACGAGGAAGTTTATCATCTAATCAGTCTGGTCGCCCAGTTTTTACGCGACAGCTTAAAGCTGAAGCAGGACACAATTCAAGTTTCCACAGAAATTACGCTCGTCGAACATTATCTTCAAATCCAATGCTTCCGGTTTTCGGATAAAATATCATACAAAATAGACATTGACCCGAAGATTACAGAGTTAAGTGTACTCAAATTCATCTTGCAGCCGCTTGTTGAAAATGCGTTGCTCCATGGGCTTGAGCCATGCCTGAACCCCTGTTCCGTGACCATTGAAGGTCGCCTGATTGAAGGATGGATAGTTTTCACGATAACGGACAATGGGGTTGGCATACCCGCTCAAAAGCTGGATGAGTTAAATAGTATGATTGCCTCGGAAGGGAACATGGAAACAAAGCATATCGGAATCTCCAACACGGTGCGCCGGCTGGCCCTGTTTTATGGAGGAATAGCGAAAATTACGATTGACAGTGTTGAAGGACAAGGAACTTTGGTTACTGTAAAGCTGCCCGCTGCCGTCTGAAACAAAGATTGTTAAAAAACAAAGGAGGAATTTTTGATGTTCACCATCATCAACCATTATGAGCCTTCCCCGGACTATAGAAACATTGAGGACGCCGCCCGAAACATGTCCGCCCGCCGCCTGCCGCTTTATGAGCACAGTATTTCGGGGGAAATTATGGAGGCGATTATCGGGACTAACCCGTGCCTTAGCTGGTATTCTTCGGACGAGAGCGAGCGGGATGAGGCTTTCCGCCGTTTTTGGCATTTTTGGCGGACGATGGGATATGACACGGCCTCCATAGAGAGTACGGTATGCGGCGCGCTAATCGGCGGCGGCGCGTTGACTGCTCCCGATAAAGGAGTAATTAAAACCCGGGAAGATTTTGAAAAGTATCCTTGGGATGAACTCCTCGAACGCTATATTACTATGTACAAACCGCTTATAGATAGCTGCGTCCGCACTGTTCTGCCCGGAATGAAAGCTGTCGGCGGTGTTGGTAACGGCCCCTTTGAGGCTGTGCAAGACCTTGTGGGATATACAAATCTCTGTTATCTGCGCAGCGACGACCCGGAAACCTACGGAGCAATTTTCCGTAGGATGAGCGATTTGCAATACGCAATCTGGGAATGGTTTATGGGCAGATATTCCAACGCTTACTGTGTTATGCGGATAGGCGACGATTTAGGCTACAAGTCCGGCCCGCTGCTTACCCCCAGTGATATACGCGCATATATCATTCCTCATTACCGCCGGATCACCGATTTGGTTCATAGTTATGATAAGCCGTTCCTGTTGCATTCCTGTGGTGCCATTTTTGATGTGATGGACGACCTCATCTGTGACGGCGGCATTGACGCCAAACACTCCAACGAGGATCAAGTCGCGCCGTTCACCGAATGGGTAAATCGTTACGGAAACCGTATAGGCAATTTCGGCGGCATTGATATGGACGTTGTCTGCCGCGCCGACCATGACACTATTAAGTGTAATGTGAAGTATATCTTGGATCAAGTGGCGGGGAAAGGCGGCATTGCTTTCTCCACCGGCAATTCCATTCCCGATTATGTGCCGGCAGGCAACTATGTGACTATGGTAGAGGCTGTGCGAGTCTGGCGCGGCGAATGATGAGATTTCTAATGTATGGCGCGGGCAGTTAGACAGGGGTTTTATCGGGCTGCCATATTTTGTCCCGATTCGCGGCGCATCCTTCTGTTGACGCTTCGCGCGTCCTACAGCGCCGGGGACGCTTACACGTCCGGTATTCTGTACTGAGCATCATGGCTGGAGCTTGGAGCGGTCCTATCCACACAGCGGGAATGATCGCCGCCTATAGCCTGTCTGTCGCGGGTGCGTGCGACGCGATAAAACCCCTTGAGTTGATTTCGACGGAGATGAACAGATTTCTGTATGAAAAGATTCCAATATGGAAAGCGTATGTCGACAGTGTAAAGCATTTTGGTTTTGACTCTCTGATGGACGGCTATGAAAACATAGCCTCTGACCGCAGACAAAGCCCTCGTTGGCAGTGCCCAACGGGGGTAAGTTTTATGCAAAGCACAGTTTTTCGCGCTTTTGTCGCCAAATAAGTCTTAAGCAAAGCAAAAACTCGTGTAGCAAGTCCTTGGTTTTCTTCCATTTCGCCAGCTTTTTCAGATTCATGGCGGCAAACGTAAGCAAAGCCTGTATCCTCAGCTTTGCCAGTCCGCGGTAATGAGTGTACCGCATAGAGTGCTTCTCTTTCGCGTCAGCGAAAACCCTCTCAATAGTCTGCCCACGCATGGAGTAGATTTCCTTACCCTCCGGCGAGTGCCGCACATCCTCCGCCAGTTCTATGTATTCCTCCCACACATGCCGAGTAACTACTTTTACACAATTCTTGCTTTCGGTACACTTGGATCGGGAGGGACACTCTTGGCATATCTTTGGCTTGCTCTTGTATTCACAGGAACCATCGCGGTTGGTAGCGCTGTATTTCAAAACCTGATTCTCAGGGCAAAGTGTCCCTTTCCGCGCAAAAAAGCGGAAACAGCCGCAAAGATTTACGAGATAAATGAAGGCAAGCGATAAAAATGCGGATATGCCCTTCATATAAAATGATAAAATGTACTCTCAAAAACCGCAAGAAACCTGCCATGTTGCTTTCCGCGCAAAAAAGAACCTGCTTAGGGTTTGTTTTTGTGCGGTTTTTATTGCCCATATGCCACCGGAAGCATATTGCGCCTACCCTCATTTTCTGCGCTTGGGTTTCCATCATTTATTTCGCTCGTTAATACCTTGTGTTCTCCTTTATGGAATAATCCGCAATCCGGGTCGGTCGTATTCACTTTTGTGTTCTTGGTCGGCGGAGGGGTATCGTCGTCGTAATTGTCTTTCAAAGGTTTCTTCTCATGAGCCTCACGGTCTCTGTTTATTTACTCCATCAGTTCGGCGTGATAATGCTTCGCCTGGTTCTTCACTTCTTCATTCACTGCTTTCTTCTTGTTCGCGCTGGCCTTGATGTGCGTTGCGTCAATAAACACCGCCGAAGCGTCTACGAACTTGCAGCGTATCGCTTCCAGAAGGATATGCTCAAATATCTTCTCAAATATTTCGCTGTCGGAAAACCGCCGCTCATAGTTCTTCCCAAACGTGGTGAAGTGCGGTATATGCTCGGTCATCCCGTAACCCAGAAACCAGCGGTATGCCATGTTCACTTCAATTTCCTTCATAGTTTGACGGATTGAGCGTATACCGAACATATATTTGATGAGGATTATCTCGAACAGAACCACGGGGTCGATACTGGCGCGGCCTTTATCTGAGCAGTGCAGGTCTTTGACTTATTCATAGATGAACTCGAAGCTGATGGCTGCGTCTATGTCACGCAGGATATGGTCTTGGGGAACCATATCCTCTATGCTGAGCATTTGGACTTGGTCGCGGGAGACTTTCTTTTCTCGGGTCAGCATGACACCCACCGCCTTTGTTTTTATACCTAATTATACCACAAACCCCCTAAAATCTTAATGATTTCAAGAGGTTTGTCTTCAGCCTGAGCAACCGACTGAGTGTCGGTTGTTTTCGTTTTGATTTGTGGCTTTATATAGCTTCATTAGTTCAGTGAACAGTTTATCACCTTAACACCCTGTGTTATAATGATAACATTTTATCAGTTTTCCACGATCATAAGTATACTGGTCAGCTCACGGCCGGGTGAAGCAAGGACAGACCCGTCATAATACATAGCGGTAGACGCGCCGCCGTCGATGTTGATAGCGTCGGTGCAGCCGAGCGCCAGCATGATCTCTTTGAGCTGCGCTATCGTGCTGCTCGGGATTGACGCCATTATAAGTTTCCCGTCCGAGAGTCTGCCGCCAGCCGTTCTCGCCGCCGAATTTACGCTGAACCGGT
>Ga0099364_10002376_pt1 | contig 30131 bp, 27 predicted proteins | sample TergutTh196P3_FD_73070 | JGI IMG/M metagenome (GOLD analysis project Ga0099364, IMG submission 73070) | Microcerotermes parvus P3 segment gut microbial communities from Pointe-Noire, Republic of the Congo - Th196 P3 | ecosystem: Host-associated > Arthropoda: Insects > Digestive system > Gut ...
AAAAAAAAATAAAAAAAATAAAACTCCACAAATACCCACACACGCCTGGTTATACCCAAAACTTTATCATAGAGTCAACAGGCGGATACGGTGTTCAAACCGTACAGATTGACAAGGGCGATATTCTTCTGCTTTACACTGACGGTATTGAAGAAGCAAAACGCAGATTCCGTGATAAGGACTTTAAGGAAATACTTTGTACAGACGGCCCTGTGGATACACCACATGAAAACCATCTTTGCGGACAAGCTGATGAAGAAATGAATCCGGAACGGGTAGATGAAATAATCAATGCGGTAATGGCAAAGAGAGTTTACACTTTAAAGAAATATCACAATCCGGAAGGTGAAGTGGAGCTTCAGTTTGATTTTTCAACCTGTGAAGGCACGGTAGAAGAAACAATTATGGCGATGGTATCCGTAGAAAAAATGTTCCGTGTTTATAAAGACCCAAAAGCCGGGGAAGAGTCCCGCGTACTTGTGGACAAAAAGATAGATGAGTTCCTTAAAAACCACTTTCTGCAATACAGGCGGTATTGTTCACATACAAAGGAGTGTCCTGAAAATCCCGCGTATATGTATTATACTCATGTTAAGGAAGATGAGCAGTACGATGACTTGACAATATTAGGAATTAAGAGAAAATAACAAGAGAGGGTAAAAGAATGACATTTAGTGAAAGAATGAAAGACCTGCTTGAGCAGGGTTGGGCAGTTACCAAGGAAGCTGCGGTAAAAGCAGGGGCAAAAGCGCAAGATCTGGGTGAAAGAGGTCTTTTGATGTGGGACATCAAGCAACTGGAAAACCAGGCTCAAAAACAGCTTACCCGCCTTGGAACCGAAGTTTTCCTTTTATTCACAGAAAAAGAGCAAACTTCCATACAGAGCGATGCCGCTGAAATTAAGACTATTTTGGAAGAAATAGCCAAAATTAAGGATACAATTGAAAGAAAAGAGTCCGAATTAAAGCTCAGAAAGGCTTGATCTTGACAGTCCAAAGTGCTTGACCTTTTTTCTAATATTTAATATAAGTAATATACAGACTCTTTTTGGGTCTATGGGCCGCTAGCTCAGTCGGTAGAGCATCGCCCTTTTAAGGCGGTGGTCGGAGGTTCGAATCCTGCGCGGCTCATTTTTTTATAGTTTCTACGTACCTCTCTCCCTCCAACTCAATGTCTAATCTATACTTTAACCAAAATTATAATATTCCATGTGCAATTAACAAGCTCCTAACGGCTGCTGAATATTCATTATCTTTCTCTGCTTTTTCTTTTAATTCAGCAATTGCCTGTTTTCGTAACGATTCATATTTTGTAGAAAAAGTGGCTTTAATCATTTTTTCAATATCTTCTATTTTCTCTTTTCTTCTGTCATTAAGATCGCTCCCATCTAAGCCTATTTCTTGAATTGTGTATGCTCCTCGCTCTGAACCCTGCTTTGGGAATATATAAAATCCTAAAAATCCAATATGATCCTCAGGATTTTCATTGTAGGGATTTATAAAAGATATAGCTTCATCATATTTTTGACCTTTGTTTGTATTGCAGCGTTGACAACAAAACCCTAGGTTTTCCCACACAAATTCAAGTTCAGGGAATTTCTTTTTAGGCTTTATATGTTCAATTTGGGGAAAGCTTACATGTTCCATTTTTGATTCGCAATACATGCATTTTCCAGCAGATGCTTTTCTTAGTGCGTCTTTATTATCAGGATCATCATAGATTCCGGCAGCAAGAGCTTCAGGCTTGGGACATTTGGGGCGGACAAGAGCTATCACTGTTTACTCTCCAATATTTTTGCTGCAGAATCAGGAAAATATGCTTCCAGTCCGGCATTTATTAATTCTTCTTTTAATGCTGCCAAAGAAATTGCGTCCGGTTCTTTGCTTAAATATTTATTGAGAATTTCAGATAAGCTTTTTTCTGCCCATACCGGCATTGCTGTTGGTACACCTAGGAAATCACTTAATATTTCGCTTTGAGATTTTAGTTGAGAAATCTGATACGGTTCATCTTTAGCTAAATCAAAAATAAGCGTATCTTGTGTCGAGGTAAGTACAAACGGCGAATGAGTTGCAATAATAAATTGTATATTTGGAAATGCTTCTATAAAAAAAGGTAAAATCAAACGCTGTAATGAAATATGCAAGTGCGAGTCAATTTCATCAATAAACACAACACCTTCTAATGCATGAGGGCTAATGTTATAATATTCTGCTCTCATAAGTATATCGGCATAAATATCAAAAATGGCACTGTACCCCGAAGAAAGTGTTTGAAATGTAAATGGCGGCTTATTATTTTGACTAATGGAGAATTTATTATTGTTTGAATTAAAATGCAGTTGTACAGAATTGTCTTCAAACAGATATTTCAAATTATTTTCAAATTCTGTCATCCATTTTCCAATCTTTTCGGCAAGTTCATGATCTTTATCTTCTGTTATTGCAAGAGATCTTCTGGTTTTAAGATTAAGCAAATGCTGCTCTAATTTTTTTCCAACTTTAGTGTCATGATTAAAACTCATATATCCACTAATTTCTTCATGAAGACCAAGTGGTGTTTTTGCTTCAGTAATTTCTGTAAGTCGTCTGTCTTCAAAATAAAGCATTGCACCCTTATTATTTTTTATTTTTTCAAACAATTGTTCAGCCTGTGGAATATTTGCCTGTAATTTGTTCTGGATACTTTCAATCAATATTTTAGTATCCTTAATTTGTTGTTTTCTATCATTTAGAAATAAGAAATTGCCCCTTTCTGCTCCAAGTAATTCAAGTTCATATTGCCTTAACTCAATATTTAACTTTTCTAAGTCGGAAGATTTTTTATCAAGGATGTAATGACAAATCAACAAGTACATACTTCTTAATAACGATGTTTTTCCCGATCCATTACTGCCGGTTATTATGAGATTCTTTCCATTTAACGGAATATCAACTGTTTTATTAGTATATGGAATAGTCCCTGTAATACGCTCTATATATCCTTTCATTTTGCTCTCCTTTTAAATCTTTATATATTATAGCAAATATTTCTTTATCCAGTAAGATAAATAATAGTATTCTACCCAAGTTTCCCATTTTGTAGCTTAAGTAAGTTTTTTATTTGAGCTATAACATAGCGTTTAAAATCGGGGTTTAGTTGGCTGAAAAAGATGTTCATTTCTTGCGCTGTTCTGTCAGGTTGAATATTAAACATTTTACCCTGTCCGGTTAAAATCCATTGTTTATTTGCACCGTAAATTGATGAGACTAGTTCAATAATCCGGGGATTTGCTTCAAGTTTGCCTAGTTCAATATCACCGTAATAGCCGCTGCTTTTCAAGAGAATACCCTTTGAAAATTTGGCTTGAGACAGCCCTAATGCCTGTCTGATCTGCTTTATTCGATAATTGATAGAAATATCAACATTCACACTTCCCATTATATTAGTACACCGCTTTTATAGCAATAGAAAAATACTATAAAAGTATATATTTAGCAAAAATGTACTAATATCGGGCGGCTTATTAAAATATTAAAAAAATATGTAAAATCACTTGACAGCTTTTAAAGTGTATTATATAATACTTTTATAGGGTATAAATAATGAGAGAAAATAATGATATTGAGGCTATGAATAGGGTTTTTGCCCATTTATCCGAGGAAAACAAGAAAAAAGTACTTGATATGACAAAATTTTTGGTTCTTACACAGGGTTCAATTATCCCTGCTATGCTTCAGGCAAAATTACAAAAAAACAAGTTAATTGGAGGTTAGGTATGAACTGTGATTATAAACATGCAAATTATAAAAAAATAGCATATTATGAAAAAATACTAGAAAAAAGCCCTGATGCTAATTACTTGGATCCAGCTCAAAAAACCATTCAATTACTTAAATCAGATCCGCAAAAAGATCCGTTACTATACACTATCTCATTGATTACTGCACCGATACTATTGGCTTATACAACCTGGGTTCTTTTTGATGCGCTTAGACAAGGCATACGCCGGTTGTATTTTTTAACCCGGGATAGTTTTGTTGTGTATAGGATGGCTCTTGTTTTATGTAAAGCTTGGCATATTGATATTGAATGTCGTTATTTTTACTGTGGTCGTTATATATTACGACTGCCTTTGTATTTATTTGATCGCGATTATGTCCTATCTCATTTATTTTCCATTAGCAATATTCATACTACATCAATTATGGTTTTACTCAGAGCCGGTATTAAATATGAAGATGCGGTCAATATTTTGTCTCAGACTAACTGGCCCATTCATGAGCCGTTGGATTCATCAAATATAGATAATTTCCGTTCAGATATATTAAATAATCCGCATTTTGATCATTATGCATCAGAAGCTGCTCAAAGAGCAGAAACTCAGGTGCGTTCATATTTTTTACAGGAGTGCAGTGACACTGCATCAATTCCATTTGCTTTAGTGGATATTGGTTGGTACGGTTCTACAAAAGAGGCTTTTTGTAAAATATACCACAAAGTTTTTAATAAACAATATATTCCTAAAATTTATTATTTGGGTTCATTTGTAGATGATAATTCACAGTTTGGTTCTCATAGCGGCTGGCTTTTTTCACCCGGTAAAAACTTTTACCGAGGGTTGTTTATTAGTATTTGTTTACTAGAATGTTTGTGCATGGCGGATCATGGAATGACCATAGGTTATAAAATGAAAGATGAGCTTTGTGTTCCGGTATTTTCATTAGTAGAAGATTATGCTCATGCTTCTTTTCAACAATGTATTTATGAAACCTACACTAGGAATTTTGTGGAACTAAACCCGGTTTTAAAAAAAGAGCTTTCTTTTAATTGTGATGCATATAAATTAATTAAGAGTCTAATGATCTCACCATCTAAGGTTGAAGCACAATTTTTTTGTAATTTAAAATTCAGCGATGACATCACAGGATATGGCTTAACTTCTTTAGCCAAGCCTATTTTTCTTAATGATTATTTGAAGCAGTCAATAGGCAGAAGAATTTTGCAAAAATTGGGTATAAAAAGAGGATGTGTCAAAACTCTTTCACTTTGGATGGATGGTTCTATTGTCTTAAGCAATCATTTTTTCTTAATGAATTTAGATATTAAGCTTCTTCGTTATATTCAGATATTAATAGATATTATCAAAAAATCATTTTTGCCAATAAGCAGGAGGCCTATATGATCAAGGAATATGAAAAAAATTTATTATCAGTAATTGTACCCGTATATAATACTGAAAAATACATTGTAAAGTGTATTGAAAGTATATTAGAACAATCATACTCAAATTTAGAAATAATTTTTGTTAATGATGGTTCTAAACAAAATGAAAATGAAATTATTGAACAATATGCAGAAAATGATCCGCGTATAAAGATTATTACGCATGAAGAAAACAAAGGGCTGTTCGCTGCCCGAATTACAGGCGTATCTCATGCTAACGGAGAGTATATTGCTTTTGTTGATAGCGATGATTATGTTTCACGAGACTGGTTTAGGGTATTGCTGGAACGGGCAATTGAAACCGGTGCAGATATAACCGCGGGTAATCGAGTTGAAACTCATTGTGAAGAAGGCGGTTTGCCAAGACATGTATATCACAATATGGATAATATGTTAGTTAGGGAATATGATTTGAACGGAGATGATATTTTCCGGTCTTTCTTGCAACAGGAAGGTTTATGTCACACATGGCATGTGGTATGGAATAAAGTATACAAAAAAAGTCTTTGGGAGAAAAGTCTGCCTTATTTAATAAAAATGGATCAACATCTGATAATGTGTGAGGATGTTGTTTACTCTTTTGTGCTGTTTTCCCAGTCTAAAAAATTTGTGAATGTCCGGCATGGGTGGTATCATTATTGCAGACACGGTGATGCATCAACAGGACTTAACGGTAGCACCGACAAGCTGAAAAAAAATATTACCGATCTTGGATTAAGTTTTGATTTCATAGAAAATTATATTAGAGAAATTAAAATACCAATTGATTATTATGAGTACTTTACTAATTGGAAAAATTTATATGTACGCTTTTGGGTTGATAATATTAATAATTGGGGTTTAAGTGGTTTTGAGAAAAGATCAGTTCTTGATAAAATGAAAAAAGTGGTAAACTGTGATTTAAATCCTACAATGCAGGACGACCATTTTTTTTATCAGTTTAATACCGGAATAATCTTAGATAAATACTATGATCTCATTAACAAAATAATGGGTACGCAATATGATATTATAAGCTTTGATATTTTTGATACTTTGTTGTTGCGCCCGTTTTGGAAACCAACTGATTTATTCTATATGCTGAATAAAACCTATAGAGGCATATATCCTGATATGTTACTTAATTTCCAAGCTATCCGCATAGATGCTGAACAAATTGCCTACAAAAGATTGGGAAGCGATGCAACATTAGAAGATATTTATTTTATTATAAATGAAGTTTATGGAATTTCAGAAGAGAATTGCCAGTTATTGAAAGCTTGTGAGATTGAATTAGAATTGCAGTATATTACAGCCAGAAAAAGCGCTTTAAGCCTGTTTAATCTGGCTAAACATATGGGTAAGACAATTATTTGTATATCTGACATGTATTTGTCCCAGGAAGTGATTTCTGCAATGCTTAAAAAATGCGGATATGAAGGTATAGATGAAATATTTGTCTCATCTGAAGTAAAGCTGTCCAAATCTACAGGCGGCCTTTTTAAACATGTGATCGAAAAATATAAGAAATCCGCAGATTCATTTTTACATATAGGCGATAATTGGGATTCCGATTTCTTAATGCCGCCAACTACTGGAATGCACAGTTTCTTTTTTCCGTCAGCAAAAGACCTTTTTTGCAATTATATTGGCGATGTTTCTGCTGGTAAGCATTATGAAGACACTTATTTTAATGTTTCATCTGGAAATAATAATGAAACTGCTTTAAACTTTCAAGGATTACGGTGCTGCCTAGCTATCGTAGTGAATGAGATATTTGACGACCCTTGGATTCCATTTCACTGTGATTCGGATTTTAACGCTAATCCATATTTTATTGGTTATTATGCTCTTGGTATGCATATTTTTGGGCTTGCAAAATGGACGCTTGAACAAAGCAAGGGGTATAATAAAATTCACTTTATTTCAAGAGATGGCTATCTTGTAAAAAAAGCCTATGAAAAGCTTGCAGAATTTTCAAATGAGTATGCTGAAACTAATTATTTAATAGCATCACGCAAAGCAACATTGCCCCTAATGGTATGTGAACAAAACGATATTTATTCATTACAAACTGTAATAAATGTTAAAAATATATCGCCTAAAACATTATTACATTTGTTGGCGGACATTATTCCAGCAGAATTAATGGAGAAAGCTGAAAAAATATGCTTGTATGAGAAGGTTGCATACAATAAACGCTTTGAATCTACTCTTGAATATGCCGAATTTTCCAAAGTATTTATAGATAATTTTTATGACTTTGAAACAATACAGAATTACCGGCTGAAAATGAAAAATTATTTTGACTCGCAAATAACTGCTAAAGATGTAACATTTGATATTGGTCATACCGCGCGTACGGAATGTACATTGTGTAAATTACTTAACAAGCAGTTGGATGCTCTGTATATCTTTTATCATGACGAAATAGGCGCATGCCGTGCAAATCAATTTTCTTTAAATATTAAAACTTTCTTTGATTTTTCACCTAATATTACCGGTCCGGTATGGGAATATGTTATTTCAGACAGTAATCCTGAGTGTAAAGCATATAATGTAAAAGGAGATCAAGTAAAAATAATTTATGGAGATGAAAAGAGGTCGTATCAAGAAACATTTGTGTTAGACACAATGCAAAATGCAGCTATTAAATTTGTTAATGATATGGCAGTTGTTTTTAAGGAAAATATACTAGATATGTTTATTCGTAACCATGATATAAGTCTGCCCTTTAATTACCTTCTTTGGGGTGCAAAGAACCTTGATAGACAAATTTTTAGTTCAACCATATTTATTGACAAGTTTTATCTTGGAGATGATGTTCGGCTTTCAGAATTTTGGAATAAGCAACTTGAATACTTCAAAAAAAGAAACAGCCAACCTGTCTCTACTCAACCTGTCTCTACTCAACCTGTCTCTACTCAACCTGTCTCTACTCAACCTGTCTCTGCACCATCTTATAATCTTGGACACCTTGGAAATTTTGCAAAATTTATTGTTCTATTTTTCATAGACATACAGGAATGTAAAAAACGCGTAAAGACAAAGCTTAGAAAACGCAAGGTTCTGCTTTGGATTATTAAGCGTATGTATTATACGGCAAGAGGTGTGAAAAAAATATTTGTACGGCGTAAAATTTGATTAAAATAAATTGGAGGTATATATGGCATTTAAGGCGGTATATGTTACAGATCTTGCTGAATCACAGCATACAGACAATCATCCGTTTCAAAATTGCGTTTTGAACACAGGAAATCTTTTATTCTACAAGTCGATTGTTAAAACAACCGGATTGCCAGTGATGACTCGTAAAAAACTAATGGATCCTGCTCTGTCTGAAAAACCAGATACAATTGTTACCAGCGATTTGATCTGGATAGGTAAAAATTCAGATTTACCCAATTTATATGACATAAGAAAAAAATTTGGGGACAAAATTAAAATTATCCCCTTATGCGTCGGACTGGATTATGCATATACGAACGAGTTTTCTTTTTCAGAAGATATGAAATATTTTCTAAAATCTATCAGTGAGCAGTGTGATATTGCGTGCAGGGGCGAATATGTTGCTGAAGAATTAAATAAGATAGGTATTCACAATACAACTATCCTTGGGTGCCCCTCACTTTACTATAATGAAAACCCTGATTTTCAAATATTTACTAAAGAGCTGCCGGAAGTTTGTCGGGTGTCCGCAAATGCTACATTATGGGCTACAAAAGATAAAGCATCGGCTCAAGACTTAAAGAAATTTGTTATTTTTTGTATTAAAAACAATGCAGAGTTTATTGAGCAGACCATAACAAATGGGTTTGGACTTGATTGTAAACCTGAGATATCAATAGGCGGATTTATGGATTGGAGGTGGAGGTGGAAGTATTTTTTTGAAGCTAAACCGTGGATTGAATATATGCGTAGATTTGATTTTGTAATAGGCGGTAGGTTTCATGGCTGTGTGGCCGGTATCCTTGCAAATGTCCCAACACTTGTATTGAATTATGACAAAAGAGTAGAAGAATTGTGCAGGTATTTTAAAATACCACTTATCCAGTTCAAGGATTTTGACAGCAGCAAACCTGTATCATATTATTATGAAAAAACGGATTACAGTCTATTTAATGAAGGCTTTCGTGAAAAATATAACAAGTATTTTGATTATCTGAAGAATAACCAAATCTATACTAAAGAAGTAAAATGATGTGGTGACCTAAAATATGAAAGTGCTTTATACATTTTATCATGGTATGTTTTTTGGTTGGTCATTGGTTCATAAACTTACTGTTCATTCAAACGATGAAGCCACATTACTTTTGGGTGATGGTTGGTCTTGGTGCGTTGGTGTTCCTTCAAATTTGCCACAAATACAACGATTCATAGATAGCGGGATTTTCCAAGATATTGTTACTTACGATAACAGCATTGGACGCAAACAAATGACAGTTGAAGATACAGAACAAGAAATACAAAAAAAATTAGATGATCACTTTAGCCAGAAAAGTTTAATGTTGAATTCATTTGATAAAATATACTCTGCCACTGATGCTGAAGATGTTATTGGGATATATTTTTCGCTTAAACAACTAAACTATTATAGTTTTGAAACTACTCCAAATATGTTGAATATAAGAACTCATTCGTTTGTATTGCACAATTTCTCGAATATGCCTGGTTATAGAGATGCTCTTATTAAACATGGTGCCCTAATTAGAAAAAATATACATGAATCCTACTTAGCACACCCAGAGTCTGATGTATCCTCTTATCCAAAAGAAAAAATAGAAGTATTTGATCCGGAGAAAGCAGCAAAGTCTTTATCTAATGAAAGTATTAGTTTGATACTCTCTTCTTTTGATTACACGGACTTGGTTGAAATATGCAAAGATAAAACAATGCTTATGTTGATTAACGACAGGGTTTCATTCCAAATTCATGACAAATCATATTTTATACAGAAATATTTCAATCATATAAATTACTTTGATTTTGGTATTCAAACAATACTTGATTATTTTTTGCCACCAGGAACAATACCTATTCTTAAACCACACCCCAATGCATCAATTAGAGATAATAGACTTGAGAAATATTTAAACGGTATTTTTTCTATAAACCATTTGTTTTCGACACTGCTGTTTAATTTATTACCAACATTCTCTGTGGAAAACACTGTTTTATTGACATCTACAGCAAACACTCAAATTCTCAAGTTTACCAAAAATAGGAATATATATTGTCCTGGTACAAGTACGCTTTCGATTTTTTATACAAAATTCTTTGTGGTTTTATCTCTACTCAACCACTTTGGTATGTGTTATAAAAAATGCGGAGAGCGTTTGGTCCTCAGGGGGGGGGAGCAGGGACGGATTAAGGACTATTTTAATCGCGATTTAGCTAAAGATATTAATCAAATGGTAGACATACATTTTCAAGATGTACCAGAAAATTCAAGCTCCAACTTTGTTGTTATTACTGAAGATCAAATAGAAAATATCGAATCAATTATACAACAAAATGACTTAGTTATTGTTACTGATGTATTGGAGAAGATAAGTTATGTTAATATTCTACGCTTAAACTTTGTAGTTATTGAAATCTCTAAAACGCCTATAAAAAATAAAGATGACATTATTGCACCTATGGATACAGAATATATTTATGTTTTTTCTAAACATAAATATATCTTAGACGCTTTAATTGGCTGGACATTAACAAAAGAAAATATTTACTCTGGTGTTACCATCAGAGCAATCAGTATGCTTCCATCAAATGTTCTTTATCTAAAAGTAAATAACGAAGCCCTCAAAGCTAACAACGATGTCCTAAAAACAGAAAACGAAGCTCTCAAAGCTAACAACGATGCTCTTAAAAAGGAAAACAAAACCTTCAAGACTAACAACGATACACTTAAAATGGAAAACGAAGTTTTCAAGGCTAACAACGATGTCCTAAAAACAGAAAACGAAACTTTCAAGGTTAACAACGATACCCTAAAAACAGAAAACGAGACTTTAAAAATAAATAGCAATATCCTTGTAACAGAAAATAATGCCCTTAAAAAGGATATCGATGGCATTCTTAATTCAAAATCATGGAAATTTACAAAACCCTTCAGAATTATTTCTGGGTTTATCTGGAGGAACACATGAAAATTATTGGAGTAATCCCTGCGCGTTATACCAGCACTCGTTTTCCCGGCAAACCACTGGCAGATATTCACGGGAAACCTATGATTTGGTGGGTGTATAATCAGGTTATAAAGGCTATAGAAGAAGTTTATGTGGCAACAGACGATGAACGGATAGCTACCGTTTGTACTGAACTAAGAATTCCATTTATGATGACATCAAAAGATCATGCAACAAGTACCGAACGAGTATTTGAAATTTCATGTAAAATTGATTCTGATGTGTATGTGTGTGTAAACGGTGACGAACCACTCATTGATCCATTAATAATAAAAAAAATAATTCCTGATAAGTTAGATAATATTTTTGTTGCAAACCTTATGACAATTATCAATAATCCAGTTGAGGTTGTTGATAATACTAATATAAAAGTAGTTGTAGATTCTGCAGGAAATGCATTGTTTATGTCACGAAATCCAATTCCATATCCGCGTGCAAATATGGATTATGTTTTTTATAAACACTTAGGAGTTTTGGCATATACAAAAGAATCCCTACATTTTTTTTCAAAGACACCTAAAGGTTATCTTGAACTTATAGAAGATATAAACGAGTTGCGTTTTATTGAACATGGGAAACCACTAAAAATGATAGCAGTAACAGCTTCCTCATTATCAGTTGATAATCCTAAAGATTTAGATTATGTAGCTAAGATAATTGCAGAAAAAAAAGGAGCTAAAATATGAAAATAAGTATTCTTGATTGCACCCTCCGTGACGGCGGTTATGTAAATGATTTTCATTTCGGCGTTAATCGGATAGAAAAAATCAAAGAAAAATTATGCGATGCAAATATTGAGATTATTGAATGTGGTTTTTTACAATCCGGTAAAAATGATCCAAATTATTCTTTGTACGGTGGTGTAGAACAGATTTTGCTTCCAAAGGAACGCAACGGCAGAATGTTTGTAGCTATGATAGCTTACGGAGAAATGACCGCGGAAGAAGTGGTTCCCCGCCAATCTGATTATATAGACGGTATACGGTTAACATTTCACATTGAAGAATGGGAAGACACTAAATGTCTTGCGCAAAATTTAATGGAAAAAGGTTATAATGTATATATTCAACCTGTGGGTACTCTTTACTATACCGACGAAGAGCTTCTTAAATTAATAAAAAATGTTAATGATTTAAAACCATACGCATTCTATCTTGTTGACACACTCGGTTCAATGTATAAAAATGATATGCTGCGCATGTTCTATCTTGTAGATCATAATTTAGCGGAAGGAATATGTATTGGATTCCATTCTCATAACAATATGCAATTATCATTTGCAAATTCCATGACACTGCTTGAACTGCACACAAAGAGAAATATAATAATTGATGCATCTGTATTTGGCATGGGGCGCGGAGCCGGTAACTTAAATACAGAGCTGATCACTCATTTTATTAATAACAATGTTGATAATCGCTATTATCTTTTCCCGTTACTTGAGCTTATTGACGATATAATTCTTCCAATTAGTAAATATTCAGCATGGGGTTTCTCTGAACCGTATTATCTGTCGGCGATTATGGGCGTTCATCCAAATTATGCTTCATATTTAATTGAAAAACAATCTATTGGAATGACTCAAATATCCGAAATTTTAAACAAACTTCCTAAAGGCAACACGCATTTATATGAAAAAGGCAATATCGAAAAACTTTACCATGCAGAAATGAGTAACACAATAGATGATTCTTCATCAATCGCTGAACTTTCTGCAAAAGTACATGGAAAGAGAGTGCTTGTTATAGCGCCGGGAAGAAGCATCGAAACAAATTCCATGCAGATTAAAGAATATATAAAAACAATGCGTCCATTTATTATCTCATTAAACTTTGTTCCGGACGACATTGTACCTGATATTGTATTTGTAAGTAACCGGAAGCGTTTTGCACAATTAGAGCAAAGTATTTATCCTTTTGTTATTACATCGAATATAAGAACATACGGAACTAAAAATGTTTTCATGGTCAACTATGATTCTTTAGTGGCAGATAATATGGATTACAGCGGCATAATGGTACTTAAATTTTTATTACGGTTAGGTGTAAAACACATACTCCTTGCCGGTTATGACGGATTTACAGGCGGGCTGGATCATTTTAATGATTCTTTGGATAGCTCTTTATCAGAAGAGACTGTTGCCGCTCTAAATAAAACCATGCGTGATCAAATTATTGAGATTAGTAAAGTTGTCTCTTTGGAATTCATTACGCCGTCATTATATTCATAAATTATTATTCCAAGATCAAAATAATGACAAATATTTTACGCCGCTTTTGGTTCCAGTCTTACTCGTAAGCCTAAATTGTCAAGGACTTTTGCTATTGTAAAGAAAGAAGGGTTGCCGGCAGGAGATAGAGATTTATATAGGCTTGATCTGTCAAGGTTCAAATCCCTTGCTATTTGTGCCATTCCTTTTGATCTGGCAATATCCCCAATGGCTTCAAAAAGATATTCGGGATCGTTTTCCTGTATAGCAAGTTCAATGACAGCTTCAAGCGTACCTATCACATCTTCTTTTGTTTTGATTTCTTCAGCCAAATCCCAATCACTAAACGAAACTTTTTCCTTTACTTCAGTTTTCATTTTCATACTCCTTTTCATAAATTTTGGCTATTCTTTTTGCCTCTTCAATATCTGCTTGCTGTCTGCGTTTATCACCACCGCAAAGCAGTATAATGATTCTCTTACGGAATTCTTTGTAATAAACCCTGTATCCGGGACCATAGTCTATACGCATTTCTGAAATACCCTCTCCGACAGCCTTAACATCACCAGGGTTTCCTTTTTCAAGCCGTTTAATTCTAGCGTTGATGCGGTATCTAGCCCGTTCGTCTCTGAGACCATTTATCCATTTTTTGTAAACACTTGACTCTTGTGACTTCATTTTTTAAGTGTAGTCTATAGGCAACAATTTGTCAATAGGCTTTTGTGCTAGTTATTGAGAAAACCCGTAAAATAGCGTAGTATAACTTTAATGGGTTTTATAGAATGAAGTAAATGTGAATACAGGGGAAAAATTTAATGGTTTATTTCACCTTAAACTTGCAACTAACTTGCAACCAACTTGCAACCAACTTGGTAGTAAATACAAGGTTCCTAAGCCGGACACGGGGGAAATTGTATGCGAATGGCACCTAGTCGGCAAATTAAAAAGTATAGCTAACCTTTGTACTATATTTCAAAAAAACTGTTAAAATTGCTAGAAATTCAGGCAAAAAACAGAGGGAATTTGAATTGACGCTTTTTCTTTTATAGGGTATAATTTAAGCATGAATCTAAAAACAGTACTTTCGACAGAAACGATTGACCTTCATTTGAAAGGTTCCACCAAAAAAGAGATCATCAATGAGTTGCTTGATATTCTTGTAAGGACGGGAAAAATTCAGGACAGGGAGATCGCATTAAACGCCGTAATGGATAGGGAAGAAAAGATGTCCACAGGCATGAAACATGGTATTGCTATTCCGCATGGTAAGTGTGCTGCCACTAATGACTTGGTCGCCGCTATTGGCATATCTGAAAAGCCGGTTGACTTTGATTCTTTGGATCAGTTGCCTTGCAGAATATTTATAATGACATTATCCCCGGTGGAAAAAACAGGGCCGCATTTACAGTTCCTTGCAGAAGTAAGCCTGTTGTTTAAAAGTTCAGAAAAACGCAATGAAATTCTGGATGCAAAAACGCCGGACGAAGTCCTTAAAATACTTGCCGAATAATAATTAATTGCGGCCAAAGTAAAGTTGAGACGCTCTTTCTACTTTTTCTGTCATTCTGCGTTCTTCTTCCTTAATCAGGTAGGAATGAAAGTGGGATTCCATCCTGCTTTTGTTGCTTAAAATCCTGCTAATGTAGTTAAGTGTTACTTCAGGAGCTCCTGTTGATCTTACTCTTCCTGTCCCGGCATTATACATTGCTAAAGCGGATATTTCACTTGCACCGGTATCCAGACAGTAGCGTAAATGCCCAATTCCATAATAAGCATTAGACTTAATATCAAAAAAAGCAGCCATCTCTAAATTGGGAAAAGATCTATTATTCAACTGAAAAAGCCCCCGGTCTATACTGCCGTCTCTATTATATCTATTGATAGCCCGCGGATTAAACCTGCTCTCTTCCCAGCTTAACGCAAAAGCCAAAGCGGGAGACACTTCAAATTTGTCAGAGTTATCCAAAACGGCCTCTGCAACTTCACGGTTTGAACAAATCCCTGTGAAAAAATTGACTACCCAATCGCGGTATTCAGAATTACGATAATATTCCAAAACAGGATCCTCAACAATTTCATTTACTGAAAAAAGAAAAGAAGAAATGTTGTCTTCAATATTTTCATTGGAATCAGAAGCTTTTGGAACAGTATATATGTTAAATTTATTACTAATAAAGGCACAAAGAAACAAAGAACATAATACCCCTGCAAGCAGGGGTATTACTATTTCCATCTTAATTTCAGTAAAATTAATTTCATTATTTTTTAACTGCACGAACCCGAATAATTCCTTCTACTTTACGAATCTGATCAAGCACCGCATCTTCTATTTGTTGTTCAGTATCAATTATATTATAGGCATAATCATCTCTGTGATGGTTTATAAGATCGGTGATATTGGTATTTGTACCTGCCAAAATGGTGGTAATTTGTCCTACCATGTTGGGGATATTCCGGTTTACAACAAGCAGTCTGTATGGTGCGCGCTGTTCAAGTTTGCAGCGCGGTAAATTTACAGAATTACGGATAGCCCCGTCTTCCAGATAATCCATAATTTGCTTTACAGCCATTACTGCACAGTTATCTTCTGCTTCAGGGGTGGATGCTCCAAGATGCGGAACAGGAATTACCTTTTTGCATTTTAAAAGATCCACCGTGGGGAAGTCCGTAACATAAGCGCTTAATTTCCCGGAATCCAAAGCTTCTATAATATCTTTGTCTTTTACAAGGGCAGCACGGGAAAGATTAACAATACGCGCATTGGGTTTCATCATACGGAATTTTTCCGCATCCATAAGACCTTTTGTATTTTCACTTTGAGGGATATGCAGGGTAACATAATCGGACTTTGATAAAAGACTTTCCAGAGTATCTGCACGGGCTACTTCACGGGAAAGATTCCATGCGGCATCCACTGAAATATAGGGGTCAAACCCAATAACATCCATACCCAGTGAAATTGCGTCATTTGCAACCATTACGCCAATAGCGCCAAGACCAATAACGCCCAGAGTTTTGCCTTTTAGTTCCGGCCCTGTAAATTTGGATTTTTCTTTTTCTACAAGTTCGGGGACATCAGGTTTATCCGCAATAGAAGTACACCAGTTAATACCGCCGACAATATCGCGGGAAGAAATTAAAAGCGATGCTAAAGCCAATTCTTTTACGGCGTTTGCATTTGCACCCGGAGTGTTAAATACCACTATTCCGCTGTCACTGCACCGGGCAACAGGAATATTGTTATAACCCGCTCCCGCTCTGGCAATTGCAAGAACACTGGACGGAATTTCCATGCTGTTCATATCGGCACTGCGAACAAGAATTGCATCAGGATTAGGAATGTCGCTTGCAATTTCATATTTGTCCCTGGGGAACAAATCCAGCCCCAGCGGAGAAATCTTATTTAATGTCTGTATCTTAAACATATTTTACCCCTCAAACTTTTTCATAAAATCGATCAATGCTTTTACGCCTTCTATTGGCATGGCATTGTAAATACTTGCCCTCATTCCGCCAACAAGCCTGTGACCTGCAAGATTTATAAGACCTGCGGCGGCAGCTTCTTTTACAAAACGGGTTTCCAGATCGGTCTTTTTTGCTTCATCCTGCTCTGTTGTAACAAATGGAATATTCATTAAACTGCGGAACTGTTTGTCTACAGGTGAATAAAACATTTTTGAGTTTTCAAGATAGTCATATAAAAGCCCGGCTTTTTCACGGTTCATTTTTTCTATAGCATCAATTCCGCCAAGCCCTTTTACCCAGTCAAGAACAAGCCCAACCATGTAAATACTATAACAGGGCGGTGTATTATACATCGATGCTTCGCCGACATGGGTGTCGTATCGTAAAGTTGCAGGTACCCAGTCAGGAGCGTTGCCGACTAAATCTTCGCGGATAATTACAACGGTTACGCCGGCAGGCCCCAGATTTTTTTGAGCGCCGGCATAAATAATGCCAAACTTGCTAACATCGATCTTTTCAGAAAGAATATTACTTGAAGCATCTGTAATAAGAGGAACAGAGCTAATATTGCTATCAAGATAGCTTGGAAGCTTGTCCCATTTTGTTCCGACAATTGTGTTGTTCAAAGTAATGTGATAATAGGCAGTGTCAGCAGACGGGGAGGGTGCATCCGGGATATAGGTATATGCCTTATCCTTGGAAGAACCAAGAACCTCTACAGAGGCGTATTTTTTAGCTTCTTTTATAGCCTTGTCCGACCAAATCCCTGTATCGATATAAGCTGCCTTCTTACCCTTTCCCGGTACATCACCTGCAGCCAGGTTAAGGGGAATCATGGAAAACTGCAAAGAGGCGCCCCCTTGTAAAAAGAGCACTTTATAATTGGCAGGGATGTTCATAAGCTCCCTCAGGGTGGATTCTGTTTTTTCTATAATTGGCTTATAGTCTTTGGATCGATGACTCATTTCCATAACAGACTGACCTGTGCCATTGGCATCCGTCATTTCAGAAGCGGCTTTTTCAAGAACCGGCAAGGGAAGAACCGAAGGTCCCGGGGAAAAATTGTAAACTCGCATATTATTACTCCTTGTTTTACTGTATTAAAGATACGCCTTTTTGTCTACTATGTGTGGTGACACGCTTGCTTGAAACCCTTGCTAATTTACAGTAAACTTAAAATATGGATGACCGCGTATTTACAGTGTTAGACCTCATTGATCTTGATCTTAAAGAACATAACTCTCTGAACTTACGGTGTATTACCGGGCGGAAAGGACTTTCCAGACCAATCAATATTCCTGATCTCAATAGGCCAATGGGTGCCATAATGGGCTTTTTTGAGGGGTTTGCTTATCAAAGAATCCAGCTTTTTGGGCAGGGTGAAACCGCCTTTTTACATAAATTGCAAAATGACGGGCAAGTCAGTAACATAGAAGAAATGTTCAATTACCCCATGCCCTGCTGTATCTTTACTCATAACCATACACCTCACAAGGAATTTTTGGATATTGCGGAAAAGTCGATGTGCCCTATTCTTCAAACCGATCTTGGGTCGGCGGATTTTTCTGCAAGAATTATGCGTATCCTTTCCAGGGTTTTTTCTCCCCGGCAAATTGTCCATGGAGTGCTTGTAGAAGTTTATGGTCTTGGGATTTTAATTCAGGGCGATTCCGGGGTTGGCAAAAGTGAAACTGCCCTAGAGCTTATCCACCGTGGTCACCGTCTTGTCGCGGATGATGTTGTAGAGATAAACTGTATTTATGGGAATACGCTGATGGGTGCGGGTGCAAACAAAATAATCGGTCACCACATGGAGATTCGCGGGCCGGGAATTATCAATATAACTCACCTTTTTGGAGTAAGGGCAATTAGGGATCGTAAAGAAGTGCAGCTTGTAGTTGAACTGGAAGAATGGGATTCTGATAAAAACTACGACCGCCTTGGGTCTGAAGATCATACAATAGAAATGCTGGGGGTGAATATTCCTAAACTGACAATACCGGTAAAGCCAGGAAGGAATATTCCTATTATTATTGAGACTGCTGCAATGAATGAAAGATTAAAGTCCATGGGATACCACTCTGCAAAAGAATTCAACAAAAATATCCTAAAATGGATAGAAAGCGATGCTGCCCGTTCTGTATTTTTTGGGCAGGAAGATGTTATTTAAGGAATTACAATGACTGAAAAAGATGTAAAAGTTATTAACAGAGCGGGTATTCACGCAAGACCTTCGGCCCTTCTTGTTCAAACCACCAAAAATTTTAAATGTAATATTTACATTGAAAAGGGACAAGATCGTATTAATGCTAAATCCATTATGGGTATTATTACTCTGGGTGCAGCTTATGGAACAGAGTTAAAGATTATTGCTGAAGGAGAAGATGAGGCGGTTGCTGTAGAAGCTGTCGTAAAACTTTTTGAATCAAAGTTTGAAGAAGAATGAAAAAAGTACTTAGTCAGGTTCGTCCTGAATATTCAATAATAAAAGTAAGGTTTTTAATCCTTATTTACGCTCTTCTTTGTATACTTACAGTTCTTTTTTCCAGGAATTTTTTTATTGATACTCTGCAAGACGGCAAAGTGCCGGAACGGTTAAATATTATTGTGTTTTTTACGATTCCGGCGGTTTTATTAATTGTTCTTGGAGCTTCTATTTTTTCTTTGTTTACGGATTTTATTTTACGCCGTCCCGGAAGCAAATTTAACGCCCGTCTTTTAATTTACTTTACTCTTATTGTGTTTTTTTCCATAGCGCCAATTACTATAATGACAAGTACTGCGCTTAATGAAATTATCCGCTTCTGGCACAGTCTGGATGCTCCGGCTTCTACAAGAGCGGCAAATAGTTTTGCGGCGGAAAATTATTCGCTCCACATGGAAAGGTTTGAGAATATTCTAAGACAAAATGATTTTACCCGTATTACAGCTAACTCACGGCTGCCGCAGCATATTGCATCTGTACAGTTATTTTTATATAAGTGGGAAGGGCCTGCTTCTGCTGAAACATGGCCATCTGCTTTATTTACAGGTGATGAAAAATTCAGATTGGATCACCCCCCTTCTTTTGACCAGGGGTTTCCGGTTCGGATATTGCCGCGGGATATAGAGGTGATTCGTTATGTGTTAAAGCAAAATGAAAGTACAATCCGCGTAATCAGCTATAATCTGGGCAGTGATTTTGACCGCGACTGGGCAGCTTTGGAGAATCAAGCGGAGCGCTTTAATACAATAAACTTTTTAAGGCAAAATATTCGTTCTCTTATGATTTTTTACTATGTGGTATTTTTTCTTCCTACGTTGCTTATGACGGTGATTATTGCCATTTCTTTTACAAGACGCATTACTCATCCAATTGTAGAATTAACAGAAGCTACGCGCCGTGTTGCGGAAGGTGATTTTTCTATTCAGATTTTATCCCGCCGCAATGATGAGCTTGGGCTTCTTATTCGTTCTTTTAACGCAATGGTGCAGGATTTGGAAAAAACCCGCGCTGCTCTTGTAAAGAATGAAAAAATATCGATATGGCAAAATATGGCGCAGCAGCTTGCACATGAAATAAAAAACCCGCTTACCCCTATTAAACTTTCTGCAGAACGTCTGTTACGCAGATGGCAGAATGATCCTGAAAATACAGGAGAAATTCTGGAAAGTTCCATGCTGGCAATTATTCAGGAAACAGAAAGTCTTAACATTCTTTTAAATGAATTCAGGACATTGTCAAAACCAATGGAACCTTCACAGGTTTGGACAAAATTAAGGGAATCCATAGAAGAAGTAATAAATTCATATTCAACTTCTTATCCGGCTGTAAAGTTTGATATTAATTTTACAGAAAAAGATATACTGTTAAAAATAGAAAAAAATAGGTTGTCGCAAATTCTTACAAATCTGATTATTAATGCCATAGATGCAATGAACGGGCAAGGTTCTATTGATATTCGGACAGACATTGTAAAAAAACTGGAAATAAGTTATTGTAGGATAAGTGTCAAAGATTCCGGCAATGGTATAAAAGAGCAGGAACGTCACCGTGTTTTTACTCCGTATTTTACAACAAAAGAATCCGGCACAGGTTTAGGGCTTCCCATTGTTGAACGTATAATAAACGATCATGGCGGCGCAATATGGTTTGACTCCGCAGAAGGCGCGGGAACAACATTCTATATTGATTTGCCTACAAATAGCGGAGAATAATCAGTGGCGGCAATTCTTATTATTGATGATGAACCCGGAATTAGAACTGCTCTTTCTTCAATATTAGAGGATGAAAAAAAATACACGGTTTTTACAGCAGAAGATGCCATTCGCGGCATGGAAATTCTTAACAGTGAAAATATCGATCTTATATTTTTAGATGTGCTTTTGCCAAAACTTGGCGGTATAGAAGCTCTGGAAAAAATTAAAGCAGAAAAGCCATTAACGGAAGTTGTGATGATTTCCGGACACGCCAATATTGATATGGCTGTTCGTGCCGTTAAACTTGGAGCTTTTGACTTTTTGGAAAAGCCTTTGTCGTTGGAGAAAATTCTTACAGTTTGCAGGAATGCTATTACTATAAGAAAACTTAAAGAAGAAAACAAAACTTTAAAAAGAATAAGCGGTTTTGTAAATGAGGAAATAATTGGTACAAGCGCTATTATGCAGAACATTCGTGAAACCATAAAACAGGCTGCCCTTAGCGATGCCCGCATTTTAATAACGGGTGAAAATGGTGTAGGAAAGGAAGTGGCAGCCCGTGCAATACACCTTTATTCAGCGCGCGCCGATGCTCCCTTTATTGATGTAAACTGTGCGGCAATTCCTGAGAATCTTATAGAGAGTGAGTTGTTTGGTCATGAGAAGGGCGCTTTTACGGATGCGGTCTCCAGCCGCAAAGGGCGCTTTGAACTTGCCAATGGTGGAACCCTCTTTTTAGATGAGATAGGCGACATGAGCCTGTCTGCACAGGCAAAAGTTTTGCGGGTTATTCAAGAACAAAAGATTGAGCGGGTAGGCGGTGAAAAAACTATAGAAACAAATGTACGCATTATTGCGGCAACGAATCAGGATTTAGAAAAAGCATGTGAGAATGGAAAATTCAGACAAGACCTTTATTTTAGACTAAATGTAATTCCAATGCATATACCGCCGCTTCGTGAACGGCAGGAAGATATCCCAATGCTTTTATGCCATTTTCTAAAAACGCTAAAAAAAGAGGTTGTTTTGGAAGCCGGCGCATTGGAACAGCTTGTCTCTCATGATTGGCCGGGAAATGTCCGTGAGCTTAAAAATTTGGCAGAAAGAATTGCGGTAATGTATCAGGGGGACAATCTAGGAAGTGATGATCTTGGAAAATTGCTTAATAAAAGGGCAAAAAAACCTCAAAATTCAACACCTATACTGCCGTCAAGCATTATGGAAAGAAGTTATAATGAGGCAAAAGATTCTTTTGAAAAAGCGTTTTTGGAGTTCCATTTATTTAAAAACAATGGTATAATATCTAAGACGGCGGAGGCTATTGGGATTTATCCAAGTAACCTCCATGCCAAGCTTAGAAAATATAACATTACAAATACAACTAATTAAGGATGAATTATGAAAGATTTAACACGCCGGCAAAAAGAAGTTCTAGTCTATATTGCAGATTATATCAGAAAACACACTTATCCACCCACAATAAGAGAAACGGCTGATCATTTTGAAATGTCCGTAAAGGGCGCCCATGATCATATTATTGCCCTTAGAAGAAAAGGTTTTTTAAAACATACTGACAATAAACCGCGGACAATGGGAATAATCGATTCTAAATACTCGGATTCCTCTGAAGTTGTAAGAATACCAATTCTTGGGAATGTTGCGGCGGGAATACCTCTTATGGCAGAAGAAAATTTTGACGGCAGTTTTGTTCTGCACAAGTCACTTATAAGAAGGGGCAAAAAATACTTTGCGCTCAGGGTAAAAGGCGATTCAATGTCAGGGGTCGGAATATTTGAAGATGACCTTGCTATTATAGAAAAAACCAGTGCGGTAAAAAATGGCGAGATTGTTGTTGCTGTTTTGGATGATGCTATCACCCTTAAAAAATTCTATAAAGAAAGTACGCGCATAAGGCTTCAGTCAGAAAACCCGGTGTATAAACCCATTTACAGTCAGGATGTCAGGGTTGTTGGCAGACTTACAGGTATTATCCGTAGTTATTAGAATGGTAATATCATGAGCGCGTATATTTTTCTTGGTCCTGAATTGGGCAAAAAACAAGATGCAGTTGACTCTATAAGAAAAAAATACTCCGGCACTTCTACGGAAGAAACTGTTTTTTACGCAGGGGAAACATCGGCAGGAACAATTGCAGACACTTTGCAAAATAGCTGCCTTTTTGCGGATGCCCGTATTGTTATTGTAAAAAATGCCGATCTCATTAAAAAGAAAGATGAGGTTGAGTTAATAGCTTCTATTTTGAAAAAAAATGAATCAAGCGCTGACACCGTTGTTATTCTGCTGTCAGATGAAATTAAACTTGCCGCAGGTTTGGACAATGCTGTTTCTGCAAATAACCGTCAGATTTTTTATGAAATGTTTGAAAGAGAGAAAACCGAATGGCTGCGGCAATTCTTTAAGCGTGCAAATTGCAATATAGACAAAGATGCAATAGCCGCCATATTGGAATTGGTAGAAAATAATACTCAGGCTTTAAAAAGCGAATGTACTCGTCTTATTAATTTTATCCAGGCGGAAAAAGGCAAAGATCATCCTATAAATGCGGAAGACATAGAAAAATGGTTTTCCCATAACAGAGAGGAGTCTGCTTTTACGCTTTTTTCCCGCATTGCAAATGGGGATAAATCCAAAGCGCTGGAATCCATGGCGGTAATGCTTGCGGCAAAACAGTCAGGGCAAGGTATATTGGCGGGTCTTGCCTGGTGTTTCAGAAAACTTGGCGATTACATTAACTTAATGGAAAGGGGAGATGCAGGCAACTTTGCGGAGCTTAGAAAGATAGGGCTTTCTTCTCCTAAAGCAAAAGACGATTATTCCGCCGCAGCCCGGCGCTACTCTGCTTTGGGCGCTCATGCTTGTCTTGCCATAACTGCGGAATATGATTTACTTTTACGGTCTCCGGTTTCTGTTATGGAAAATATCTTAATGGATAGATATATTCTTGCCCTTTTTAAGCAGTCAAATCATTAGGGGTTATTAGGCCTTCTATAGTTGTTACGGCTTCATCAAATTCACTGTGCAGTAAATGTTCTGATATTTTACTAATTTGATCATTTATAGCAGACGGCCATTTCTTTTCTTTAATTAAAGACAGCGTTTTCTTTGCGGTTTTCTTTTCCATGTTTTCACATGCTTCTTTAACAATAAGGAGTTGTTCTTTTAAAAATTTCTTGTCTTCTTCATTCATTTGTTCAGAGAAGTCATCTTTTGGTTCAAATTTAGTTATTACATTGTAAAGCATTTCCATAAATGATGGCAGTTCGGCTAAAATCTTTTTTATATCCTGTTCACGCCCTGACTTTTCCAGTTTAGCGGCTTCTTCAGAAAGATGCACCTCTCCAACATTTGCAAGAGCGCTTTTCATTGAGTGAACATTAATTATAAATATGGATAAATCATCCGCTCCACGGCACTTGTTTACGTAAATTGTTTCTAATATCTTAACTGCTTTTCCGGCATCACGGACAAATATTTCTGCAAGCTGCTTATCTATGTTTTTTTTCTTACTATTGCCAAATAACAAAACGTTTTTTTGTTTGCGCGCAGCTTCTACAATTTCGGCAGGCTGTTGATCACGTATTAGTCTGTTTAAAACCATATTCAACTGACGAATATCTATGGGTTTGGAAATAAAATCGTCAAAACCACTTTCCAGGAACATTTCCGCCTGTCCGGAAAGAGCATTTGCCGTTAATGCTACAACTGCCCTTGTATATCCAAGACTGCGAATGATTTTTGTTGCTTCAATGCCGTCCATTCTTGGCATCATATGATCCATAAAAATAATGTCATAGCTTTTTCCGTCTCTTATTCTGTCTATTGCTTCAAACCCGCTCATTACAGTGTCAATTGAAAGGCCATAAGGCGCCATTAAACCTTTTGCAACATACAGATTTGTTTCTACATCATCAACAACTAAAACTCTGCCGTAGGGCATAAAATCTTTTTTCATTTGTGTTGGTCTTATTTTTAGCGCGTTATCTGCATTAAGCCGCATAAGACTATTTGCAAGTTCTCCGCCGACAGTTTCATCGCCAATAACTCCCTGCGGCAGACGAACCGTAAATGTGGAACCAACACCGGGAACGCTATCAATAGATAAAGTGCCATTCATTAGATGTATTAGGTTTCTTGTAATATTCATTCCCAGACCGGTGCCTTCTGTTTTTCTGTTAGCTTCCATGTTAAAGCGCGAATATTCAGTGCCCAGCTTACGCACCTGCTCAGTGGTCATCCCCTGTCCGGTATCGTTTACAACAAACACAAGCATGCTTTTGGCGCTATTATCCGGATCTTCCTGCTTGGCATAAATTGACATGGTAACTTTGCCTTCCTGAGTATATTTAAACGCATTGGAAAGAAGGTTATTTAAAATCTGTTTAATTCTAAGTTCGTCCCCTATAAGCATTAGCGGTAAATTTTCATCTACATCCAGAATAAATTCAATTGGTTTGCTTTCATAGCGCATAATGTTAAGCTGAACAGTATCATTTATTAAACTTGCAATATCGTATTGAGAAGGAATTAAAACAAGTTTTCCGGCTTCAATTTTTGACAAGTCCAGAATGTCATTAATAATACCAAGTAAGAGGTCTCCGGAACTGGAAATTCTTTCAAACGCTTCTCTTGTAGGATTTGGATGGGTATCGTCCTGTAGCTGGATTTCTGCAATGCCCAAAATAGCGTTCATTGGCGTACGAATTTCATGGCTCATCTTTGCAAGGAAGTCACTTTTTGCCTTGCTGCTTTCTTCAGCAATTTCCGCTTTGCGCATTTCTGCAATCATTGCCTTTTGCTCACGCAAGTCCCGTATATATTCTGTTACTGTCCATTCTTCCTTGTGTTTAACACGAACACAAATAATATCAGCGGGTATTGGCTCTCCATCCGGTTTTTGATGCATCCATTCAAAGCGGGAATAGCTTTCTTCAAAAGCTTTTCTTACAAGTAAACTGCCTTTTTCACGGGAAGGAATACCATCAGATTGATATTCCGGAGAAAGCATCAGGAATTTATCAATAAATTCCTGTTTACTGGAAAGCCCAAACATTTTAAACGCTTCCTGATTACAGTCAATAATTTTAAGGTTTTTATCCCAAATAAGCGCGGCCATTGGAGCCGCATCAAGCATTAGCTGGGTATGTTCTTCCGCTTCCCGCATTTTAGCAACCTGCATATTGCGATTAACAGCACTGGTCATCATAAGGCCGGCTGAAGTTAAAATACTTATTTCTTCATCAGAAAAAGTTCTTTCATTACGGCAGTCATTAATGCTAAAAAAGCCCCAGAAATCATTTTCCAGGAACATTGGAATCATAACAACAGATTTTATTTCATAATAACCTAAGAAAGATATATCTTCATCAGAAAGCATTGCAACCGGCGCGTTGATATGTTCTCCATTTAGGAATTTTTGCGCCCAATCTTTTTTCATGCTATATGGAAAGTGAAGTCCAATTGGGATAGGCCGGCAATTTTTACCGTATTCACTTAGCCATTCGTAGCGTAAAACAAAGTGCGGCTCATCATCAATTGCTTCATTGCGCCAAATTTGAACTCTGTCAACATCTAAGCAGTGTCCAATAAGGTCAAAGCATCTTAACAAAGAAGATTCAAAAGTATTATTGTCATTGTTTGCAAGCAGGATAGCGGCGGTAGTATTTACGGTATCCAAAAGGCGTACCTGTTGTTCAGATACCATTTGTAGTTTTGCTTCTTCCCGTAAATCACGGGTATAACCTACAATAATATAATCGTTCTTATATTTAGTACGGACAAGAGTAACTTTACAAGGTATAATTTCTCCATTTAGTTTCTGATGCTGCCAGTTAAAACGGGTAACGCCATTTTCCAATGTTTTAAAAATAAGTCTAAATAAGCTTTCCCTTGATCTTTCTCCATCCGGCTGATACTCCGGTAAAAGATCAAAAAACCTGTCTTTATATTCATCAAAGGATGATAAACCAAACAGTTCCACAGCGTTTTGATTACAGTCAATTACATTTAAATTTTTATCCATAAAAGTTGCGGCTAAAGGTGTCTCATTAAACATAATCCGCATTCTTTCTACAACTTTTTCTTTTTCAGTAAAAACATTCAGCAGTATCCAGATAAGAAGAATTGCAAAAAAAGTTCCTAAAGAAATAAGAATAACTAGAAGGTTGTTTATGGTTTTAAAATAATTAGCGCGGGGTGTTACAACCCCCATATACCATCCATTTTCCATCCCTCTAACAAATACAATAGAAGGAATTCTGCGGTAGTCTTCAGTAACAAGTTCGGAAATACCATCTTCTTCTATGAAATCATCTAACAAACTGGAAACATCGGATCGTAATTCTCTGTATGATCTGCCAAGTATATCCGGATTAGGATGTGCAATAACTAATTGATTTTGGCATAATAAAAATCCATAGCCGCCTTCTGCAAAACGCGCATTTAAAGCATGTTGAGCCACTCTATCAAGTTCTATATTTACGCAAATGATTCCAAGGGGTTCGTTATTATTTCCAAAAATACGGCGGGATAATGTTATTGTAATTGTATGTGAATATTCATTAAGATATGGCGCTGTAGTAAAAATACTGCCGCAGGCTTCAATTGCTCCTGTATACCAAGGGCGGTTAATTGTTTCAAAATGATCCGGCGGTGTCCATGTATCAGAGCCTATCAACATTTCATTATTAAAAACATCAAAAATGCCGTAAAACCCTGTTACGCCCAATAATCTATTTTCCTCTGCGTTATCTACATATCTGTTGGTAAAAATAAAATAATCATTAATTACATTTCTGTCCGCTCCATTTACAATCATTTCACGAATAGATTCTGAAATTCCTCCTAAAAGAGTTTCCGGTTCAAGCATATCGCTTTTTATATTTGCTTCTGTAAAACGAATAGCATCCAGGGCATTTTTTCTTAAATGATTAAGCTCACCCTCACGAACAAAATAATAACTAAAAGCCACCATTAACGCAAAGGCAATTAGCACAAATAATACCTGCGCATACTTGGCAAATATTTCTTTTGCTTTTAATAATAAAAAATGCATTATCCCTCCGCTTTTACTGCTTTAAAAAGATTTTTTACTTCAAAGAAAACTCTAGCAATTTCCGGATCATAGTGAGTGCCTGCGTTCTGCATGATTATTTGTACTGCTTCTTCATCTGAAAACGCTTTTTTATACGGACGTTCGGAAACAAGCGCGTCATAAACATCTACAATTGCCATTATTCTTCCTTGCAGGGGAATTGCTTTTCCTGCAAGTCCGTAAGGGTAGCCTTTTCCGTCCCATCTTTCATGATGATACCCTGCAAATAAACGGGCATTTCTTAAAAATTCACCTTCACCGGTTTGAGCAATAATTTCATCTATTATTTTTTCACCTTCTATAGCGTGTGTTTTCATTACCTCGTATTCATCTTCTGTTAATTTGCCGGGTTTGTTAATAATTATATCAGTGATAGAAATTTTTCCTAAATCATGCATGCGTGCGGATGAAATAATTTTTTCTACATCCCAGCCCTGCATTTCATCTTCATAGATTTTCCGTGTTTTCATTTCATTTATTAATATTTTTATATATGCCGATGTGCGCTCAATATGACTGCCTGTACCTTTGTCTCTGTGTTCAACCATGTTTGCTAAAACCGATACTATGCTGTTCTGCAAACGATGAAGCTGCGATGTTCTTTCACGGATAATTTCATCAATATCCAGATGGGTTTTTATACGGTTTAAAAGAACAGGCGCGGAAAACGGTTTGGTAACAAAATCCACCGCGCCCAGTTCAAATCCATGCACCTCAACCTCAGGGTCATTACGACCGGTGAGGAACATAACGGGAATATGAGCGGTATGGTCACTTGCTTTAAGTTTTTGCAAAGCCTGGAAACCGTCCATCTCCGGCATTTCTATATCTAAAAGAATTAGATCTGGGAAAACCTTGTTTAAAAGTTCAAACATTTTAGCGGCAGAGGGCATAGTCATAACCCTGTAAAAATCTTCCAGAGCCGCTTCAGCCATAGAGAGGTTAGTATCGCTGTCATCAATGACAAAAATGGTTTTCATCAGTACTCCAGTATATAATAAAATCGATAAATTGGCTACATAGCGCGTTACTACAATCTACTTATTTATGTTAGCGCTAATTCAAAATTTACGTCTAAGTATATTACGATATTTTGTGTTGTATTACGAATTTACAAAAAAAATAAAAATATTTTCAAAAACGATAAAGCAAAACGGGACTTTCACGCCATATATAGGCGGAGGAAATATATGTATAAAACTCTGTTTATGATGGTGGTCTATTATGATCCACGGGAGCCGTGGCCGAGGCTTGTAGACAATCGGCGGATTATGGGGGATAATGTATGATAAGAAAAGTATTTGGAAGTCTTTGTATTGACTTGGGAAAATTGGCTTTTGGTGGCTTAATATTAGGTTCAATTATGAAGGGAGAGCTGAATTCATCTCAAATTTTATTTTTTGGGATTCTGTTTGCTTTAGTTGCCTTTTTAGTTGGTTTTATTGCTTATTCTAAAACTAAGGAGTAATTTATGGAATTGGTTTTTATTTATGGTAGTGTATCTGTTGCTCTTCTCTTAATATATATTTTTATTGTCCGTAAAGCTGAGAAACAAGCTTGATTGTCTTAGACTTGAATAAACACGAATTTTGTTTAAGAAAATTCGTGTTTATTCCGATTGTATTAATTTAAGGCGTTTTGTAGTATATTAATATAGAAAAGATATTAAAAAATTTAACAAAAATACTTGACATATCTCCCCCCTCGCGCTATCATATACTCCATAAGTAAATGATAAGCACTACAACGATCGTTGATCGTTCGCTTCTCATTGTTTTAGGAGGGGTCTTTAAGT
>Ga0099364_10002377_pt1 | contig 30129 bp, 15 predicted proteins | sample TergutTh196P3_FD_73070 | JGI IMG/M metagenome (GOLD analysis project Ga0099364, IMG submission 73070) | Microcerotermes parvus P3 segment gut microbial communities from Pointe-Noire, Republic of the Congo - Th196 P3 | ecosystem: Host-associated > Arthropoda: Insects > Digestive system > Gut ...
TATACGTGATGAATGACATTATTACTTACCGTTGTACCTTCGGCGTCGCCAAGCGTATAAACGCCACCCATGTCGCTGAGTTCTCCCCATCCGAGATGATGGATATGATTAAATTCGATTTTGTTGCGTATTGACGGACTGTGAGTATATCCCCATACCCATCCGACAGATACGCCCGAATAACGAAAATCAGCAATTTCGTTATGGGTAACTTCATTATCGCTTGCATGAAAGATGATTACTCCTACAGCGCAGGGAAATACATATCCGCCATGATGTAAGATATTATTATGCAAGGTAATATGATTTGTTAAACGGGATATTTGAGTTGCATTCAACTCATTGCCCGGGAGGGTTGTGTCGCCTATCTTAACTGCTCCGCCACCCAAATCGAACAAATGACAATGTTCCACTTTTGAGTTGGAGCAAGCATTTCTATACCAGATACCATGTAATCCTGTATGAGCAATTTCACAATTCAGGAAATCTATGTTTTTGGCAAAGTCAATCATCACAGTTGCTTCAACAGGCGCCGCTGCTTGCATCGGATTATTACCCATCGCAGGGGTATGGTATGCTGCCACTTGAAACGAAAGATTTTCGAAACGGATATGTTCTACATACTTAGTCTCATTGCCTTCAATAACAATGAATTGTTCAGTAACAGGAAACATACAACGGGTATTTGCCGGCGTTTCGCCCGGTAAAGGAATGTAGTACAAATATCCGTCTCGCTGCAGGAACCATTCACCGGGAGCATCCAAAGCTTTACGATAATTTTCTATAATATATCGGCTGTTATTGTCAATTTTGTTCCATGATTGCATAGCCTGGCCAACCAAGTAGAAAGCCGTATCTTTGATATTCATATGATTAGGCTTTTTACGGGTATTGTCCCATTTGTGGTTAAATACTAACAACACATCGTCCAATTCTTTGGGATCAATATCGTTCATGATCTTAATAGCATCCTCATTAAGAACTACTTTTTGAGAAGCAAAAGCGGGCATTCGCCATTCAGTCATTGGATCAAGCGTGGTTTCATCCACACGCTTCACCATATTGAAATCACCGCGATTGGGCGTCTGAGCGCGAAAACGGCGCTCTCCATTGATATACAGTTGCTCGAAATAAAGACCGTATTTAACTACTTCAGGAATATAAACCCGCCAAAGGTTCGGATTGACCGCTTCGAAACGACCGGATTCCATTCCGCCGTAAAATACAGGTCGCTCATCTGAAGTCGATACATAAACAGTGGGCGATTGGGCTGTTCCGGCGTCTTCTCCCGAAAAAGTGACGGCCTCAGTCAGAAAATAAGCGCCAGGTAATATCTTTACAAAAACCGTGTCAGTCAACACGCTCCTACGCCGCAGTTCGCGTATTTTATTACGTGCTTCCATAATAGTAGCTAATGGCCTTTCACGAGTTCCAGGAGCATTATCATCACCGGATGATGCTACAAAAAAAGTCTGTGAACGGGTAAAAAAACTACTTAGACAAAAAAATCCAATGACTGCTACTCTATAAAAAAAATGATCTTTAAACATAGTCTAATTTATTAGTGATAATTTATAGTCAATAAAAGTTTTCCGGACAAGAGGAGGAATCCTCTTGTCCGGAAAATAAAATGTTATTGATAACCCGGATTTTCAACTAAATTCGGGTTTTGTCCTGTTCTACTTAACGTAATGGGGAAATAATAATTACGTTCGTAAAAAAGAGGAGGTGTTGTTGGTCCATCGTAGTCCGGATAAACAATCAATTGGTATTTGCGCGTATTGTAATCAAGAATATACCTTAGCCTTGAACCCGGTTGTGACAGTTTGTCAACGGCAATCCGCCAACGACGCACGTCCCAGTACCGGTGTCCCTCGAAGGCCAATTCCACTTTTCGTTCATGACGTATCACATCCCGGTCGATAGACGTTTTCCTGGCAATACCTGCTCTGTCTCTGATTTGATTGAGGGCGTCTAACGCTTCGTCGACATTACCCAATTCAAAAGAAGCCTCCGCAAGGTTCAACAGAATTTCCCCATAACGGAAAATGGGACAATCCACACCGTCTCTTTCCGTAAAGTTCACCTCAGTTGCATCATCCAGCATTTTCAGCACACCAAAGCCGGAGCCATAACCGGTTCCGGTTGCTCCCGACCTTTGATTCCCCAATGCAGGTATTCCGCCAAACCCATCTTGATCAGTTTCATATAAAACGCCATCACCGCCGATCAATCCCCAATGCCAATCTACCTTCCCATCTTTCCAGGGAGTTTCGTTCGTAAAGATGGCAGCGTGGAAACGGGGGTCTTTTTCTCCCCACAATTCTTCCATGCTCCATAATCCTTGCTGGATTGCGTCTCTGTCTAATGTACCGGGCCTGCCGTCAGTATATTCAAATTCTTCCGCCATTTCCAAATATGGCGCTGCAGACATTCCTGCATCATAACCATGTGGTTTTGGACAATTCAAAAATCCAAAGAACCAAGGATTCTGGGAATCATCATAAGGTCTGACAAAAATCATCTCGCTGTTCTGTTCTTTCAAAAAGATATTCCTGAAGTTCGTCACTTTGTTATCATCATCACTGTACAAAGCGTACCTATTCAAACTAATGATTTTTTTTGCCGCATCACAACTTTTCTGGTAATAAGATGAAGCTTGTGTCTGAGGTATGCCTAATAAACCGTTCAACTGAACCGTACCGAATTGAGCAATACTGCCCGCATAAAGCGCGGCTCGACATTTCAACGCAAGTACTGCGCCCTGCGAAACACGTCCATAGGTGTTAATAATTCTCACAGGGTCTTCAATGGCGTCCATCTCGCTTATGATGAAATCGTATATTTCCTGTTCTGAATTACGTACAGGATACAATTCTTCTTCCGCCGCATCAATCGCGATCTCTTTTGTAATCAAAGGAACGCCTCCATAACGTTTTACTAACGCAAAATAATTGAAAGCGCGCAAAAAGCGAGCGTCCGAGATACGACTTGCAATAAAGTCCGGATCGTTGGAGCTTGCAGGTAAATTTTCAATCAGAATATTCAACTGTCGTATAAGTGAGTAGGCTTGGTCCCACCATTCGAGTAATCCTCCGGATATGGTCAAACTGCCTCTTTTAGCGCCTCCGGTATTATCAAACCACACACCCCGCCCCAATTCATCGGAAACATTCATAACATCCAGATGTGCAGATCTCTCATTCCATGCTCCCTGTGCCGGACTCACCGCATCAAATCTGAAAACATGCATCATAACATATTGTCGTGCAAGATATGAATCCACCAGATTCGGATCATTCCATACAACATTTTCGGAGATGATGTCTAATGGTCTTTTATCCAGAACAGAATTGATACATGAAGATAAACCGACAAAACTTGCAAATAACAAGTATAATTTTAATATATTTTTCATATTATTATTGTTTAAAAATCCAAATTCAATCCAAAACTAATGGTACGCTGTTGCGGATAATATCGGTCTGCAGTGCCGGTTGGCGCCTCCGGATCAATGTAATACTTATTCAAAGTACTCAATGTAAACAGATTGTTACCCGTAATATACAGACGTATTTTCTCAATACCGGCTTTGCCAATCCAATGTTTAGGGAACGTATATCCCAACGCAATATTTTTCAATCGTAAATAATAGACCGATTTTATCCAATAATCCGAAGACCAGCCGTTAGAGCCGGAACCACCCGGTCTTGGGATCAATGCATTCGGATCGTTCCTGGCTTCCGTCCATCGTTCATTAAACGTAAATAAGGTAGTATAAACATGTCTGGATGAAGCAGAATATCCAAAGGCTCCCTGAAACAGTGTAACAAGATCAAAGCCCTTATACATAAATGATCCATTCAAGCCAAAAAACCAATGAGGTTCGCTTCCTTTGCCGATCTCAACCTGGTCTCTCCAGTCTAAAACACCGTCGCCATTTGAGTCTAAGTATCTTACATCACCAGGACGAAGATTTGAATTTCCTCCTCCCAATGCCGAATATTCATACGACAATGCGCCGATTTCATCCATACTTGTAAATAATCTGTCAGAAAGGTAACCAAACGAGCGATCCGTCCACTGTCCGGATCTTTGACTCTGTCGTTTCTGGTCAGGGTCATCATATTCCGGCTCGTCGTAGTGATCCCATTTAGCCCGTGACCAGGAAATATTTGCGGTAATGTCATATTTGAAGTCACCCTTATTTTTTACGGTACCAAGTGATAATTCAAATCCGCGGTTATTTTGACTATTGAGATTTTCCGTAGGCAAAGAAGCTCCGAATGTAGATGGATAGGAATTAACGCGTGTACCTGGTATACCGGTACGAGTGCGATAGAATGCTTCTATAGAACCATATAACATACGGTTCAGGATTGAAAAATCCAACCCGCCATTGTAAACTGTCATTACCTCCCATGTCAGATTCGGATTGGCCAATCCGGTTGTAGCCAACCCACTGGTAAAACCACTTCCCCATTGATACAAACCGCTAATATTAAAGCCGGTAATATATCTAAAATCTCCTACATTGTCATATCCTGACGATCCATAACTTGCCCGAAGTTTCAAAAATTCCAACGCTTCCAAATTATTCATAAAGCCTTCCTCTGAAATCACCCAACCAAGTGAAACGGATGGGAAATAACCCCATCTTTTGTCTTTGATAAACTTTGATGTGGCGTCTGCACGCAAAATAGCTTCCAATAAATACTTGTCCTTGTAACTATAATTGATACGCCCGATTGCACTGGCGCGTCCCGATTCACTGGCGGAACCACTATTGGTTTGTGATGCTGCCGAACCGGCAAACATCTGTTCTATATCCGGTGTCAAGAAGTCACGACGGGCGGCAGAAAAATTATTTGCAGCATAGTCCACGGTTTCCAGCAAAGCCAGTACTGACAAATGATGAGCATCAAATGTACGGTCATAATTCAACGAATATTGTTGCGTGATTCTTCTACTTACATTGATACTTTCACTGGATTGTGCCGCCGTCCATAGACTTCCGGCCAATGTGTATACATCCGCTCCATAATTATAGGTATACCATGTGTACGGTTTCTGAAACCACTTACTAATAGTCTGCAAGTCTAAATAGTGTACGAATGCCTTCGCATTTAATCCCTTGATGAAAGGCACATCATAGGAAAGTGTGATAGCGCCGCGTAAATCCTTGGGTTTACTGGCATTATATCCCCATACATCCATATTGGATGATAAGGCCACACTTCCCACATCTGCTCCACCGGATGCATTTTTGGTAGGATCGGGAAGGGTGGTTGGGAACCATGGTCGAGTAGCATACAAATCTTGCCAGGTGACGCCATCTCCGTTTCCGAGTCCACGTCCTGCAAATTTCCTGAATTCATACGCAGCCATTAAATCTACGGTCAAAAGAAGATTATCGGTTATTTTTGCATCAACATTTGACAAGATATTGAAACGTTGATAATCGCCGCCGTTTCTCTTGACCATTGTTTCTTGCTTTTGATAACCGAAATATCCCATATATTTAATTCTGTCGTTGCCGCCACGGAGGGAAAGATTGTAATTCTGCTGAGGCGCCCAATCCCTGAATGTAAAAGCATACCAGTCGGAAGAAGGGTAAGCAGGATCAGTTCCGGCATAATATTTTGCTACTTCCTCAGCAGTGTATGGTGCAGTTTCTTCCGGATTTCCTGCATTCAAATGTGATTCCCGACTCAATTCCGCCCATTGTCCCGAACTTAACGTTCTCGCCATGTTTGTCACACCCTGCATTGTGTAGGTCGTGTTAAACGTAATGGTCGGTTTTTGAGAGACACCGCGCTTGGTGGTTATCAGCACAACACCGTTGCCTGCCCGGGAGCCGTAAATGGAAGAAGCGCCATCTTTCAAGATTGAAACGCTTTCAATCTGATTGGGGTCGAGGATCGTTAAACTGGCTTCAACCCCGTCTACAATCACAAGCGGAGACCCATAACCGCGGATGTTTAATGAAGCCTGGTCTGATCCAGGTAATCCGGAGGCCTGGATTGTAATTAAACCGGGAAGTTTACCTGTTAACGCATTGGTGACATTACCTACCGGCGTCACGACGAGTTGTTCCGATTTAATTGAAGATACCGAACCGGTTAAGGTACTTTTCTTCTGCGTACCATACCCTACCACTACCACTTCATCTATTTGGTGGGTGTCTTCCATCATGGAAACATTGATAGTTCGTCGGTTACCCACTACTTGTTCCTGAGATATATAGCCAATATAGGAAAACACCAAGGTGGTATTTCCATCCGCTACCGGCAGGGAATAGGTTCCATCAGCATTGGTTGCTGTTCCTTGTAAGGTGCCTTTGACCATAATACTTACACCTGGTAACGGTTCGTTATATGCATCGGAAACCATACCGGTAATTGTAATACCCTGTTGGGCGTATACATTGATTGATACAACCATTAATAGTATGAATGAATACTTTATGGCAAATAAAATGTTCTTTTCTTTCATAAAACTGTTAGTTAATTATTTTTTTCATTTTTAATATAGATTATAAATTCTAAATTCTTAATTTTTTATAGGACACTTTTTAATGCTTTGTTCCTACAATTTAATATAGACTCCGTGACATGATTAATCATATCTCTATTGTTTTTTTAACATTTACTTTTTATTTTTCCATAGGCAATCAGTATTAAAGTATTTAACGTTTTTCTTTATTTCTCGGATTTTTGCATGTATATGCTCGTTTTTTTTGCATTTCATCATAGACCGAACAGTTTCCACTGATCACGATAATTGTAGTGCAACAGATCGTTGGCTTTTGCGCAATTGGTGAACAGTTCCTTTTCGGGGTCCCATTGAAGGCGTTCTTTCACAGCTAAGGCGATATTGCCTAAATGAGCAAAACAGGTGGAACGATGTCCTTCTTCTAACGGACATAAAGGCGTTGCGCGTGTTTTAATGCAGTCGAGAAAATTACGTACCAGCGTTGCTGTGCTGTCGCCGCTCGAACCGTCGCTCAATTGCCTGTCGGCTTGTGATTCTTCTTCGGATTGCATCAGCTCCCGCCATGTTTGAAACTGTCCGGGTCGTGTGGGGATGATCCGGTAGCCTCTTTCGTTGGCGTATAATGTTCCTTTTGTTCCACGTAATTCAACTTCCCCCCACTCAAACAGATTGCCGCCGCTTGCCTCAAATATGGAGAAGGTTACTAGCGCCCCTGAAGCAAACTCGTAGGTCACCTGCATGGTATCGGGTATGTCGCCGTCGTGTTTTAGGGCGAATTTTCCTCCATGTGCGCTGATAGCCACCGGCGCCTTTTCGCCCATCATCCAGCGTATCACATCCATGAAATGCACGCCCCAGTTACCCATCTGCGACGAATAGTCGCTCCACCAGCGGAACTTATAGGGTGAAATGTTATATTGATAAGGACGAAAGGCGCGTGGCCCTATCCAGGCGTCCCAGTCTAATTTTGCCGGCGGCGTTTCGGGATTCATCGTTCCGATCCCGTCGGGAAACATGTCGTTGATACGAAAGGCGCGGGCGACAGTCACCTTGCCGATTTTTCCTGCCGGTATCTCTTTTGAGAGCTTTTGATAAGTTGCATTTCCCCGCCGGTTCAATCCGACCGCTACGACCTGTTTGCTTGCGGCTTGCGCTTCCACCATTTTACGCCCTTCAAAAATAGTGATAGTAAGGGGTTTTTCAACGTATACATCCTTACGTGCTTGAATAGCTGCGATGGTTTGTAAGGCGTGCCAATGGTCGGGCGTAGCGATGGCTACCGCATCAATGCTTTTATCTTCAAGCAATTTGCGCCAGTCTTTGTATAATTTCGGTTTTGTAGGGAATTGTTCTCCCATTCGAGGTATGCTTCCGCCTAAATCCATCAGATAACGGGGATCGACTTCATTGCGGTTTCGCGACAAATAAGGCTCATAAATATCACAGAGAGCGGCTATCTCACAATCGGTGTTATTCATAAAAAGATTTAATAATTGTGAGCCCCGGTTACCTACGCCGATAAAACCCATACGGATTTTATCATTAGCGCCTAACACTTTACCCGAAACCGGAAATGTACCAGTGCCTAAACTTATGCCTGCAGCAGTTAATGTTGATTTTGTGATAAAATCACGTCTTGAAATTAATTTATTCATAGTATGCGCCCGTACAAATTAATGGACTGAAAATTACAACAATTGGATTACACATTGGGAGCCTTTCCCTGTACAGGAACCGTATACTTGCTCATATCCACGTCTCTCAGCGTCAGATCGGCGGGCATAAAGTTCAGTTCAGACTTAATCATCTGGTCCCATGTATAGATTTTACCTGTATAAGCGGCCTCACGCGCCATGATACAGGCCATCGATGACATGGCGGTCGCTTCTCCCATGTTGATCGTTTTTCCCTGACGGAGATGATTTACAAAGTTGACATGTTCCAGCAAATACGCATTGTGCTCCTTAAATTGTGCTTCAGCAGCTTGCTGGTCGTATTTCCAAAGCTCATTTCCGTCATGGTCAAGAATGGTGAACTTTCCGTTCAGGTTGTCAAACGCACCTTTTGTCCCCTGAATGTATTCCCCTGTGATGTTATCGCAACCGTCGATCTGTCGCTCTATACCGTGTAGATGCACTCCACCCTCGTATTCGATATCAACACTGTACACATCATAAACATCACCGTTCATCCTTCGCTGACAGGAGCCGGCACCCATCGCCCTCACCGGCTTAAGGTGCGAAAACCATGTAAAAACATCCACATTATGCAACAACTGATCAACTAAAATACTTCCGGACGTCCATATCCAACAGAACTGGCTGCGTAACATGTATTCAATATCCGTCCATTCGGGTCGCTTGAGCATGAAATGCGAATGTGCCTGGCACCAGTAAACATTTCCCGCAACAATACGTCCGATATAGCCTTCCTGAATTTTACGGTACGCCTCTACATATCCGCGATGATGTCGCAAATGTGTGCCCGTAACCAAGCACAGATTGTTGGCTTTCGCCTGTCGCACAGCTACCATGTATTTCCGGTAGCCTGCCGGGTCTATGGCTGCAGGTTTTTCACAGAACACATGTTTTCCCTTGTCTATGGCATATTGGAGATGATCGGGATGAAACAAACCGGGTGAGCAGACAAGAACCAGGTCTACTCCGGGCGTATCGATAGCCTTTTGATAGGCGTCGAAACCAAGGTGACAGTTGGCGTCGTCTATTTCCACATTTTTTCTTTCTTTCAGATTCTTGCGGCATAAGTCCATTCTGTCCTTGAACATATCGGCGCAAGACACGATAGATAATTCTTCTCCTGCGTCTAAAAAGTTAAATGCCGCACCTGTTCCACGTCCCCCGCAGCCTACAAGCGCAGCTTTCAAGGGTTTCCCGTTTATCGCCTTGTCAGGAAGTTCGGGTATATATACTTCACTTAATGGTCGTAAACGCACATACTTACTTTCGTCTTTTCCATTACCTGAACACGAGGTTAATACTGATCCGGCGCCCAGTGCGCCAGATACGCCAACAAAGGCTGCATTCGATAGAAACGCACGCCTGCTTACTTTAAAATTCATCGGTTTCATGATATTATATTATTTTGTTCGTTCTATATTTTCATCCTTTTTTGATGTTTTATTGCGACAAAAATACAAAGATAAATTGAAACAAACAAATTATAAAAGTCGCCTGACATGAAAGCCAGGCGACTCGTAGCTCCGTCTGATGTGATTTTCCAATAATATCACCATATAATTCGGGCTTTCTCGCCTGCACATACCGATATCCTCCGGCTTGCGTGAGTTTGTCGGGGGTCAGGGTGGCGACGGCGATATCATCATCCAATGCGCTACATTCATTCAGGATATCACCGAAAGGATCTATGATCATCGAACAGCCATTTTTTAGTTGGTCGTCATCCATTCCTATCGGATTAGAAAAAACGGCATAGACAGCATTATCGTACGCCCTTGCAGGCAACCATTTCATCAGCCAGCGTCGACCTTTCATACCGTCAAATTCCAAACGCAAGGATGTCGGGTCGGCAGCTCTGTTTTCCCAAAGCCGGGGGTCAACAAAACCCGCTCCGGGACGTGATGAGTGCGTACACATCGTAACATGGGGCATAAAAAGGATCTGCGCCCCCAATAAAACCGTCGCCCTGACGTTCTCAATAACATTGTTGTCGTAACAGATAAGGATGCCACACTTCCATCCGAAGAGCTCAAACACACTGTATTCGCTACCCGCTTTCAGACAGGGGTTGATAAATGGATGGATTTTTCTATGCTTAGCAACCAATCCGTTAACATCAACACAAACATATGTATTGTATATTACTCCTGAACGGTCTTTTTCAAAAAGCCCTGCCAGCAGCACGATATGATGCCTTGACGCAATCTCCTTCAATCTGTTAATACTCTCACCTTCAGGTATAAGCTCTGCAATCGTCGTCAGCTCATCCTTTGACAGTTTTCTTGCAAAGGAATACCCTGTGATCGAACATTCATGAAAGGCGATAACCTGTGCGCCTTCCGATGCCGCTTTTCGGGATAACTTGTCGATGACGGAAAGATTATACGCCTTATCACCCGATCGGTTCTCAAATTGTGCTGTTGCTACTTTGATGTTATGCATAAATTAATTACAAAAAAGCCTTGAAAAATTTGACGACGCTTTCCCGCATGTCATTCGTTAAACGTCCTATCTCAACTGGCGTCTCAAATTGAATGTTTTGAGGATAGCCCAGCAAGTTATAAACTTTCCTGACCGGCTTCATCGCATTTTCAACCTGTGAAAACGCGATGTGGCGGTCCAAGCTTGGAGCGATGACCATCAACGGACGCGGAGCGATACACATCATGATTTCCGGAAAATCGACCGGTGTTTGTTCCGGTTTATCCGCCCAGAAACCTAACACAGGAATAAATCCGTACAGATGCGACATCTCTTTGAGATGCTGCGCTGACGGTTCCCTCCATGGCGAGAACCCCGACAGAACGGCTACTCCCGTAATCTTTTCGTTCAAGGCGGCAGCCATCAACGCCGTAGTTCCGCCGATAGTGTTACCAAGAAGAAATACTTTGTCTGCATCCAAAAAGTCGAACTGTGCGACGGCATCCACACAGGCGTCAACATCGGATATCATTTGTCCCATTTTCGAGCGGCATGGAAAACGATCGTAAAAACTACTCCCTTCTTCTATGCGGGAACCGAACCCCAACATGTCGATAGCCATCACGGCAAAACCGTTGTCTATAAGGTATTGGAACAATGCGCTGTTGTTTCCCGTATTCAAATAAGACCCATATCCATATGCGAAACCGTGATTGAAGGCGTATTGATGCAAAAACAGGACAACGGGCGTCTTTTTGCCCTGCTCCCTTTGATCGGGACAATACAAATATCCCTGCAAATGATCGCCCATGCCGGTATAGGGGCCGACAGTGATTCTTGAAGCATTTTTCACCTGGGGCCTGCCTGTAATCAAATCTATCCAATCCATTCGCGCGATAGTGGTTGGCCCCGTATCCAAAGGTTTTACCGAAGGTGGTTTGTCTCCCATCAAATCAGACAAGTACTTACGTGCAAGTATTTTCTTTTCCTCAATGGAAGATTTAGTTTCTTTTTCGGAAACAAAAACCGGCGTCATATGCGTAGAAGGAGGGGACGCGCATGTTGTTTTCCATTGGTCAAAACTGTAAGTATAAAACAACCGGTTAGTCCAGTTGTCTTTTTTTCGTCCAAACCGGATATCCAAAAAGTCGATGCACCGTTCAACGTCTCTGGTCATTACTGCATGTTCGCCGTAACGGGGAAAGATACCGATATTTTCTTCAACTCCCAAAAACGAATAGACGCTCTTCACCGACAAAAAACATTGTTCGTGCGACCAAGGGTTGAGTTGTCGTTCCACCATCGAATAGTGTAGCAACAAGGCTCTCGGCGCAATGAGCGATAAGAGCAGGTTTTGGTCGACGGGCAATTTGTCTTCTCTTCCGTAGAAGAACCGCATGCGCGGATGAAACCAGTGTGGAAAGCCGGCAGCGATATCATCTAACGTCTGATTGCAATATTGCGGGTCGGAATACCGGAAAGGCGTTGTACCGCCCGTACCGCAACTGCTAGATACCACTGCAGTAATACGTTCGTCGAAAGCGGCGGCCCAAAGCGACTGTTTGCCATTGCGCGAATGTCCGGTGATGGCTATCTGGGCGGTATTCACCTCAGGACGTGTATATAAGTAATCGATTACCCGCGAAGCGCCCCAGGCGCGACGCATCAGGCAGGAAAAATCATAGTCGGGATAGAGCTTTTGATATTCCTGTGTGTCGTCTTTCGAATCGCTGCCTGCATACACACAGGCGATATAACCCCGCCGGAGCGCCAGTTGCGACCAGTTTCGATGGTTCCATTGCGTCATGTATACGGGGAATGGCCCTTTTCCGGGAGGTATCATCAGTTCGAAAGTCATTTTCGCCTGGTTGTCGGGGCCGAACCGAAGCTCTATCATTTGTCTTTTCACATCGTTCTCTGTCAGTTCGGACAAGATGGTCGTCTGGAACGATTTGGGCGCCGGCGGCCTGCTCCCGCTGATCCAATATTGATACAACTCTATGATCTGAGCCTTTTTCTGTTCCCATTGCCCGGTAGTCTTTATCCTTTCATTACCTAACAGCAACGGATCGGGTAATTCGGGGATCGAAGTTATCTTTGAAAAATCGGGAGGCAACTCACCCGTTCGTTTCTGCCAGTCATCCCAGGTACTGTCCTGAGCCGAAACACGCAACCTGCTTTCGCTCATGCGTACTTTCTCGTTAATCAGCAGTGATTCCTGTAAATATTGCCGCCTGATGTCCTGAGCAAATGAATAAACTGCTGATAAGAGGCATGAGATAAAAATAAATAAATATCTCATTTTTATTTCGTTTTACCAAAATGTTTATCTGCAAAATCCATATAACGCATCCAGTCGTACTCGGTCACATCGTGTATTCCTTCCCTGATATGATACCCCACATCATTTATGATGGGTTGGTGAACAGGCGGGTGTACATTCGTGCCAAGACCTTTGAGGCCATATAGTTCGTAAACGGGGCCGGCAAAGTATCCTGCAAGAAACTCACCTTTCGGGTCGGCCCAGCGGTCTTCAACAGCACTGGCAATATACGCTTTGCGTGGCGCAATCAACGCCACGAGTTCGTGCTGATCGAAAGGAAGACTTGCTTCATTGTCGGCATACTGACTGAATGTCGGGCAAAACCAATGCGGGATATTGGTCGTGATACTGGCTACATTTTCACCGAATACGCGTTTCGACATGGCTGCGCCACCACAACCCGAATCGTTGGAAATGACGATTTTGAACCTTTTGTCCTGCGCCCCTGCCCATAGTGCAGCCTTACCATGCCGGGAGTGTCCCATGATAAGTATCTTTTTTAAATCGACACGCTTTTGTGTTTCCAGATAATCGACAATACGGCTAGATCCCCAGGCCCAGGCGCCCAACGCCCGCCATTGATCAGGCGCAATCGGGCCGGGTTGATAACCCGGGAATAACGAAGTGATCGCATGTTCTTCGGTCTCCGGTCTGTTCGTGTCAGGATAAATATCCTGGTACGACATGGTAGCTATGCCATAACCTCGGTCGATGATTTTTTCATAGCACCACCGGGAAGCCTGACATCCCCATTCCAGATCGCCTTCCACCCACCTCCAGTATTTGGGTATCTCAGGTACTGTGAAAGCAGTCGGCTTCAAGATGGACGGATCGGCAATGGTGCTGTGGTTGCCTTTATAGTTATAGGTAACGAACACCGGTATTTTTCCTTTCGGCCAGTTAGGGAGTACAAGCAATAAGATAGCTTCGTGTGTTTTCCGGCCATTCGTGAAAATAAATTTCACCTGCTTGGAGGTTGCTTTTCCATTTAAAAAATTGGGATTTTCCGACAAGGTTTCGTAAGTCACCTTGATTTTGTCCTTGGGTGTTCGACCATACATCTGTGCGGAGAACATCTCCAGCAATTCGGCGCGTCGACGGTTCTCCCACTGTTTGACAGACGTTACCTTCGTTCCATCGTTGAATGTCAACGGATCAGGCGGGGTAAAGACGGGCGTTTTCGATTCGTCATAATTGATGCCGTCCTGTGCAAACGTTATTCCTGCTACTAACAGGAATGTGATAATTAAAGTTAAATGTTTCATTTTTTTAATATTAATATTTATATTAGTGATAAAATCTAACAAAACCGCTTCTTGTCTCAGAAGCGGTTTCATTAAATTTTGCAAAGTTAATAATCTATTCATTTGGTACAATTAATGTTGGCACATTATTTTCAGCCCCCGGATAACCGATGTTCTGATTGATGACGCCTCTTGTATTTGCATTGATAGCCGCAGCCGGAACCGGCCACAGGATATGATGCACAGATAGCTTGTATTCGGCCCATCGGTGTGAGACGCCTTTATTGTAAAAATTATTCTTGAGGTTTACCCAATCCCAATAAAAATTAATACCCTCCTGTTTGACAAAGGATGCGACGCCGCCGGGTCCGGCAATATTATCCAAACGATATACCCGTCCTCCAAAATATTCGCATGGTTTCCCTGTTCTGGCAAAGGTGAACGCGATCCGTGTTATTTCCGATTTCCTGTTTTCTTCGGCATACAACTCACGTGCGCGTTCGTCGAGTATTGCGCCGATGTTAACATCAGCAACCGTTAATGCATCGGCTCCTGCACGCGTTCTCACTACGTTCAGCATGGCTGCGACATCGGCAGGCTGGTCCTTCCAGTAATAGGCTTCGGCCATCAACAAGTAAACCTCTGCAGAACGATAGATATACATCGACGTTTCACCCCCCCACTGTCCATCGAAAGACTGTGTCGGGTCAGGCACAACCGTCTTATATACAGGCCATTGATACCATGAGCGAATGGTATCTTCCACAGCCAAACCCGGATTTAACACCAAGGGTTGTCCATACCATGGGTTTCCGCTTGTTAACAGCGCTGGTTCGTTATACACCATATCCGAAGGACTTTTCCAATTATCACGGTTGTAAACGCCCCGCATGTCGTTCCGTTCTTTTTCTGTCCAGATGGTGTATTGATAATAATTGGTAGAGCGAGCGCGCCCAATGCCCCGACCCCAAAGATACTGAATCACAAACTGCGGTTCAACATTTGATGTAAAAGCTATGCCAGTCATACCATCCGGTGTGACCACCCCATAGATACGGGGGATCAGATCACGTCCCAACTGTGATCGTAAAGAGCCTGTCACATTTGGTGCCGATACGATGTACATCAGTTCTCCGGTATCTATGAAAGGTACGGGATAATTGTGGTTCTTTTATTTTTTCATATTTTCTCTTCTATACTCCACGTTTATTCCCTTATCCTTCATCGCTTTTTCGCTTAGCTTGAAACCGTTTTGATTTACCTTGCCGGTAATAAATTCGGGGATGTTATACGACTTCATAAAGCGATGATAGTAATCAGCGTGTTTTTGAGGGAGCAGGAAAGGCTTGGCTGGGTTGCCGTCGGCGTCAATATATGCGATATAAGGACGCGTATAAAGCCCGTCAATCCGTCTGCTGCTGAATACGACCCACCGGCTGTTGCTGCTCCACGAATGATAACTCTCCACATCGTCGCTGTTAAGCATGTCCAAGGGAGTAATTTCCCTGTTTTGAAGGTCTAACAGATATAAGTCGGCATCCTTATGCCAGATCGAAAAATTGCCGTAACCCGAAAGCGTAAACATCAGAAATCTCCCATCAGGCGAAACACGGGGGAATGAGACGCTCTTTCCTCCGCCCGACTTCGCTTGATATAGCGTATCGACTGTCGCGCCAAATCGGCGGTTTTCGGGGTCGAATGATATGGCGCACAAGCTATATTTCACATTTTCAAATTCTTCCGGCATCCGACACGTATCGGCCGAACAGAAAAACAATGTTTTTCCGTCCGGAGAAAATGTCGGAAATGTCTCAAACGCTTTATCGGAAGACAAAGGCGGAGCGGTGATGATTTCATGCCTGTTCACATCATATACGACTACATCCGAAGCCAGGTCGAAGACCTCTATGCGATTGGGATCGGATGTGTGAAAAAACTGTTCTGTGTTATTTACAGAAAAAGAGATATACTTTCCCGAAGGATGCCATGAAGGGTAAACAAGCGCTGAGAGTGTCTGCGGCGTCTTTGTATTTAACTTCTCCATGCGATCGCCATCAATAAGTATTGTAGCCGGATATGTTGCACGCATATGAAACATCATCTTTTCCGGGTTCTGCATACAAAACGAATGGCAGTTCATGCAGTTGTAGCCTGTTCGCTTGTTATTAACAATGAGAGACTCGCTGAAATCTTCAAGGTTACGTTGGTAAATGCCCATCTCGCCCCATAGTTCATAACCCGGTTCAATCAGCCGGTATACAAGCCAGGAATCAATCGGTTCAGGTGCTACAAATACCTGAAATTCAGGATAACCAACCCATTGCCCCTGCACCCTCGCCTGAATCGTAAAGCTGATTGCACCTCCAACTGCATCTTTCAACAGTTTTCGCCACGGCTTAAGCGGTATTGAAAAACGCCCCTTTTTCACTTTTACCTGTAATTGATGATTTTTACTTTCGATGATTACATGCGCTTTTTCAATGTCACGCCAATCCGTCAGTTTGAAACAAAGGGGTGCTATATTGGGTGGGATTGTCACCTCCTTATAATCAGGGAAAATGACCGGTGAAACATCAGTCGTCCGGGTGATATGAATCCCGTCCGTACACGAAACAAGTCCCAACAAAAACAGGAAATAATGTTTCGCCTGATAGCTTTTACCGCTGAAATTGCTTCCCGACATAAACAGGAAAACGGTTTTCCAAAGGAACTTTATTATCATATCATTTTTATTTAAACATATAATAATACCAATAGGTATCGCCGAAACTTTTTTTCAACAGGCCCGGTAATGCCGCATTATTACTTTTGTTAGCTGTCACCTGTCTTCTCAACTCCTGAAACCGGCGAATAACTGATTCCGAAATTGAAAACCGTTCCAAGTATGAGGGGTCTTGTTCCGACAATATTATAACGGCCTCCTGGTACGATTTCGGCAGCGCCGGCAGGACTGCCGTACCGTAATATTTTTCTACAAACTCCTTAAAAAGAAGAATTTCCTTCGACAACAAGTAGAACGCCCCCGCATATTGGATAGATGCCTGATGAGCCGGATTTTGCCTGGCAATGTATTCCAGGTCGGCTACTACATCCTGATATTCGGAGATAAAGTTCTCTTTCGGAATACATCTGCGTTTCATGCCTAACAAATTATCGCTTGCTACGGCTTCGTCATTCCATAAAAAGCGGCGGTGATCCTGCGCCCACTTTTTATAACAGGGTGACTGTTCTAACAAGTCTATATATTTTTCGGCTACCGGATATGCCCCAAATATCAGGTTTGTTTGTATCAATCGTTTCAGCATACGCGGCCCGCCCGGATGGGGCATACATTCATTCGCTTCAAATGCCATCCGTTGTGCAAGCGCTATATGTCCCATCGAAAAATAAATATCACTTAGCAAAACCGAAGATTGCAGAGTCTGGTTCCATGGTAAAAAAATACCTTGTATTCTATTCTGAGTGAATGAAAACATGCGTTCGGACAGTTCGCCTTTTTCTGCCAATGCAAGATTCAAACTACACATATACAGGTAATTTGTGACATCTCTGTCACATCGTTCAATGATCTTATCCCATTGCTCAGTACGCATATAATAATCCAACTCCTTGTAAAAATCCGCATTACGATTCACAAACTTACCCATCCCAAAATGGAAGGTTCCCATCACCAACACTAACAGTAAAGCTGATTCCAATCCTCGTCTGATCTTTTTCCTGTTACGCATGAACCGGCATATCAACAAAAGCAAAATCATGTAAATCCATGAAAAATAGAGAGTTACTCCTGAACGAAGCCGGAATGAATAGTAACCGTCGGGCAGCATCAGAAAGCGAAAATCACCAACCAACGAGGAATAAACACTCCATAAAACCAACCCTGTAACAGATATTAGCGGGATAATAAAAAAATACGCCCGGTTAAAACGGTTCAATATTTCCCACAAAATAACACCTGTCACAAACAGAAAGGCGACCGCTCCGGAGCTCCAAAACAGTAGTATTCCGGAGATTGTCACATAAACAACCCGTGCTGTCGAATGCAGGATACAAAAATAGCCGTACATAACCGCCAGCATGAATGAATAGGCCATCGTTCCCTTGTAAAGATAATTCATGTCGAAATGTAAAAAAAGCAGGAATACGACAGGCAGAAGGCTCAAAATAAACAAATTAGATGTCGGAGCAATGCGTCTGACAATCCCGGCTGTCAACAGCCCTACAGCCGTAAGCCATACGCTCATAATCAGCGCACCAAAGTAAGGATGAACAAAAAACTGAACGCAAAACGCGGTGAGCCAACTCACCAATCCGGCTGGCTCTAACAGGTTCGACAGGAAATAGTCCCTGCTCCAAAGAAACAACTGTTCCTGTTCGATGTAAAAAAAATGAAACGCCAATTGTTTTTGCTGGTAAAAAAACAACAACAAAAAGACACACGACCCAAAGACAACCGGCAGATTTTTCTTCATACTGTTCATCTATAAATCGGGAACTCCCGCTACAATGGAAGGCGTACCGCCGGCAATCGTCGGCCAGTTGTCGACCCAGATGATTTTATCTAAAAAGAGTCTTCGTCCGTTGGGGTTGTTTACGCTAAAACCGTGATAGAGTATCCAGTCATTACCGGCTTTGTCCTGTACGATTTCCGAATTGTGTCCTACGCCTACGAAATGGTCGTTTTTACGGATGACCGTCTCGTGATTGTTTTCCATCATCGGGCGTCCCTGCTTGTCGGTATAGGGTCCCCACAGCTTTTCCGAGCGTCCTACTACGGTTGAATAGGTACTTTCCAATCCCTGACAGCAGCTGCCGACGGAGGCGAAGAGATAATAATATTTGCCGCGTTTATGTAGATAGGCGGCTTCGTATGCCGTACCCGCTATCTGCCGCTTTTCGCTTCCTTCTTTTATCTTCAGGCCGTCATCGGTTAGTTCGATGCCCCATATCCCATGCCAGCTTCCCCAGAACAGGTACTTTTTATCATTGTCTTCCAAATAGTTGGGGTCGATACAATTTTGTACGCCGGTGGTACTCATGTTTAAAATCAATCCCTTGTCGGTGAAAGGTCCTTCCGGTCGGTCGGCAATAGCCACGCCTATGCTGGCAGTCGTCTCGCCTCCCCAAACCGACATGGAATAGTGCATCACATATTTCCCGTTGATGTAACTGACATCCGGCGCCCATATTCCGGCATTGGGCACTAATGACGGGCGGGTTTCATTCGTAAAAGCGTTACCCGCAAGCGTCCAGTTGACAAGGTCGGCAGAACGGTTAATGGACACATTCTGACCGGTACCGTACACGTAGAAATTACCATCCTCCGCCTGAATAATGGTCGGATCGGGGACGTTTCGCTGAATGACCGGATTACGGTATTCAGTGATTTTTAGCACAGGGGTGATGTAATCAGGATCAATGGTCATGATTTCTTTACCGTTCTCCTGTTTGAAGTTTACCGTCGTGATGTGCATGACGCGGGGTTGAACTCTCGCCGGGTTATTATGTGAGTGGAATACTTTACGCAAATTCCCCTCCTTGTCGGTAAAGATAGCGCTGTGTCCTATTCCTACTAATTCGCCTACATTCTGGTAAATCGGGTTGTTGTCGTATTTTGTCCATGGCCCGTAAATGTTTGTTGCTGTGGCGACACCAATCCCGTAGAAGGGACTTTCGTAACTGTTAGCGGAATAGGTCATGTAATAAACACCATTGCGCTTGATCACAAAAGCGCCTTCGTTCACGCGCGGCCAGATTTCTTCCCATGCCTGTGATACATGGATACATTTCTGCATGGTTTCCATTTTGAGTTCCGTCAGGTTTTCCTTCAGTTCGGCCACCCAGATGTTCAATCCGTCGTTGAATCGGTCGAAAAACAGGTATGGCGTACCGTCGTCGTCGAAGAATGGCGAGTTGTCGATACATTTTTCGCTGTCGATCATGGGCTGTATCACTTCCTGTCGGAACGGTCCCAGCGGATTGTCGGCAATAGCTACGCAGATATGTTCATCGCCCGAATAGTACATGTAGAATTTACCTTTCACATAGTTCACTTCCGGCGCCCAGAACCATCTTTCGCCATACGCATCATTTTTATGTAACGCCAGTTGGTTGCCGGGAGCCGCATGCCATGTGAGGAGGTCGTCGGAGGTATATACCTCGATACCATCGGGCGAGGCGGTACCGTAAGCATAATATACGCCATCATAGAGCAGGATGAACGGGTCGCCGAAATAAATTTTGGAATTGATAACCGCCGGCTCGCGGGTCTGTTCTTCTTTTTGTTGATTTCCTGTGCAACTACTGACAAGAAATAACACCCATAGAAAAAATAATAACGGAATAACAGAATAACGGAATAACGGATTTTTTTTCATAATAGTTTCGGATTAAATGTTTGTTTCATAGATACGGTTTTATCGTTTGGATTGTTTCGCTTTCACGTCGGCCATCTCTAATTCATACTCGCCCGAAGGACGGTCGATGGGGATGTCCGGTAAAACGGGAGAACCGAAAAAGGGGTTTCCGTTGGCGTCGAAGGTGAATTTCTGCAGCCGGGTCACCCTGTTCCAGCCGGAAATTGTGTCGACCTTGGAGTGGTAATAAATCCACCACTCTTTATCGTCAGGTGAAGTGGTAAAACTGGCATGTCCCACTCCGAAGACGTTCTTTTCGTCTCCCAGAAAGACGGGGCCAGACTTGATCCACGATTGCGGGTCGAGCGGATCGGCGTCGGCGTCTCTGAGTCTCAACTGTCCCAACCGGTAGTGGATCGTCCATGAACCGCGCGTAGAGAACAAGATAAAGACATTGCCATCATGCTTGATCACGGAGGGACCTTCTTCAAGCGCTATATGATCGCCCATCTGCCAGGGTTGGTCGGGGACAGTGAGCAGTACGCGTTTACCTATCGTTGTAGGGGTCGGCATCGGTGCGATATAGAGGTTCTGGTTGGTGGCATCGGTGAAACTGTTATGCTCCCAGCCCGACCAGACCGCATAGAGTTTGTCCCGGTGGGTAAAAACAGTCATGTCAATCGACCAGATATTTTCGTATCGTTGTTTCGGGTCGTCGCCTGTGTAGAGCAAACCCATGTCTCTGTATGTTCCTAACGGGGTATCACTTTCCAACACTCCCGTGCGCTGCCAGATAAAAGGCGTCTCCCGTGTCTGCCCCGCAGCATAGTAGATGTACCATTTGCCGTTGATGGGATGAAGTTCCGGCGCCCAGATGTTACTGCGGTTCCAACCCTCTTTCGGGGTATACCACACGATGCGTGACCGTTCTTTGCGGGTCAGGAAACGCGATTCGGATATCTCTATTCCGCCGTCAGCCGACCGACAGGTATAATACATTCCGTCGTGCTTGACAATCCAGGGATCGGCTCCACGCTCCAACGGATTGGTAAAGGTGCGCGAGAGGTTAGGCGCAGATACGCCCTGCGGTTGCTGGCTGTTAACATACATCGCCAACATGAACAGAACGGCAGATAATTTTATTAATTTCATGGATTTATTTTTTTATATAATTCATATCAATGACGAGTTTGCTCCTGGATTGATTCGCAAGCTAAGCAATGACATACTGGGTACGCGGACGGGATGTCCGCGTACCCAGTACCGTCATTCTTTAATCGGTGTCTTGCAATGACGGGCGATTTACGCTTAATTCACCCAGCCCGGATTTTGTGTCAGGTTCGGGTTCATTTCCATTTCGGCAGCCGGTACCGGCCAAATCCAGTTCTGGTCGCCGACCCAGATGTAATTATAGGTTGCCAGACCCCATATTTCCCGCATGCCGTTTAAGGGGGAATCAAATTTCTTTTGTTTCCAGGTGCGCCAGCGAAGTTCGTCCCAATACATCTGGTCTTCAAAAGGCAATTCCCAATAACGTTCATTGCGGATGCGTTCGCGCATATTGTCTTGTCCGGTCACTGTCGTATAACTGTTCGTGTTAAGCAACTGTTGACCGGCCCGCTCGCGTACCTGATTGACATATGTAATGGCTTCGTCTGTTTTACCCTGCTCATTCAGCGCTTCCGCCAGACTGAGCAACACATCGGCATAACGTATCATCGGAAGGTCTATCGGATTATAATCCAGATTGACATGTTCGCGTCCTTCAGGCACAAACTTGCGTATCAGATAATAAAACTTGGCGTTTGTATCCGTTCGCAAGTCGAAAGGTTCAGCCGTATCATATCCGCGATAAGGCCATCTCAGGGTATAATTTAACGCGGTGCCTGTTGTCCCTCCAAGGTAGGTGGAATAAGGCGTGATGACATTAAAACCGAGACGGGGGTCGCGATTGTCATAAGCGGCTTTGATGCGCTCCTCATTGCCTGTGGGTAGGTATTTGGACATATCCGCTCCAAAGGTAGTCATCACCGTGATTTCACCCTCCGTCATGTTGTCGCGAAGAAAAAAGACGGAACGTTCATTCGGCGACATGGACGAATAACCGGGGAGGTATTCCTCCCAGTCAAAAGGTTTCCCGTCGGCACACTCATAACTCTCGACGAAAGCGGGATTGACAAGGTAATTATTCCACGCTGAACCGGCAGTGCAGCGATTACCGAATCCGCGCGATAATTGATGGCCGTTGCCTGCCAGTTCAATCATCTGAACCGAGAAAATCATTTCGTCGCAACGTTCATTAGTAACCTTAAACAAGGCTTTGTAGTCGGGAAAGAGAGAGAATCCCATCGTTGTGACAGCCTTGAAATCCTGTTCCGCTCTGGCCCAGTCGTTAAGCCACAAATATACCCTGCCACGCATCGCATAGGCCGCGCCTTTGGTAACGCGCCCAAAGTCGCTACTGTTTGAAGCGTATTTATTTGGCAAGGTAGGCTCGTTAATACAGTCGGTTAAATCAGCAAGGATCACATCCCATACTTCCTGTTCGGTAGAACGCGCTTTCGTGCACTCGGAAGTCTCTATGGGTTCCAGGTAAATAGGCACTCCGCGCCAGCACATGTTCAGGTAACGATAGAAATAGGCTCTTATAAATTTACATTCGGCCTTAAATCGCGCTTTCAGTTCGTCGCTCATGCCGGGCACCTTGTCAATATTGGCTATCACATCGTTTGCCCTGTGTACGACCTCAAAATAGCGTTGCCATTTGTTACGATAGATAGCCGAACTTGGCGTGGCGTTTCCACGCAACAAAGGCACATCGCCTAACCAGTTCACATCAAAATCAGTCAGACATGAAAACAAATCCCACATCGGACGATTGGGGTCGTTATTTTGATAGTCGGCTACCCGCACCTGATTATAAACTCCCGTTACCGCCTGCGTGGCAAGATTTTGATTCGTCCAGATAGAGCCGGAACTGACGGCATTGGAAGGCAGCGTATCCAGTAAGTCCAACCTGCATCCTCCTAATGAGAATATCATAGCCCAAAGGCTTATATTAATTATAAATTTTTTGGTATTCATATCAATAAATTATTAAAATGTAACATTAAGACCAAACGCAATCTGGCGCATTGTCGGATAACCCATTCCTCTTTGCGCTTCGGGGTCCATCCCCGAAAACTTGGTCAACGTCAGCAGATTTTCACCCGAGAAAAATATGCGGGCGTTTTGAACATAGACCTTTTTTGCTAACTGCGAAGGGAGGGTGTACCCGAATGTGAGATTCTTTAGCTTCACATAATCGCCGTTTTCCAGGTGCAGGGTGCTGGTAGCGTCACTCTGCGAACTCCCTGCATTACGCGTAAGGCGTGAGGTTTTGGAAGTAAGGTTGGTACGCGGGTCGTTCGGATTATCCGGGTCATAAAAATAATGATCATCGGCAAGCGATTTGGAAATCAGATAGCCGTAAATAGTAGCAGACGAATTTCTCCCTGTCTGATAGTAATAAATCTTAAATCCGGCCAAACCTATCCAGTTCATGGAAAGATCAAAATTTTTCCATGAGGCGTAAGCCTGCAGACCTACGTTGTACTTCGGGTTAGTGGAACAATTCCGGAAATCATAATCGTTGGTATTGCCGTAAATACCGTCGCCGTTCAAGTCGGCATAGATATAATCGCCATACCAAATACCTGTTTTGCTGATGTTCTGGTTCGGATAGAATGTATAACCTGCCGCCCTCATAGCCTGCAACCATTCCATATCTTTTTCTGTACGAATCATGCCGTCTTTCGGACCTCCATTGATGTCTACCGTGCCGTCGGAGTTAAAATAGGTCTGACTTCCCGTGTAGGGGCTCATGGTATAAAATTCATTGATGATTTTCCCTTCCAGCACCCTGTTAGTGCCTCCTGTGGAGACATCGCCGAGGTTGGTTTGATATACCCGCTCACCGGCAGCATTTGTAACCCAGCCGCGCACTAATTCGCCCCTGTACTTTGAAACCACGTTTTTATTGTAAGCGAAATTTGCGCTAATGCCGTAACTGAAATCATTGATCCGGTCTTTCCAGCCAAGCGCCACCTCAATGCCTTTGTTGGATACTTCAGCAATATTTTCATAAGCCGCCGTTTTTGTGCCCATTGTATAAAAAAGTGTTGGCCTGTACAAGATACCGTCAGTCAGTTTATTATATACATCAATCTCGGCGGTAAGGCGATTCTTAAGAATGGAAGCATCGATGCCAATATTGGTAATCGTCGTCGATTCCCATTTCAACAGGTTGTTTGAAATGGCGGTTTGAGCTAATCCATTTGTTAATACGCCTCCAAATGAATAGTTTGAAGTGCCGTAAGTCGACTGCCAGTCATAATTGCCTATACTGTTATTTCCCAACTTGCCCCACGAAGCGCGTAATTTCAAGTTATTGAAAGGCGAATCAGCCATGAACCCTTCCTGTGATATGCGCCATCCGGCCGAAACGGAGGGGAAAAGACCCCAACGGCTTTCGGGTGAAAATCGGGATGACCCGTCGTAACGCATATTGACTTCCAACAGGTAGCGCGCATCGTAGGCATACGTAGCGCGTCCGAAGAAGGAACGGGAGGCATAATCGGAATTTGTCCCCGTGATAGCCCGCATTGTCGTGGCAGTAGACAAATCGGTGATAGTCTCATCTATCAATCCATATTTCTGCGCATCGACATTATAGGTGGTAAAATACATTTCCTCATATCCTGCAAGCGCGCCTACCTCATGGACTTCATTAAACGTTTTGTAATAGTTCAACGTCTGCTCAAAGCGCCATCTTTTATTGCCTAAAGTATAAAAATAGGAGTTTAGTTCGGATGGTACCGCCGCCGGAATGACCCATTGTAAAGAGCTGAAACTGTATCTGCCGGTACTCTTTGTCTGATACAGATGTTCCGTCCAATAGCGCGTCCAGTCGAAGCTGATGCTATATCTGAAATCCTTGAACAACGTCACGTTGGCAAACATGGAGGTATTGAGCTGGGCGTAAGTATAACCGCCGCCTGTGGCGTTAATGATCTCCACGACATTGTGCGCCTGGGTATCTTCTTCCGGCGCTTCCGGCCCGCCGTATTTTCCGTCATAATACGGATAAATAGCCGGAGAAGACTTGGTACCGCCGATATCATCCAGGAAATAACCCAACCTGTTGCGGCCTACCTCTCTTTGATAGCCCCAGGTACGGTTGCCTATCTGCAGCCAGTCGGTTACATTCGCCGTCACATTCGAGCGTACCGAATAGTTTTTCTCGCCTGCGCCGTCGACTAATCCGGGATTATCAAGGAAAGCGCCGGAGAAATTGAAACTCACCTTGTCAGTAGCGCCCAAGACAGAAACCGACTGTTCGTGCATCAGTTTGTTTTGAAAAATCGATTTATACCAATCAGTATTCGGATAAGCCACATAATTCGGATAGCCCGATTCGGATAATCCGTTTGGATTTTGGGCCGCTGTACGGAACTTATCAATCGTTGCCTGCGAGAAAATTGCATTTTGTCCGACATTGATGCTCGATTCATTCATCAACTCAAAATAATCGGCTGAATTAGTGACCATCTTTATCAGGTTGGAAGGCTGGTTAAACGAAAAAGTACCCCTGTAGTCTACTTTGATTTTCCCTCTTTCGCCTGTCTTAGTGGTAATCAGAACAACGCCGTTAGCGCCCCTGTTCCCATAAATAGCGCCGGAAGCAGCGTCTTTTAGGACGGAAATGCTGGCTACATCATTCGGATTGATATCGCCAAAACTTGATTCCAGCCCATCGACTAATACCAAAGGCGATGCGGTATTGAGCGTTCCGATCCCTCGTATGCGCAAAGTGGCGCCGTCGCTGTTGGGCTGTCCCGAACCTTGCATCACCTGAAGTCCTGCCGTCATACCTGAAAGCGCCTGGGATAAATTGGTCAACGGACGCGATATCATCTCTTTTTCTACGTTGACGGATGAAACGGCGCCCGTCAGGTTGACTTTCTTCTGGACGCCGTAACCTATGACGACAACTTCTTCTATCCCCCTTGTGTCTTCATTCAAGCTGACATTAATGGTTCGCTGGTTACCTACTGTCATCTCCCGGCTGACGAATCCTATATACGAAAACACCAGGATTGCATTCCCATCAGGTACATTAATAGTATAGACGCCATTTGCATTGGTTACTGTCCCCTGCGCGGTGCCTTTGAGCGACACATTGACGCCTGGAAGCGGTTCGCCTGTCTCGTCGGTCACTGTGCCGGTTATCGCGATTTGCTGCTGCGCAGGCTCAGGTAAAACCCTGTTTTCCGGATTTACATCTGCCGAAACCCGGAACAAAATGATTGTCAAAAGAATGAATGACAATCCCGTGATTCTAAAAAATTGGTTTTTTAATAAATAACTTACTTTCATATCATTAAATAGTTTTTATGATTATTACATTTAAAATTGTACTGACTAATAAATAACTCGCTGTACTGTTTTCTGTTTTTCTTAATTGGGTGATATCATAGGCATTTACGTTTAAAAAATAATTAACAATTTGAAAATAAACACAATAAAATATTTTTTTGTAAAGAAGTTATGTACTACGTTTCAACGAAATAATAAAAAAAGGCTCTTTTCGATTTTCATTTTTTTTTGCAAAGTAAACCTTTTCTTTTGAGAAAACCAAAAATCAGAAATAAAAAATAAAAAGCGTTGCTCTTTCAGGGAGTGCGGACGTCCCGTCCGCACGTTTTGGGGTGTTAGAGTACTACTTTTACATATCCAATGCAAAATAGGGCTTATTAGTCTGCCATTTGCCTTTAGTGAAATCGGGGAATGGTACCGGCATGTTCTTTTCGATTGATAATCCTGAAAGTTCTACGATAGCGGTCATGACTGCCGAATCGTACACATCTATCGGTGTGGGGTCTTTCTTGCTTACTGCTTCAATAAATGCGGAAAGCATGACAAAATCGGTACCGCCGTGCGACTGCGAAGAGTAATCAGATTTCCACCACTTGTGATTATATTTTTCTTCGTATGGTTTCCAGGCTTCCCATTGATGATAGGCGGGAGATTGCTCTACAAGGTAAATGGAATTTTTCTCTTCGTCGTAAACGCCCTTGGTACCCTGCAGGAGCCATCTATTAGAATATGGACGTGGCAGTTGCATGTCGTAATTGATGACGAGGGTCTTCCCTGATTTTGTCTTCAAGGTAGATGTTACGATATCGCCTTGCTTCCAGTTGATCTTTGAATTGGGATGATCGTCTCCGAATTTTCTTTTGAAATAGGCATTGATACCTTTCGATGCCGAAACTGTCGAATAAATCTCTGTAAATATATCCCCCCTGTTAATATCCATCCAACTTATTATTGGCCCCACACTGTGCGTAGGGTATTGGTCTCTGTTATACTTCAGCAGATATTCGGCAGGCCATTTTTGTTGCCCCGTTTGGGAATCAAAAAACCAATGATCGATACAATCGTGAGAATGAGCGCAATGACAGTGTACAATATCGCCGAACAAGCCGAGACGCTTCATGTTCAAGGCGGCCAGGTTATCTTGTCTGAAACTCCAGTTTTCGAGCATCATGCAGGGTATTCCCGTCTTTTCGGATGTTTCGACGAGTTTCCAAGCATCTTCTACCGTAAGCGATGCCGGCACTTCAATGCCGGGATATATCCCTTTGTTCATCGCATCAAGCGCTATGGCTGTATGGGAATCCCAATATGTCGCGATAAGAACGGCATCCGGTTTTGCCTTGTCGAGCATTTCCTTGTATGTATTACCATCACCATAGTACACCGCAGGTTTTTTCCGTCCTGCTTTCTCGCACAGGGCGGCTGCATTGTCCGCTTTTTTTTGATCGAGATCGCATAATGCGACAATCTCGACGCTATCAATCCCTAACAGATTGCTTACAAGGCTTGTTCCTCTTCCACCTGTTCCGACAATACCTACTTTTACTTTTTCAGCCCGGACATCCGATGCAGACTCTTTGTTTAAATTCTTTACGATTGCATCTTTTGGCATGGCAAGTGCAATTGAAGCTATTCCAAGGGTTTTGATAGCCGAACGACGATTAATTTTTATTTTTTCCATATATTTTTATTTAAAAAAATTATTATTGCCACAAAAATAGATAGAAAATATGAAACAAACAAACAAATTTTGATTTTACAGCAATTCATACTGGGTCTGCGGACGTCCCGCGGGCGAGACGCCCGCGGACCCAGTTTTCGACCATGTATAATGACGTAAATAATATTAATGTACGCGCGTACAAATATATATATTGTAAAAATAATAAAACCATCAATGGGTATAGGCAGGTATAGGCGGGTCATACGTCATTATCAAGAAGTATGATCAATAATCGAACTGAAAGATACGAATTTGAGAAAAAAACTGTATTTTTGTCAATCATTAGTCTTGTTTATAAACAAAAAACATGAATACTTCAATAAAATTAAAATTTTTCCCTTCCCAAAAAAAAATAAAGACGGGATTATCAGTATACAACTGATACACAAACGAAAAATCAAGATTATCAGAACACGTTTTCGTCTTTATCCTTCCGAATGGGACAAAAAAAATGAAGCAATCCGTTTCGACCTTTCCGATAGGGAACGACAAGTTTATTTAGAATCAATAAAAATAGGATTAGATAACGAATTAAAGCGGTTAGACGAATTGATTCGTTTGCTTGAAATGAAAGGCGACTATACGGTTGAAGAATTGTCTGACTTATTCATTAGTAATTCCTTTAACGGTTATTTTTCCCCTTTCGTAGATTATGTCATCAAAAGCCTTAAAGAAGTAAATCGCAGTAAAACAGCAAGTAATTGTATGACAGCTATGGTCAGCTTTATGCTTTTTCTTTGCGGAAATGATATACTTATCGACAAGATTGATAATGTCCTGATACGTAAATATGAAAACTATTTGAAAACTACGGGTATAGTAAAAAATACAATCGCTTGTTATATGCGCGTTTTACGTTCAGTCTATAATCAGGCGGTTAAGATAGGTTTAGCTACTCAAAAGAAACCTTTTGCCGGTATTTTCACAAGTATTGACAAGACCGAGAAACGCGCTGTCAACGAGGTGTTCATTATTCGGATCAAAAAGTTGGATTTGTCATCTCATAAGGAATTATCATTGGCCCGCGATCTCTTTATGTTCAGCTTTTACATGCGAGGCATCCCTTTTATAGATATGGCTAATCTTCGTAAAAGCAACCTGAAAAATGGTTATATTACTTATTCGCGCAGCAAAACACAACAAAAACTCACTGTAAAAGTAGAAGTATCCATGCAGGATATCATCGACCGATATGAATCAGAAACAATTGACGACTACTTACTACCCGTTTATACGAATCAAAACCGTGACAACGTAAGCCAACTCCGCAATCACAACAATCGTCTGAAGCGTATTTCCGAAATCCTCGGATTAGAAAAACCACTAAGCTCGTACGTCACCCGACACTCCTGGGCGACACTTGCGCTTCACAAGGGCATACCGGTTGAAGTCATCAGCGAAAGCATGGGACACGAAAACGAAACCACCACCCGAATCTATTTAGCCTCATTAG
>Ga0099364_10002378_pt1 | contig 30128 bp, 25 predicted proteins | sample TergutTh196P3_FD_73070 | JGI IMG/M metagenome (GOLD analysis project Ga0099364, IMG submission 73070) | Microcerotermes parvus P3 segment gut microbial communities from Pointe-Noire, Republic of the Congo - Th196 P3 | ecosystem: Host-associated > Arthropoda: Insects > Digestive system > Gut ...
TGTCCGGGAAGGGATAAAGATGTCAAAGGAATCCCCCGGAAGCAGGGGATCCGGAATTTGTGAATCCTGGGACATTAAAATAAGCGGCAGAAAAAGCAGTATAACAAGAAAAAAACCTGCCTTTTGCCCAGTTTTTGGCTTGATCTTTTGATTCATGGTTCTATTATCGGCTAAAATCATTCCACAAGCTATGTAATTGTTCTGCCTGTTATGTTACAGACCTGCCTATCTTTTGCAGTTTTTTATACATGGCAGTATGTTTGGCAATGTCCGATATATCCATAGTATGTATTTTATCTTTTTCCTTGTCCTTAATAGTCTGAAATTTCTTGTTCTCCAATAGTTTTCGAAGCATCATTGCCCCGTCCCTCATGGGAATACCAACCATATTAAGCAATTCTTTCGGGCCAAAATCAAAGGTATAACCGGCTGTAGAAATTTCAATACGGTTTTTTTCCAGCTGCATTAAAAGAGCATCGTACATTCGTCCCAGGGGATCGCTAATTAGGGTATTGGCCAGCTGCTTATAGATAAACCAGATACGTTCTGCCAGGAGTGTGGTTAGTCTGGCTACAATCTGCGGCTGTGTACTGACCATTCGTTCAAAGTTTGCCCGGTTTACTGCCATTAATTGACAGTCTTCGTAAGCAACTGCACAGGCAGCCCGCGGTTTGGATTCCAACAGGGCCATTTCACCAAAAATATCCCCGGTTTTAAGCACAGCCAGAAGCACTTCGTTATTGTCTACGATTTTGGCAATTTTTACCGATCCCTTCTGGATAATAAACAATTCTTCTCCAGGCTCTCCCTCGGAAAATATCATGGTATCTTTAGGATATACCCGGTTAAACTCGTCGGCTTTAAAGTCCAGTTTAACCGATTTGGCATAGGGGGCCATTTTCATCATTAGTTCCCGTGCCTTATTAACATTTTCCCCCTGTGGGCAGTATTTAACATACTGATGGAAGGCATAATATGCCTGGTTATACTGGCTCTGACGGCTGTAATATTCTCCAACCTGGTAGAGGTGGGAAACATGTTCTTCTGCTGTACTTTTTAGGGTTAAGCGGGTTAATTCATCGTCCAAATAACGCATACGTTTGGAAAATTGAAGAATAATCTTCATCGCTACAGGAGTATTATTCTGGATAAGCTGGCCGTACTGTTCTTTCATTACAGAAATAAGCGTTACATCACTCATGGCCTGGGCTGTTTCTATCTGACTGTGGCTGGACATGGTAGAAACAACGCCAAAGAAATCGCCGGGACCGAGGACACTGCCCCCTTCTTCTTCTACCACTTCTACATCTTTAAAGAGCCGTACTTTACCTTCACGTATAATAAAAAACCGGTCTGCGTTTGTTTTACCTTCTACGGTTATATATGAGTCTTTTTTATAATTTACAAAGGTCAGTTGCAGCGGCCCTGCCATAGAGTTAAATTATAGAAGCTAAAACCGGCTTTGGCAACAGGATAAAAAGCTCTAGCTGGCCTTTTTAAGGTCTTTGGGGATGACAATTCTGGCTATGGTTTCCCTGTCTGTCTTTAGTATATCAAAGGCATCGGATCCCATACCCAGCTTTTTTAACATAATTACCAGCATAACCAGCCCCAATCCGGCGCCTTCGGAATCATCCAGCATATGGATTAATGCCTCTTCCATATCGTCATATTCTCTGGCTTTAACAAGCCGCTGCTTTATCCGTTGGAATTCTCCCAAAGTAATGGTAGCATTATTTCTGACTTCTATGGTAATCCTGTTGTTTTTTAAGTGAAGAATTAGTTTTATATACAGCCCCTGCTGGCGCTGGAGTTCAAGGTAATAGTTAATATTATTAAGCGTATCATCTTTAAATTTGGCCATACCCTGGCTATAATCGTTATGATCATTTAAATCCAGGCCTCTGTCTATAAAATAAACCCGTTTGGTATTGGCCTTTTTGGCATTAACAACCAGTTCCTGAATGCAGTAGATTACATTGTCTTTAAGACGGCTCTGTTTTACATTATCCAGAAAAATTGCAACCACCCTTTCTATATAATGTTCTACTTTCCGGGGCAGAGTATAGGTAGTCATTATCAACGGTACTTCCATTTTGATTGCTTTGTTAACTTTTTCTACATCAACAATAATCTCATCAAAATCGGACACTAAATCCCCCAAAAATATAGAAAATCATGCTGGATAAAACCGTATTTTGAATACTATTTATATGGTAGTATACCACAATTTCCAAAAGAAAACAAGCAATCTTTGATTTTTATTGTAATTTTTTTTCAATTTCCCATAAAAAGGATTTCTCGTTCAAGTTCTATACCCAATTCCATTCTAGCCCGTTCTTCCAGCGCCTCTACAAGGGCTAAAATATCTGCTGCACTGGCTTTTCCCTTATTAATTATGATATTTCCATGCCATGGAGCAAGCTGGGCATCTCCAATTGTCAGCCCTTTGCAGCCCAGTTCATCGAGGATTTTTCCTGTAGGTTTGCCAAAGGCCGGGTTGTTTATAAATACCGAACCGGCACAGGGAAAGCGGTAGTGGCCTTTTTCTTCCCTGTCTTTTCTGTAAGCGTTTATTTTATCCCATATAACTGATTTTTCTTTTCTATGCAAAATAAAAGACATAATAAGAATTAGGCAGTCTTTTGTTTGAAACGGGCTCTTTTTATAGGCAAATTCTTTCTTGTCTACGACTGTTGTCAATATGCATCCGCCCTCTAATAGCTGAACTTCTCTTGTAACATCGGCCATTTCTTTTTCATAACAGCGGGCATTCATCCACAAAGCACCGCCAAGACAGCCGGGCATGCCTGCCAAAAATTCAAGTCCGGAAAGACCCCTATCGGCAGCATAATCTGCCGCATTATCCATTGTAGTTCCGGAGCGAAAATACAGTTTTTCTTCCGAACCGGATCCTGAAACCTGTAGACCAAGTGCATCTGTTGCTCCGGAATAAGCTGTTGTATCCAGAACAATGCCCCGAATTCCCTTATCGGAAACAACAAGGTTTGCTCCGCCCCCTAAAATAAACACCGGAATTCCCTCATTCCGGGCAGATTCCAGCAGAATAGCGGAGAATTCGGGAAAACAATCCCCTTCCGGACGTATCCAGGCATCTGCCGGCCCGCCTACCTTAAAGGTGGTATGCTCCGACATTGCTTCGTTATAACGGATTAAACCTTTAAAAGGCGGATTTTGGGAATTGATTTTATCCAAAAATGCAGTTACAGTAGACACAGAGTAACTATATCATGCCCCTTCGATTTTTTAACACCCTTGGCCGCAAAATGGAAGAATTTATCCCATTAAAAGCCGGCGAGGTGGGTTTTTACGGCTGCGGTCCTACGGTATATAACTATGCTCATATTGGAAATTTAAGGGCCTATGTAACCCATGATATCCTTATCCGGGTTCTACGTGAACGGGGGTATAAGGTAAACCATGTCATGAATATTACCGATGTCGGCCATCTGACAGGAGATGATGACAATGGTGAAGACAAAATGGTAAAAAGCGCTGCAGAACGCAGCAAAACAGTACTTGAAATTGCCGATTTTTATACAAAGGCCTTTTTTAACGATACCGACAGGATCAATATAATCCGGCCTTCTATAATCTGCAAAGCTACCGACCATATCCCCGAAATGATAGCCTTGATACGCCGTATCGAAGAAAACGGCTTTACCTATAGTTCCGGGGGAAACCTGTACTTTGACATTAGCCGTTTTGAAAGATACGGAGACTTGGCCCAGCTTCGTATGGAACAGCTAAAACTTGGAACAAGAACCGGAGTAGATCAAAACAAGCGAAACCATGCCGATTTTGTTCTGTGGTTTACAAAAAGCAAATTTGAAAATCAGGCCCTTGTGTGGGACAGTCCCTGGGGACAGGGTTATCCGGGCTGGCATATTGAATGTTCAGCGATGAGCATTAAGTTTCTGGGTGAACAATTTGACATACATGCCGGAGGTATCGACCATATTCCCATCCACCATACTAACGAAATTGCCCAAAGTGAAGGTGCTACAGGAAAAAAACCCTGGGTTAAGTACTGGATTCATAATGAATTTTTAATATTGGACAGGGGAAAAATGTCCAAAAGCAGCGGAGCTTTTCTAACTCTGCAAAGCTTAATTGATGAAGGCTACGATCCCCTGGATTACCGCTACTTTTTAATTGGGGGACATTACCGGAGCCAGCTTCATTTTTCCTGGAACAGCCTGGAAAGCGCCCGAAATTCCCGAAAAGCTTTGATAGAAAAAATTCGTTCGCTGTCTGCCCAGACAAATACCATCGAGTCAGTTAAAAGCAGTGCGGCTGCCATGCCGGAAACCCAAAAACGTGTAACAGCTTTTAATGAAGCTCTGGACGACGATCTTTCTACTCCCCGTGCTTTGGCCGAATTATGGGGGCTTTTACGGGATAATTCCATTAGTCCGGAGTGTGCCTTAAAGACCGCCCTGTACATGGACAGGGTACTGGGCCTAAGACTGGAAGATGCCATTTTGGGACAAGAGGAAGATCAACAGGAAGAAAACCTGGAGATATTGGCATTAATTAACCAACGATCCGCTGCAAAAGCTGCAAAAGACTATGCCCGAGCCGATGAAATTAGAAATGAACTGGACAAACAGGGGATAATCCTGGAAGATTATGCTAGTGGAACAAGATGGAAACGTAAAAACTGATGGAAAAAATTATGATTTTACGATGTAACATTTAAGGGAAGAAGATTGTTTTCAGTTTTAAAGGAAGATGTATCGCCGCAGGAAAAATTCAGTCGTTTATATACGACAGTTTTCCCTATATTGTTCCGGGTTGCCTGCCGGATTACCGGCAGCGAGGAAGCAGCGGAAGATCTCTGTCAGGAGGCGTTTTTTAGGTATCATGAAAAGGGGATGACTTTTCCCAATTCAGATGAGGCCAAGTACTGGCTTATCCGGGTGGTTAAAAACTCGGCCCTAAACTATGCCAAAAGAAAAGAACGGGAGCGGCGGGCATATCAAAAGGCTTTTAGGGAGGATTATCGAACAACAGAAAGCGGAGAAGCCGATCTATTACGAAAGGAAGCCAGGCAGGAAGTAACAGAAGCCCTGGATCAGCTTCCCGAAAATCTGCGAATTGTGTTAGTATTAAAGGAATATGGAGATTTGAATTATAAGGAAATAGGACGGGCCTTGGGCATTAGCGAAGGGAATGTCAAGGTACGGGTTTTTAGGGCAAGGGAACGTCTGGCGGTCTTATTGGAATCGCCCGACAAAAGAGAAGCGGAGAATGTCCCTAAAAATGGGGTTTAGTTAAGAGGGTAATATGTGTCCAGATAGACAACTTCTTTCAGTTTATTTTGACGACGAGCTTGAATCTCCCTGGAAGGAAAAGCTTGAAAACCATTTGGAGGCTTGTTCTTCCTGCCGTGAAGGATTAGCAGAGTATCAGTATACCCGGCAAAAACTCAACGCCGTTTCCGCTGGTATGGAACAAACCATGGAACAGACCTTGGAACAAGCCATGGAACGTGTATGGCAAAAGATCGATTTATCAGTAAAGCCAAGACGCCGCTTCTTTTCCGGCTCAATTACCGTGCCAATTCCTCTGGCAGCTGCTGCCGGTCTAGTAATGGTTTTGGCCATGGCAGCCCTTATAGCCCTTAGGCAGCCGGCAACTATAATAGTAAGCGACCCGCCCCAGCTGGCGGGTATGGAAATACAGGAAATGATCCCCACCTCAGATATGGCTGGTTTTTTCCATTACTTAAGCAATGAAAGCAGCAATGATCTGGTAATTATTCGTCTGCCGGAAACCACTTTTACCAATATTGGAGAACCCCGCATGCTTAGAGCAGCAGATTTTTCCAGGGACGGCGGTTATTGATGATAGGCGCTAAGGTATTCGGTGCTATCGGTATTTTATTATTATGTGTAAGCCAGAATCCCCTTGTAGAAGCACAAAGATTACCTGTAGACGAATTACCAGCACTTAGAGACAGGGCCATGGTGCTGCATATCAACACAAAAATTGAAGAAAATAACCAGGAGCTTTGGAATGCCTTTGATTCCAGGGTAACCATGCCAGGCAGGCCGGTAATTATTAGACTGGTTGGTGAAAACCTAAATATACTTATACAATTTACTCCCTACCTGCAGGACAGCAAATATACCCTGGTAGCACAAAGTCAAATATGGATAAATATACCCGAAAGAGGGATGAGTTATAGAACAGCAAACCATTCAATACCTATAGATTTTGGCGAATCTATTTTATACTTTCCACTGGGATCGGATCATACTCCCATTATTGAATTACACCTTACCATGTATCGATTTGGAGAAGAACCTCGGTCTGAGGATGGCACCAGACCAGGCAGAGAACACAGAAATAGAGGAAACCCGAATTAATGGTTACCGTAATTTCTCTTGGCGGATCTATCGTTGCTCCTGACGGCGTCGATGTTCCATTTCTTAAGGAATTTCGTTCCCTAATAGGAAATTATATAAATCAGGATGAAAAGCGGCGCTTTATTCTGGTAGTGGGAGGCGGAGGCCCTGCCAGAGCCTGGCAGCAGGCCTGCCGGGAAATTGCTCCGGCTGTTAAGGACGAAGAAGCGGACTGGATTGGGATCATGGCAACCCGGCTTAATGCCCAGCTTGTTAAGGCAATTATGGAAGACTGGTGTACTCAGGCAGTAATCACCGACCCGACATTAAGTGATCCGTTTATAGGACGGGTACTTGTAGCAGCAGGCTGGAAACCGGGCTTTTCTTCAGATTACGATGCAGTTCTTCTGGCAGAACGCTTTGGTGCAGACATGGTAATAAACCTTTCCAATATCAAACAGGTTTATACAGACGATCCCCGTAAAAATCCCGATGCCAAACCCCTGGATAAGATCTCCTGGGAAGATTTTAGAATCATGGTTGGAGATGAATGGACACCGGGTAAAAATGTCCCCTTCGACCCAATTGCAAGCAAGCATGCTGCAAAATTGGGCCTTAAGGTAATCTGCGCTGCAGGTAAAGACCTTCCCAACTTACAGCTTATTCTTGACGATAAACCTTTCCTGGGTACACTAATAGGGTAAATCCCAATTAAACAAGGAGCATTTCATGGAAATCTCAGTCCTACAAAAAGCCCGTTATGAATATAAACCTAAACTTCCTGTTATACTTTCACAGGCTGTAGATGAAATTGACATTTCATTAGGAGAAGCTACCCAATCCATTGCAGACAGCGAAGCCCTGGCAGATTTATTCAAGCACAACTACGGTAAACCCATTGCAGCTTTTGTAAAGGGAAAAAATCCAAAAATCACCCGGCAATTAAGTGTTGGTGTAATACTCTCGGGCGGTCAGGCACCGGGCGGGCATAATGTCATAGCTGGTTTGTATGACGGTATAAAAAAAGGAAATACTGCATCCAAACTCATTGGTTTTTTAAAGGGGCCGGCCGGACTTTTGAATGACAAGGTTTTGGAGTTAAATGATCAGTTAATAGATCAATACAGGAATACCGGCGGCTTTGACATAATCGGGTCAGGACGGGATAAAATTGAAACACCAGAGCAGTTTGCCGCTGCCATGGAAACAGCAAAAAAACGAAAACTTGATGCGATAGTTATTATTGGGGGAGACGATTCCAATACCAATGCAGCGCTTTTGGCCGAATATTTTAGCGAACAGGGCTGTACTACCCAGGTAATAGGCTGCCCTAAAACCATAGACGGAGACCTAAAAAATCAATATATCGAAGCTTCCTTTGGTTTTGATACTGCGGCAAAAACTTACAGTGAACTTATCGGCAATATTGAACGGGATGCAGCCAGCGCAAGAAAGTACTGGCACTTTATAAAGCTAATGGGACGATCGGCAAGCCATATTGCCCTGGAATGCGCATTGCAAACCAGGCCCAATATATGCCTTATTTCCGAAGAAGTGGCAGAAAAAAAATATTCCATGGATCAAATTACCGAGCAGATTTGTTCTTCCATTGTTAAACGGGCTGCCAATAATGAAAACTTTGGCGTCGTATTAATTCCCGAAGGTCTTATAGAATTTGTGCCGGAGATGAAAAAGCTTATTAAGGAATTAAATGATATTCTGGCAGAAAAGGGTGCTGAAGAAGCGGCAGCTTCCGGTTTTAACGATCAAATAAAATGGCTGGAAGGAACTCTTTCTGCCGAATCTTCTGCTCTTATTAAATCGCTGCCGCCGGAAATTGCACAACAGCTTTTGGCCGACAGGGATCCTCACGGCAATGTCCAGGTATCCCGTATAGATACAGAAAAACTATTAATTGGCCTGGTAGAAAAAAAACTTAAAGAGCTGAATAACTCCGGTACTTATAAGGGTAAGTTTAGTCCTTTAGCGCACTTTTTTGGCTACGAAGGACGCTGTGCATTTCCCAGTAACTTTGATGCGGATTATTGTTACAGCCTGGGCTTTAGTGCCTTTGTGCTTATTGCAACAGGCCTTAGCGGATATATTTCCAGTGTAAGAAATCTTACTGCTCCGGCAGAACAATGGATACCAGGCGGTATACCCCTTACCATGATGATGAACATGGAACGCCGTCATGGATCGTCCAAACCGGTAATTAAAAAAGCCCTGGTGGAACTGGATGGAAAACCATTTAAAACATTTGCCTCTATGCGGGATAAATGGGCAGTTGAAAGCTCTTATCAATTCCCCGGCGCTATACAATATTACGGGCCGCCGGAAGTATGCGATAGGGGTACAAAGACCCTTGAACTGGAAAAATTATAAAATGAAAAATTATAAAATATAGAGGAGAAACATATGAAAAAAAATATTACTGTAATCTGTCTTCTTTTTCTTGCCGGTGCAATTTTTGCACAAAATACTGACGCTTCCTCCGCTAACACAGAGCTGCCCCTTAGACGAATTGGTCTTTTTTCTTCCGGGGTGGGATACTTTGAACATTCAGGCCCTGTACAGGGCAATGCCAGAATAAACTTATCATTTGAACTTTCAGCAGTAAACGATGTATTAAAATCGCTTGTAATAAACGATCCGGGCGGAGCGCCAAGTATCAGTTACTCGGCAGAAGATACCCTGGAGCGTGCCCTGCAAAGTTTAAACATAGACCTTTCGCGCAATCCTGGTGTGGCGGAATTGTTTGCTGCCCAGCGGGGATCGGAAATAGAAGTATTTGCCCCTAATTCGATCAGCGGGCGCATTTTAGGTGTTGAAACCCGGTCTACCGGTGTTGGACCCTTTGGCAATGCACAAATGGAAAGCTTTCTTTCACTTAATACAAGCGAAGGAATTCGGGTAATCGCCCTTACCAACATTGCTTCATTTAGGTGGATCGATCCCTCTCTTACGGCAGACTTACAGCGTGCCCTTGATCTAATAGCGGCAAACAGAACTGTCAGAAACCGTATCCTGTCGGTGAATCTTCCGGGAACAGCCAATAGGTCTGTTGCATTAAGTTATGTTATTGCAGCCCCTGTATGGAAAGTTTCCTACCGACTGGATCTGGGCCAGAGGCAGCCGCTCTTTCAGGGTTGGGCAATAATAGACAATGCCAGCGACATGGACTGGAATAATGTAGAGCTGTCCTTAATTGCCGGCAGACCGGTTTCGTTTATTCAGCAATTATATCCGCTGTATTTTAATGCCCGGTCTACCCTGCCCCTGGCAATTGCAGGCAGCGCCATGGCCAGAACTTACGACAGCGGCTTTGACCGGAACGACCAGGCTTTGGCTGCTGATATGGAGATGGCCGTTGCTGAAGAAATGGCTGTCTTTGGATATATGAGAGATGCAGCACCAGCAGCAGCACGGCAGATTGCTCCTGCACCAAGCGTCAGCGCTGTCCAAGCTGCCGGAGCAGCAAGCGCAGTCGGCGATCAATTTGCATTTACCGTAAGAAACCCTGTTACCATTAACCGCAGACAAAGCGCCATGATCCCCATGGTAAGCGGAACCATGACAGCAGCCAAAACCCTTGTTATATCGGGGAGCAGGGCACTTAGCGGTACCATACATCCGGATTTAACAGCCGAACTGACCAATACCACAGGAATGAAGCTCCCCGCCGGTCCCATTACCGTCTTTGACGGGGGAACCTATGCCGGAGATGCGCTCATCGAATTTTTTGGCGAAAATGACAAACGGCTTATTAAATACGGCGAAGATCTTTCTGTCACCGCTACTGCAGCGCACAGTACCGGAGCAAGGACAGTCAGCACCGTGACCATAACAGGCGGAGTAATGACCATAAACCGGCGCCAGATCCATGAAAGAAATTATTCTGTTAGAAATACTTCCTCCGAAGCAAAGCGGCTTATTATAGAACATCCTATTACAGCTAATTCAACATTAGTTGAGCCAAGGCAGTTTTTGGAAAGAACGGATTCCCTGTATAGATTTGAAACAAACTTGCAGGCAAACAGGGAATTAACTTTTACTGTTAGGGAAGAAGTCCCCCTGTCGGAACGGATAACACTGGGACAGCTTAGGCCGGAAAATCTTTTAAGTTACAGTACCAGCCAGGAAATTCCTGCCAATGTCAGAGCCGCTCTTACCCGTGCAGTGGAACTGCGGAACAGAGCAGATGCAGCAAGGCAGACCCAGAATGAACTGGAAACAAGCCGTACAAGACTAACCAGTGAACAGGATAGAGTACGGCAAAACCTAAATGCTGTAGGAACCTCCAGCGAACTGGGAATTGAATATATGAGACGTATGTCGGTATTGGACAATGATATCGACAGACTTAACCGGGAAATTGAACAGGCAGTTATTCAGCTGCGTAATGCTCAAAGAGAATTGGATGATTATATTGCAGGACTTAGACTGTAATCTTTTGAAACCCATTAAATAAACCCCGTACTGCCGGGGTTTATTTTATCTTCTAAACCTTTGCGTTTCCAGAGTTTCTTCTCCGCGGATTATATCAAACCACAGTTCCCTGCCTGCCCTTTCGCGCAATATCCTGTAGAAAGAGGCAAGGTCGCGCACCCGTTCGCCGTTTACAGCAGTAATAATATCCTGCCGTTGAAGGCCCACTGTCGCAGCAGGGCTTCTGGCAATTACCTGGCCCACATAAAGGCCTTGTATAGATGCAGAGAGGTTTAAGTTTTGCCGAATTGCATCGGTAATGGGTACTATAGAAACCCCCGGCCATAATCTGGAATTTTCTGCTGCTACTTCGTTACTGCGGGCTTCTATGCGTACTGTAAGATCACGCTCTACACCATCGCGAAGGAGCCGGAAATTAGCACGTTCACCCGCTCTAAGATCGCCTACCATAAGAGTAAGATGATTGGTGTTTCGTATATCTGTCCCATTAAGACTAATAATAAAATCTCCGGGATGAATTCCACCCCTGTCGGCAGGAGAACCCAGGAAAACCTGTATTGCCAAAGCTCCTCGCCTTCCATTTAAATCCATAGCCTGCATTATCTCACGGTCCGGATCGACAAGCGATACACCAAGCCAGCCGTAGGTGATTTCTCCCACGCTGATAAACTCGTCTATGGAACGTTTGGCATTGTTAATGGGTATGGCAAAGCCAAGTCCAACAGAACCTCCGCCGGAACCGCTGGCAATCCAGGTGTTAATTCCAATTACCTCGCCCCGGATATTTACCAGCGCGCCGCCTGAATTCCCTTGATTTATCGAAGTATCGGTTTGTATAAAATCATTAATATTTCCTGCAGGGCCGCCAGTACGCCCTACAGCGCTGACAATGCCCATGGTCATGGTAGACATTAAACCAAGGGGATTACCAATGGCGATGGCCCAATCTCCAACCCTCACGGTATCGGAATCTCCCAGCTTTGCAAGGGGTATGTCGGCGCTGCTTTGGAAAGAAACCATGGCCAGATCTTTTCGCTCGTCCTTTCCAACCAGCTCTGCCTGATATTCGGTGCCATTATTAAGGGCAACAAAAATTTCGCTTGCATTACCCACTACATGGTTATTGGTAATTACATAATATGTTGATTGACCGCCGGTGCTGCTTTCCTTACGGACTATAATGCCCGAACCCAGCCCCTGTGAACGATACTCCCTGTCTCTGCCGTCCCGTTCATTGGGTCTGCCAAAGAAAAAATCCCAGGGAATGCCATGAAAATTAGGAACCTGCTGCCGGCTTACTGATACGGTTCTAAGTTCTACAACCGAAGGAAGGACACTGTCCGAAATAAACCTAAAAGCTGTCTGCAGGCTCTCTGCAACAGACAGCGCATCCTGAGAGACCTGCACCGGAATGGCTTCCTGGGCATAAACAGCGCCGCCTTTGGCCCGGGAAAGTGTTAAAAAGGCTGTGGTAAATCCAAATATGGCTCCCAGCAGAACCAGATTAAATACAAAGAACTGCCTGCTTGAAAGTTTTTTTAGCAAATCCATATTAGTACCATCCTCCTATAATGCTAATTTATAATACATTCTCGGTCAATACTTCAATAGTATTTTCAAATACTGCAAGAGTATGTTCCCAGTGGGCAGATAAACTTCTATCTGCGCTTACTACTGTCCATCCATCGTCCAATACTTCTACATCTCCGGTTCCTGCGTTAATCATCGGCTCCAAAGCAAACACCATACCGCGGGAAAGCCGGGGGTTGGGCCCTTTTGCCACATTTGGCACCTTTGGATCTTCGTGAAGATCGAATCCCACACCATGACCGCAATAACTGGTAACAATACCGCAGCCTGCAGCTCTTGCATGGTTCTCTACTGCCCTGGAAATAGTTAAAAGCCTTTCTCCTGTTTTGGCTGCATCTATACCCAATTTAAGACATTCTTTGGTAATTCTGTTAAGATGCCGGGCAGTATCGCTGACTTTTCCAACTTCTACGGTAACAGCCTGATCGCTGATAAATCCACCCAGATCTATACCGCAATCCAGGGATACTAAATCTCCTTCGGCAATTTTTCGTCCTGTGGGAATACCATGAATAACCATCTCGTTAAATGATATACAAATTGCTCCGGGAAAGGGATTGTTTTTGGGACCATAGCCGAGGAATGCAGGTCTGCCTCCGTTTTTTACTATCCATTTTTTAACCCAGTCATCCAGGTCAAGACCTGTAACGCCGGATTTAACCAGGGGAATTAGTTCCCGGTACATTGCAGAAAGCATAATACATGACTGCCGTATACCAAAAAGCTGTTTTTCATTTTTTAGCCGTATCATAGTTCTTTAATGCCTTTCCTTCCGGCAATTTCCCGCCTTAGCAATTCGGCCTGTCCCCTTTCTCCCAAACGGACATGTAAATCGGCAAGCGACCGCAGTATCCTTATTTCTTCTTTTGGAGAAAACCCAAGAGCCAAAAGCATTTCCAGACAGTTTATATAAGGTTCAGTATCTATCGCAGATTTTAGTTTATGTAATGCTATCTCCATAATAAAAGCATGGACATCCTCCATGAAGTGCTTAAAATACGGCTGCCGTTTTTCTTCTTTGCTTATGCTTAAAAGGAGGGAGAATGCTTCGAAAACCTGTCCCTGTCTGTCCAGTTCTTCCGCTAAAAGAAAAGCACAATCCATCCAGTCTTCCCTGTCAAGGTATTTATCTAAAGGAAAGGAGAGTCCTCCGTATTCTATCCAGATATCCAAAGGATCATACTGTTCATTATTCGGATGAAGCAGAAGAAAAAATATTAGTTTTGCCTGACTAGCAGGATCTGTTTTCCGTTCGCGAAGAAATGTCGGATAATCAAAGACATTGGAAAAACGAATATAAGCCCTGTCGTATGCATAACGCCGGTCAGGATTGGAAAGCGTTTGATAAGCCGTTATAAGCCGGCGCATTTGATTTTCGGTATTTTTACCTGCAATATCGGGGTGCAGGGTTTTTGCTCTTTCTCTAAATGCCTTTTTTAGCTCCAGGGGAGAAGCATTTTTATCGATACCAAGAAAAGAATAATAGTTGTCCATCTATCAGCTGCTTCTCCTGAATGCCTGATCTGCCTTTTGAGTAAACCAGGAAAGCAGCGCTGTAGCCCTGTTGCTGACCGATTCACCTACCCGCTGCCTAATGCCTGGCAGCATTACCGCTCTTGCCATGGAAGCAGTATAAACAAGCAAATACGGACCGCAGTCGATTATTGCAATAACAGAACGCAGCTTGTTTCTATCCATTACTGTTACAGGGCCGTATGTCATATTTGTAATATTTTCCATTAAAACAATAAATGACGATTCATCGGAATAGTACGTATATTTATAAACATTGTCTCCGAAGGTTAAATCCTTTTGCCGTGCATATATGCTCATTTCGGCAGGAGGAGTACGGAATACCGGATCGGGGCGCGGGTTTCTGCTGTCAGGTCCGTCAATTACCGTGGATAGTTCATAGAACACCCGCATACTGTTCCGGGTTCTGGAAAAATATTCCAGCCCAGACAGGGTGCTTAATGCAACAATACCGTTGTACAATCCTGTTCTTTCTGCAGCTGTCCAGTTAGCTGCGGTGCCAGGTTTTCTATACAGGCGCAGGGATTCTATCATTACATTAGGATTTAAGCTTCGGCGATTTTCCTCCAGGAGCCTTTCTAAAGAAGCATAACGGGGGACTAGTTCAAGGTTTACAGCATCAATACGCTCATTGCTAACAGCGCCGGACTGCAATAGCTGCCGTACCAGATTGTCCGATAGAAGGTTTTCAAGCGGTAAAGCTGCCATTTTTGGTCCCAGCAAACTGCAAAACAAAGCTAAAAAAATCCAGGTCTTATAGGTCATTTATATCCTCTATACTATAAAAAAAACAATAGACATACAAGTTACTGTTTTTTATAATACAATCGTGGCGGAATATAAGAAACTTATACTGTACTGCCTGCCCTTTATGGAAAAAGGAGTAGGTTCTGCCTGGGGTCTTCCGGTTACAATAGCCGGAAAAAAACACATATCTGTCCTTTCGCTGTCAGAAAAGCTTCTGCCGCTTAGAGAAAATGATCCATTCAGGGCAGAACGGATTCGGGAACTGGAACTCCTTGGGGTTGGCCCTCTGGGCAGGTATCTTGGTGGCGAACCGGTAAAACCGCTTAGGCTGGGTCCGGAGGATTTTTTTGGTTTTACAAAACGATCCCTGCCGGGCGCAGCGCTGCTTTTCTCTAGTACAGCTTTGCTGGACGGCGTTCTGGAATTTGATAATACCCGCTGGATTGCAAAAGGAAGCGTCCCGGAGCTTTTTACCGCTCATCTGGAATTCCTGCGAAGCTGGGGTTTTTCCGGCGGTGTTTATATACAGGAAAGTTCTGCAGCTCCGCTTTTGGCAGGATACCTTGATCATCTGCAAAAAGAGAATATTCACAAACTACCTATGGTTAAGATCATTGTACTTGTGTCAAAATCTTTCTTTGAAAAGCATCTTGCATTTAGGCTGCCAAATGCCAAAAGTTCCGGCGATCCTGCTGCCGGAGAAATTCCTGTCGGCATAAACTATACAGGAGATAATGTCTTAAAAAGCAGCATTGGCGGATTAGTTATTGCCTTCTACGAAGACCTTGCTTCTTTTGTCGTTCAAAAAGTACGATGCGATATTCTGCTTTTTGTTTCACTTGAATTAGATAAATCTTCCGATAATAAATACTCTATTTTAAGATCGGAAATTTCAGCAACATTAAAACTTTCTGTTAGCGGCGCAAAACAGCAAAAAAAATCCGAAAAAAAAGGGTTATCATTACATAATTATTTATTTCGTGATCTAACAGAAGTAAAACCCCTGCCCTTTCCGTCAAACCGAAAAGCAGATCATGAAACGAAGCGGCAAATCCAAAAAACAGCTTATATGTTTAACAGGGAAGAAAATACATACGGCTGTATGTTTGAAGTACATACAAAGTTTTCCGGCCTAAGGGCTGTTGACTTTAAGGAAGAGCAAAAGCTGTTTTACTACGAAAATCATACAAAACTAAAAATCTACAGCGATGAAGTTCCTCCTGTTAGACCGGGTACACCATTTATGGAATTGAACGAAACACAAATGAAGTTTTTTTTCCGCTGGAGAAGCGAATGCCGGCGGGGTATTGTTTTGGATTTAGATTCCCCATATATGGAAACTTATATACAATTTTATGCAAGAGAACTGATCCTGTGCATGGGATCCGAAGGCCCCATGCAGCATTTTTTATCTTTGTTACATTTATTTCACGACTGTATGGATTATTACCCGGAAACAGCAGAGCTTCTTTGTTCATGGCTTGTGGATTTTTTGGTAATCTACGGAATTGGCGCTGAAGCTGTTCCGCTTCTTGTGGAAAAACTTATTAACAAGGGATGGTTTAACAAGAATTCTGAAAGTGAGGAAATACTAATCGATCTTTGTATCTATTACTTTTTTATTAACAAAACAGAAAGTTTTGAAAACCCGGCTTTCTGGCCATTGATAAGAACGCTGATAGCTCCCAAAGTTCTGGCCAGAAAAGAAAATAATGATGAGCTTGGCATACAATGCTGTAAAACTTTAGGCATTATGGATTCCCAGCTTAGACGGGATTGGGGACAGGGATTTTTTGGCTTTTTTTGTCCGCCCCTGCATATTAAAGAAGATCGCAGGGCTTTTAATACCGGTATGGGAGATTCTTCGTATACAGTATACAGGCCGGGTTTTTCTTCCCATAAACCGCTGTTGGATATTTTATCTGCCCTTGTTCTGGAGCCAAAAATCAATCCCCTGCCCGGCTTAAAAGCAAGGATTGAACCGTTAAGTCTGGAAAACGAGCTTTTAGAAGAACTCCGTAAAGAATCCAACGAAGTAAGGGAAATGTTAAAGCAGGATTATACTCAGGAAAGTGTTAGGACTGCGGAAAGTATAAGGACACAAAAAGCTGTACCACGTTTAGCTTTACTGCCCAAGCAGGCAGAGTTTTCATTTCTTCCTGCAGATAAAAAGTCACCTGCAGATAAAAAGACCATTGAAGAATTTATTGGTTCGTTAAGCGAAGCAGAAAAAAAAGCTCTTCATAACATGGCAGATATGAATATATCGGATATATCAGATATGCAGATAATTGATCAAATAAATGCCGCTTATTATGAACGCTTTGGCGATCTGTTAATTGACACAGGCACACCGGGTGCCTTACCCTCGATCTCCGCTGAATATGCGGATATACTGGATCTATGACCGTTCCAAAACGTATCAGCCAGGCGATTCTTAATTCCCTTTCTGCCGGTGTGGTACCCCGTATTGGACTGGAATACATAGCAGTGGGCAGGAAACGGGAAATAGAAGCAGCGCTTGGGGATTTGGAAAATATAAGCCAGGGAGCGGCAGCATTTCGGTTTATTATAGGCCGTTATGGAAGCGGAAAGACCTTTTTTCTCCAGGCTATACGAAACTATGCCATGGAAGGCGACTATATCTGCGCCGATGCCGACCTTTCCCTGGATAAACGGCTTGCCAGTTCGTCAGGAGCAGGACGTGCCATGTACCGGGAACTAATGCAGCGTCTTTCAACCAAGATACGTCCCGATGGCGGTGCTCTGGAAGCCCTTTTACAAAAATGGATTAATGCAATTCAAAATGAATTTATACGCTCCGGATATTCCCAGGACGAAGCGGACTTTTTTTCCCGCGTAGAATGGAAAATTAGGGAAACCCTATCTGACATGGAAGCATATATTCATGGATTTGATTTTGCTTCGGTTCTTACGATTTATTTTAAGGCATTTATATCCGGAGAGGAAGAAAAAAAAGCCGCAGCCCTGCGCTGGATACGCGGAGAATATGCAACGCGGAGCGAGGCAAAACGCCTGCTTCCTGTGGGTGAAATTGTTACCGACAATAACTGGTATGATTATCTAAAATTATTTGCCGCTTTCTGCGTTCATATAGGCTACCGGGGATTAATGATCTTTATTGACGAAGGAGTATCCCTTTACAAGATAGCCAACCGCCGTTCACGGGAAAATAATTACGAAAAACTCCTTTCGATTTTTAATGATACCATGCAGGGAAAAACCGCTTATATGGGATGTTATCTGGGAGGAACTCCCCAGTTTCTGGAAGATGAACGCCGGGGGCTGGCATCTTATCCTGCCCTTAAAAGCCGGCTGGAAGAAAGCCGTTTTGTCCGCTCTGGCCATGTTGATTCGGGAAGCCCAGTCCTCCGTCTTTCATTGCTTTCTTCCGAAGAAGTATACATACTCCTGGAACGGCTTAGCGAAATTCATGCCCTGCATTACGGTTACCAGGCTTGGATAGATCAGGAAGAAATAACTGCTTTTTTAGAACTAGCCATGTCTGCCCCGGGAGCTGCTGAATTTATTACCCCCCGCGAAATAACACGGGATTATCTTGGCCTTTTGAATATATTAAAGGATAATCCGGAAGAAGATTTTTATAAACTAATACACAGGGAAGACCACAGGGTAAAAGCAGCAAGTCCCGATGAATTATACGCGCAATTCCAGGTGTAAAATGAATAATTCCATGTCTGTTTATTCGCGTTTTTCTCCCCATATCCGTGAATACATTTACCGGAAAAAGTGGAAAATGCTGCATACATTCCAGGAAGAAGCAGCAAAAGAAATTTTCGATAATGGGAATCACCTGCTTATTGCTGCGGGAACAGCATCCGGAAAAACAGAAGCAGTCTTTTTTCCGCTTCTTTCGATACTGGAAACACTATTGCGGGCGGGAGAAAAAGCCCTTGTTTTGTATATCAGCCCATTAAAGGCCTTAATTAATGATCAGGCACAAAGGCTGGAGAACCTTCTTTTATCCGGCAGCGATTCAAAGGAATCCTCAATAACAACAGTTTGGCGCTGGCATGGAGATATAGACAGCAGCAGCAAAAAGCGTTTTTTGGAAAATCCCGGGGGGGTACTGTTAATAACTCCCGAATCGCTGGAAGCACTGCTGCTCCGCCAGAGCGGAGAGTTAGGACGAATTTTTAATGCTTTACTTTTTGTTGTAATAGACGAAGTTCATGTTTTTATGGGAACTGACAGGGGTTCCCAGCTTATGTGCCAGCTTGCCCGCATACAAATGGCACAGGCTAATGATAATAAGCGCTATGAGTTTAGGCGTATAGGGCTTTCTGCAACACTGGGCGATTATAAGGGAGGACAGCGCTGGCTGTCTCAGGGAAGCAGTCTGGATACGGCGCTTGTCGAAGATATCGATAAACCAAGTGATAGAACAAAGGGCAAGCAATTAAGTCTCGCTCTGGATTACCATGCAATACATTCAGAAAGCGGTAAAGACCAATCGTTGTATCGTTCCCTGTATAATCAATGCCGGAACAAAAGAACAATTATTTTTACCAACAGCCGTCTTGAAGCAGAAGAATGCGCCGCTTCGCTGGGAGCGCTGGCTCTCTCTCTTGGCGAAGCAAATATTTTCCAAATACATCATGGAAGTGTTTCTGCTCTGCTTCGCGATGAAGCAGAAGAACGATTAAAAACAGGCGAAGGTCCCAAAGCTGTATGCGCTACAGCTACACTGGAACTGGGAATAGACATTGGAGATTTGGACAGGATAATCCAGATTGGGCCGCCCTGGTCTGTTTCGGCTTTTGTACAGCGCCTGGGACGTTCAGGACGGCGCAGCGGCAGGGCGGAAATGTACTTTTGCATTATTGGGAGTATCAGTACCGCCCAGCAAAGCTGTGCCACCCATCAAGTACCCTGGGAACTATTAAAAACCATGGCAGTAATTCAATTATATCTGGAAGAAAAATGGATAGAACCGCCCATGGAAAAAGTTTTACCCTTTAGCCTTTTAGTCCATCAAACACTGGCTATACTTGCCTCGCTCGGAGAACATAGTCCGCAGGCTCTTTCCGGACGTTTGCTTTCTTTCCCTCCTTTTGAACACATTTCAACGGAAGATTTTAATACACTGTTAATTTGGCTGGAACAAAACGGCTGCATAGCAGCCACAGAAGAAGGGACTCTTATCCTTGGGCTTGAGGGAGAAAATATTGTAAACCATTATAGTTTTTATCCGGTTTTTCCGGGAGAACTTAGTTTCCGTGTAATACAGGAAGGCCGGGAAATTGCTACGGTAAACTTTGTACCGGATCCCCAGTCGGTGCTTGCTGCAGGAGGCCGGCGCTGGGTAGTAAAGAGCATTGATCCTGTCCGAAGGGAAATATGGGTAAGCGAAACAGAAGACCGGGGAAACGAAAGGCTTTGGCGCGGCAGGGGAAGCGGAATACACAAGCGTATAAACCAGACTATACAGCGTATTTTAACAGAAGATAAAAACGGAAACAGTATAAAAGCTGCCTATCCTTATTTAAGCGAAGCGGCATGTAAAGCTTTGGAAGCCGGATTAAATTGCGCCTGTATGCTTGGTATTGGGGATCAAGTGTTGATTGCCAATCAAAAAGAAGAAAAAAATACTTTGTACCTTTTTCCCTGGACTGGAAACAGGGGAATGCGGACCATAAGTACTATCCTTGGAAACGAAAAAAACAAAAAAAAACTTGGGCTATTGTATTTTGAAGAAATGGAAGATTTGTTCTTTTTAATTGAATCAAAACTCGGTACGGATGAATTCCGTTCTGCTCTTGCCGAAATCTGCAAGGCTGCCGCAGTCCAGGAATTATTGCAGCAAAATCAAATTCACTATACAGACAAGTATGATTACCTCCTTCCCCCCCAGCTTTTGGCAAAACAATATGCTGCCAATATGCTGGATTATTCGGTGCTGGAAGAGTTGCATTATAAACTAGTAACAGTATAAACTAATGCAAGGAAAAACAAAAAATATGGAAGAAAATAGTACCATTAAAATAGGCGGGAAAGCATTTCTTTTTTCGGCGGCTATAATCCTGGCTTTGATGATAGTATCGGGAGTACTAACCAAAGTACTTCCTGCAGGAACTTATGACCGCATCGAAACAGAAGGCCGCACCCTAATCGTAGATGGATCGTATCAGGAAATAATGAGGCCGCATTATCCTGTATGGCGCTGGTTTATAGCTCCTTTTGAACTGCTTGGTGCTCCGGACAATCTAACACCCATTGTACTTTTAATATTTATTGCCATAGTAGGAGCTTCCATTGCAATACTGGAAAGCGCCGGTGTTATGCAGGCTCTGGTAAACCTTCTTGTATCCCGTTTTTCAAATCGTAAATATTTATTAATAGTTATATTGATTTTTTTCTTTATGTTTTCTGCAAGTTTTGCCGGAGTATATGAAGAAATGGTCCCCATGGTTGTTTTTATAGTTCCCGTTGCAATTTCTCTGGGATGGGATACCCTAACCGGTTTGGGGATGAGCCTTTTGCCGCTTTCCTTTGGATTTGCAGCGGCAGTTACCAATCCCTTTACCATTGCAATACCTCAAAGAATTGCCGAGCTTCCGCTTTTTTCCGGCTCCTGGCTGCGTATTATCTTTTTTCTGGTAATTTTTTGCCTAATCTGTGTTTTTGTTATCCGCTATGCAAAGAAAGTCGAGGCAGATCCTAAACGTTCGATAAGCTTTACAGAAGATCAAGCCCTGCGAATAAAACTGCAAAAAAATAATACAGAAAATCCCCTGGACAAGGCAACACCACAACAGCTGCGCTCCCTTGTCTGGTTTGCATCGTGTATTACCCTGTCCATACTAATAGTTTTTGCCACTGCCCGGCATCCGATCCTTGCAGACCTTGCCTTTCCATTAATGGCTGTCCTTTTTTTAATAGGGGGAATAGGCGGCGGAATTTTTGGCGGCTTAAAAGCCGGTATAATTAGCCGGTCATTTGTAAAAGGAATAGTAAATTTTTTACCGGGAAGTCTTTTAGTCCTTATGGCCTTTAGCGTTAGGCATATTATTTCCAGCGGCATGATTATGGATACAATCCTGTTCCGATCTGCTCAATTAATAAGCTACTCGCCGCCTTTAAGCGCAGCGCTGCTTGTATATGCCGTTACTCTGCTTATGAACTTCTTTGTCGGATCTGCCAGCGCAAAAGCTTTTTTAATGATGCCCCTCTTAATCCCCTTGGCAGATTTGGTTGGCATAACCCGTCAGACTACGGTAATGGCTTTTAACTTTGGCGATGGATTTTCCAACATGATATACCCAACCAATGCCCTATTACTTATTGCCCTGTCATTTACCAGCATTGGATATACCAAATGGATGCGCTGGACATGGAAACTCCAGCTGGTAATATTATTTATTACAACAATTTTTGTATTATTTGCCGTTAAGATTAATTATGGGCCCTATTAACAGGGGAAAATAGCTTACTTTGCCGGTTTTGAACCAATTAAGGTAAAACTCATGCTGCATTGGTAGCGTTCAGCGCTTTCCGGGTTGGTTGCCTTGTCGGTGGCATAGTATCCTACAGAGCCCGTGGAAAATTCCTTAGCCTGGGCATAGGCGGTTGACCAGACCCTGCCTTCATGGTCTTTTATGACAATCTCCAGAAACTTGGGAGCCTTAGGATCTGTCTTTGCCGGGGTACTCATAATCTATCCCTCCGTGTTTAGCTTGCACCAGATTTTCCTTAAAGTCAAGCCGGCTCTATCTTGACCATAATACATAATTCCATGATTATAGTAATGAAGGTATTAAAAATGAAAATAAATAAATTGTTGTTCTTCTTTGTACTTGTCCTGGGGACAGGCTTTGCATTAATACTAACGGATTATCTCTTATTGATTTTTTATGGAATTCCCTTTTCCAGCCTTGTGCATACATTTGGCATTCCATCTTTGATTTTTTTATTTGCTTATACAGTTATTTTAGGAACAAGCGCCAAGTGTTTTGGAAAAAAATATTTTGATAAAGCTGGAGGCGAAGTATATAATGCCCGCTTAAAAGCAATTGGAGCTGTACCCATTAAGATGATCGGCTTAAATGTATTACTCCATGTGATCTTTTTAAGCATAACTTTTTTTAGCGGCAATTTCCTTGTCATTAGTTCTGTCATAAGAACCCCGCTTTATCTTGCTGCCCTGTCTTTTGGCATGCTTACAGGAACCTTTATTTATGTTGTATGCGACGGCCTTGTCTCCAATATGCTTATTGATTTAGGCCTTAGTGAATATCCCAGGAATCTGCGCGAAGGAAGACAGGCCCTAAAAGCCATGATCATCCCTGTTGCTGTTGGTATAATGTCTGTCCTTTTTGCCTGTTCGGTTACCCTGCTTAGCATAAGACTGGCCGGGGGAAACCTGGACGAGATGCAGGGCTGGGCAGCCTGGTCTGCATTTATTATTCCTATTATTGTTTATTTTATGTGTGTAATTATTCTGGCTGTCAATCTAAAAAGGAACAGTACCAGGATGTATGCATCCATTATAGATCAACTGGAAAATCTTTCTTCCGAGCAGAAAGATCTAACCAAACGCATTACCCTTTGTTCGGTAGATGAATTGGGTACTATAACCGGAATGATAAACACCTTTTGCGATCAGCTTGGCAAGGGAACATTGGAGGTATTAAAACACAAGGTCAATGCACTTACCAATACCAGTTATGAGCTTTCTGTAAATATGGAAAAAACCATGGAGGCCATAGATCAGATTTCGTATAATTTTGACGAGATTAAAGAAAAGGTAAATACCCAGGAAGATAAGGCAATTGAAGCAGAAAAAGCAGTGGAGTCTATAAGTTCCAATATTGATAACATGAACTCTTTGGTTATGGAGCAGTCGGACAGCATTAATACATCATCTTCTGCAATAGAACAAATGACAGCAAATATTCACTCAATTACAAAAACCCTGTTCGAAAATTCACAGAATGTTGATTCGCTCATAGAAGCATCGGAAAACGGTAAAACAGGGCTCCAGGCAGTAAGCGAAAAAATACAGGAAATTGCCAAAGATTCCGAAGGCCTATTGGAAATCAACTCATTAATGAACAGTATTGCAAGCCAGACAAACCTGCTTTCCATGAATGCTGCCATTGAAGCTGCCCATGCCGGTGAAGCAGGTAAGGGCTTTGCCGTCGTTGCCGATGAAATTCGAAAGCTTGCCGAATCTTCTGGGGTACAATCCAAAACAACAGCAGCAATGCTTAAAAAAATTAAGGCATCTATAGACAGCATAACCAAATCTTCCGACGAAGTCCTTTCCCGTTTTACAGCTATAGACAGCGGCGTAAAGACTGTTTCTCTTCATGAGCATAATATCCTTGCCACCATGGAAGAACAGGAAACAGGTGGAAAGCAAATACTGGAAGCTGTAAGCCGTCTAATCGAATTAACTGCCCTGGTTAAAAAAGGGGCAGAAGGCATGGCGGAATCGGGCAGCAACCTGATCAGGGAAATCAATGAATTTATCAGTATCAGCGATGATGTTAAACAAGGAATGAACGACATTATTTACGGCGCCATGGTTGAAATACAGGATGCTGTAAAGCTGGTAGATGAAATGAGCGCAGAAAATAACAAAAATTTTAATCAGCTTAAGCAGGAAACAGAAAGGTTTAAGGTAAAATCCGGAGATGAAAAGAAAATAGTCCTGGTAGTGGATGATGACCAAATCCACCTGACAGCAAGCACCGGAATGCTGGAGAAGGATTACGAAGTTGTGACCGCCCAGTCCGGCAGCGAAGCTCTGGCTCTTTTTTTCCAGGGCCTTGTCCCCAATTTAATATTATTGGACCTTATAATGCCCGATATGGATGGCTGGAGTACCTATGAACGAATAAAAGCAATAAGCAATATACATAGTGTTCCAATAGCATTTTTTACCTCTTCGGAAAATCCCCAGGACAGGGAGCGAGCACACAAAATGGGAGCTGTTGATTATATCACCAAACCGGTTCAAAAAGATCAATTACTGGAAAAAATAGGAAATCTTATTGCAAAAGGCCCAGCTTCTTTGGAGAATTATGCTGCCACTCCGGAAAATATTATTGCCACCTCGGAGAATTGAACTCCAGACACGTAGATTTTCAGTCTACTGCTCTACCAACTGAGCTAAGGTGGCGTTATTAACTGATATTATTTTATGATTTTTTCGTATAAAATGTCAAGATGGTAGGAGTATCTATGTGCCTTACTAAACGATTAAGCCTAACCCTGCTTTTGATTTTCCTGGCCGGAAATGTTTTTGCACAATGGAAGGTCAATTTAAATCTTAATCACCCATTTATTGATAATCCGGACTTTATTAATGCTATGGAAGATGTTGTTGGCAGATTGGAAGACTTTTTAAATGATATACTTTCCGAGGTCCCGTCAAATCCAAGGAATCTGGTACAGGGTTTTGCAGATGCTTCGATATTTGCCGGTCATGGAGCTACACAGCGTGCATACGGGGGATATGACTTTTTAGCCATAACAACAGGCTTTATGCTGGGACTTCGTATTCCCGGCAGCTTTAGTATTGCTATGCTTGATAACCCGGAAAATATGATTAATTCCATGGGGAGTAATTCTTTTGGACTGGGTATTCAGGGTGTTAATCTGGAGGCAGGACTCCATGTCTCAAAGTTCCTTCCCATTAACAGGCTGTATGCAGCATTTCGCTTTGGATATATAAATGTAAATCATGATTTTGATAATTTTAGCGTTAATTTTAATAACTTTCAAATTGGTGTTTTGGGCCGTTACCAGTTAGTAGATGATATTAGCCTGCTCCTTTTAAAATGGCGGGGTATTACTATAGGCACCGGCCTGGTGTATCAAAGAACCGGTCTTGGATTTGATATACTGCTGGGTGATGGCTTTACAACTGGCCCTGGATCATACGATTTACTAATAAACGATCCTGTTGTTCATTTTGGTATGACCATGTCAACCTTTACCGTACCTATGGAAATTACATCTGCTGTCCAGCTTTTATTTGTAATTAATCTGGGAATGGGAGTTGGTTTTGATATGGCTTTTGGAAGCAATGAACTTGACATAGGGATAAAAAATAGAATTTTCACTGTTTTTGAAAATCGCTACTTTGGCGATGCTTCGGTAGAAGGCGGCGGTTCTATGGGCCCCATATTCCTCCTTCCCAAGCTTATGGCGAACTTTGGCTTTAAGTTTGGCCCGGTAATTATTGATTTTCCCATGACTTATTATTTTGGCAGGAATCATGGTTTTAGCCTTGGTATTACAACAGGAGCAGTGTTCTAAACCCCCTAATTTGTCCGGGGGAGCCGTAACTTGACCAGCCTATTGATTGTTTGTATACTATAATTAGGAGTGTCTATGAACCTTACTAAACGATTAAGCTTTACCCTGCTTCTGGTTTTCCTGGCTGCTAATGTTTTTGCACAGCCATTGCAAGTGAAAATAAATCCCAGACCACACATAGACGACCCAGCTATATTACTTGCAATAGAGCGGTTGCAAGAGGATTTAAACGCTGATCTTCCAAATATCGATATATTTCCCGAAGGACTTGTACGGGGTCTTGCCGATGCCGCTGTATTCGCCAATCATGGCGCTTCCCAGCGTGCTTTTGGGGGATATGACTTTTTAAACATATCTATCGGCACCATGCTTGGCATTCGTATGCCTGCTATCTCGGAATTATCAAATATTTCAGAAGCAGACGACTTTATGGAAGAAATCAGCAGTATCCCATTTGGATTTAACATTCAGGCATTAAATTTGGAAGCAGGGATAAATGCTTCCAAATTCCTTCCTCTGGATAAATTATATTTGGGCGCCCGCTTTGGATTTACCTCCATTAGTTCAGATTCTGCAATTCTATCTGCATTTATGAGCGAAGATATGCCGACATTTGATTTTAGCACCTTTCAGATTGGCGCTATTGCAAAGTATCAACTGTTAAAAGGTTTTGATCTGCCATTGATTAAGTGGCGGGGTATAATTGCCGGTTCGGGTATATTATACCAAAGAACCAGCTTGGGAATTAATTATCCTCTGGAAGATTTAGATGAAGGTGATGTGGTTTTTAGGAACCCGGCTGTTACTTTTGATATGGTAATAAATACGGTTACCATACCCCTGGAGATTAATACAGCTATCCAGTTGTTAATTTTTAATTTAAGTGCAGGTGTAGGGGCTGATCTGGCATTTGGAAATAATAATATGGACATAGGTATAGGCGGACAAGTTTGGCATGATTCTGAAGGCACTGTCGCCGATGCTGCCTTAAATGCCGGCGGCAGTAAAGGACCTAGCTTATTAAATCCCAAACTTATGGCCAATTTAGGCTTTAAGTTTGGCCCGGTTTTTATTGATGTTCCTATTACTTATTACTTTACAGGCGGCATGGGCGTTTCGCTGGGCTTCACTATAGGTGCGGCTTTCTAGGACCCTTATTTGCCGGGCAAATTAGGACTTTCCTGCCAGATTAAAATACAGGTCTATTTCTCCCTTCTTTAAACCAAGCTTTTTGGCGATTAATTCCTGGGAAACACCTGCCTTGTGAAGCTCTGCGATACGGTCTTTAATGGGGGGCTTTTTTATTTTAAGCGGTTCTTTGGAAAAACTAATTTGCTGCTGTACCGGTTTTTCTGCAGGAGGGGGCTCCTGCCTGGCTACTTCGATTCGTTCCGAAAGCGGAGCTTTGTTAATCTTGGTAATGGTTTGGGTTTCTTTTTCCCGCTTTTCTAATTCACTGTTGTATACAATTATTCGCTTTTCGGCTTCGGCACATATATCGCGCAAGATGGTTATTTTTTCTTCCAGTAACTGTAAATCCTGTTCGGTTTTTTGATCAATATCGGCTTCCAGCTGGTTTACTTCTTCCTGTAAATGACCCAGTATATAATCAAGACTGGTTCTTCGGCGGACAAAGTTTTTTAGGTATAAAAAGGCAAAAAACCATAACAATATGGCCAGGGCAGTTCCTAATAAAAAACCATTCATACATTTAAATCTAGGTTTCTGCCCAAATAAGGATCTTGAATTACATTATCACTATTATTATCTTCTGCTTTTTCTTCTGTTTCTTCTCCTGAATTAGCTTGAGCGCCGGTCCCGCCGCCCTTTTTATCGTTTATGGCTTCGGTTCCTTCGCCCATATCCTGGGCTTCATTTACCGCACGGAGCTTATCATCGGTTTGCTGCTGTATTTTTGACTGCTGAATGGACTGAAACAGCGCTGCTCCGTCCCGCTGGGCAGCATCCTGCTTGCCCACCTTATCCGCCTGTGTAAACAGGGTTTGAAGATCAAGAGGTGATATAGCCATCCGGTCCCTTCTTTGATTCTTCGTCAGGTTCTTCGTATTTAGTAACACGAATTAGGCCATCTTCCAGAATAAAGGTAACTGCCCGGTACTCTGTACGTACTTCTTCTTTTGCATCGCGGATAAATACCTTAACACCAGAATAAACCTTGGACGAAGCAGAAACCCTGCCGCGGGCTCTGATACTGTTCAGAAATTCCTGAATTTTTGCAGTTTCTTCGGTATTTTTCTTTAAATCTTCGGTTAATAAATCCCGCTTATCCATAAGCTCTGCAAGATATGCTTCCTTTTCTTCGGGAAGGCTTTTTCTTTGTTTTTTAATGTTTATTAATGTTTGAATGTTAAGCTGAATTTCTTCAAGCTGTTTTTCCGATTCTTCTTTTTGCTCTGCCAGGGCTTCCAGCTGCTCCTTACTTTTTGGATCAAAGCCCACTTCGCAGATTGTTTCTGTACCGCTGGTAGGACTGCCGAGATTTTTTGCATTTATTTCTTCAGTAGCCCGCAAACGTCCCCCAACAATGGAAGCCCGCTTGCCCTGGCAGATAATACGCTTAAAGGCATCTACCTGAGAATTGATAATTCCGTCGGAAACCATTACCATATTCCCTGCTTCTATCTGGGCATTTTCGATAAACCTTGCCCAAATGGAACGTCCAGCACGGATTATACCGGTACCGCTTTTTCCGGTAATACCCTGAACAACAATAATGTCACCTTCTGCATCCAGTTCTGCTTTTTCTACCGAACCGCGTATTTCTATATTACCCGCAGCTTTTACCGAAAAACCGTCTTCTACGCTGCCGGTAACAATGACTGTTCCAAGGAAAATGATATTGCCGGTTTTAATGTTTACATTTCCATCGACAGTATATACCGGCTCTACATTTATTTTTCCACCTGCAAGAATTACCTGACCGTTCATTTCCGAGATAATGGTAGCATTATCATCTCCAACACGGACATTTTTTCCCAAAGGCAGGGGTATATCCTTGCCGTTTTTTGCCGGAAGCATCTTGCCGGTAATGGTTCTTCCGGCCGTTCCGTTTTCTGCCGCTATTTTTATTGCCAGCGGCTGGCCTTCTACAACATTCTGAATTATGTTTAAATCCTTAAAATCCACCCGGCCGTCTGAACCTTCCCTAAACCGTACCTTGCTTTGATCTGTTTCAAAGTTATACCGTATATGCGCATCGTTGCCGTCTATAGGACGTATTCCATGTGCTACCGCAACCGGTTCCTTGTAAATGGGACTGTCCACAAACTCGCTCAGGGCATCTTCATCGACGCCATAGTTTACTTTATAGCTTCTTAAAGCGGCAAGGCAGGTTTCAATGGAAAGATCACAGCCGCCGTCCCCGGGCGGGCTAACGTTAATTGACGCTTTCATTTCATCTGCGGTAATGTCGACAGTAATTAATGAATCGTTGGCTGCATTACGCTGGAAATCTCCTATCTTTACATACATGGCAGCTTCGTTATTTACAATTTCTTCTATAAGCCCCGTATCATAGCCGCTTATACCCCGTGAATCTACAAGCTGGGTTATAATATTCAAATTAGCCCTTCGGCCGCGGCCGACAGGCGGAACAACTTTAAGGTAGGCTCCATCGTAAAAAAGCCGCAGATAACCGGTGCCGTCCCTGTCCATGGCAACCTTGGCAGCTTCTTCTGCAGCTTCGGCAGCCTCTACCTTTTCCATTTCCAGGGTTTCTGCGGTAACTCTTTCGTAAGCTTTTATTTTCCAGCTTTTAACGCCTGTCCCCATAAAACCGGGTGAGCCTTTTAAGAGTATTTCGTATTCAATTCTGCGTACAGGCAGATTAAGGAGCGTGGCAGCTTCGGCCACCGCATCTTCCAGGGTAGCTCCTTCGGCTTGAATAATTTTTATTGCCCTATCCCGCTCCAGTCGTTCCTGCATCGCTTGTTGAAGCTGGACAAAATCAACCATTCTAAACTATGCCCTTCCTTATATTGGTTAATTTGGCTCTAAGCCGCAGTATAGCCTTTGTATGAAGCTGCGACACACGAGATTCCGTTACTTCCAGAACCTGTCCTATTTCCTTTAGGGTCAGATCCTCGTAGTAATACAATACCAGAA
>Ga0099364_10002379_pt1 | contig 30115 bp, 22 predicted proteins | sample TergutTh196P3_FD_73070 | JGI IMG/M metagenome (GOLD analysis project Ga0099364, IMG submission 73070) | Microcerotermes parvus P3 segment gut microbial communities from Pointe-Noire, Republic of the Congo - Th196 P3 | ecosystem: Host-associated > Arthropoda: Insects > Digestive system > Gut ...
GGCGGCGGACGCGGTGGTCGTCAACGGCCATGCCGCCGCATTACTGTTGGCGTTTGGGACGCTTGCCCGGCATAACCGCTTCGACGTGCTGACGACGCCCGGCGATTTGTACGAAACGATGAGTGGTTATCGTATCGATGACATTTTCCTGCAAGCTGGTTGCGAGCCGATGACGGTTGGCTCACTGACACGGGCGACACTCGACGATTATGCTACGGGCGCGACCGGTGAAACGGCGTTCATTTATTGTGCCAACGGCATTGACGGTTGCCTTGCGGTCGAACGCAACCTGCCGGAACTTTCGCCATTGACCGATTTTGCCCGAAAGCGGAGTGTCCCGCTGGTCTATGACGCGGAATGGTGTACGTTTCACGCAACGGACGATTACGGTTTGAAAGGCGTACCGGCTTGCTGCGATTTGGTGAAACAGGGCGTCTCGCTGTTGGTTTTTTCGTGCGGTGGATTGATCGGTTGCGATTTTGCAGCGGTAACATGCGACAACGATCCCCATGTCGCGTCGAAACTCATGCAACGTTGCGCCCCGGCGGTCATCGCAGGCGATAAATCGCTGATCCGCGAAATCCGCAAATCGCCGCTGTTTCCGATGTTCGTACCGTCGCGGCATGACATGGCGGCGTTCGAAGCGGTCTTGTCGCTGTCGATGACGCGGGATTCCGCAGAAATCGAATTGCCCATCTGGCAGCTTTTGAGTACGGACAACGATAACCTCAAACTCCGGGCCGACCGCATGGCTCTGCAAATCGCGGCGATTCCCGGCGTGGCCGATGCAAGCGTCGTGCCGGAACCCGCGCAACTGACGCCGTTGCGGCCGCGATATCGCATCCCTTCGCTGGAAGTCCGTGTGACTTTTGCCGCGAAAACGGCGGTCGAAATGCTTGCGGCTCTGGCGTCTTACAGTTCGGAGCAGGGACCGGCGGGCATTGCCGCAACCGTGGTGCCGGATCAGCCGTACACGATCGCACTGAACCTGCGAACGGTGTTCGCCAAGCATGATATGCTGATAATGGAAGCGTTGATCGCGCTGTTGTCTGAACCATAACTTTGAAGGAACCCTCTCATGACAGAAGCCCCATCCCCCGTCACGCCCAAAATCACGCCGGAGGCCAACGTCGAAAAGCCGCGCAAGATCGGTTGCATTACCTATATGTGGGTTGTGGCGTTGGTACTCATGTTTCTCGTCTGGTACAACGGCTTGCGTTCGGTGCCGCTTCGCGTTTCGCCGGAAACGACGTACATCACCGAACCGTTGACGCCCGACGGCAAGCATGTCGATTACGTCGCCGCGTTCAGGCAGAGGCTGTACCCGCCGGAGATCGCGACCGACGACAACGGGTATCGCCTGGTGTTCCGCCGTTTGCGGGACGCGGGTCACTCGCCCGCCTTGTCGCCGGAAGTCGTGCAAAAATACTGCGACGAACTGGGACTCGACCCAAACCTCAAGGCTGATCTGACGTATCGCGACATTTATGCGTTTATCGACCATGTCCACAAAATGGAGCCGGAATTGCTGACCGGTATCTCCGAATTGGTTTTGAAAGACCGTTTGCAGGAAAAAGAACAACTCAACAAGCGACGGGCCGAAGACATTCCGGCGGACGAAACCCTGACTGACGAGGAAAAAGCCGCTTGGGAGTCTATTCTCGAAGACCGTGAAGATTCGTTGGATGGCAATTTCATCTCAACGTATGATGCTAACCGGATTATTGATCGTTCCGACGAATTGCATCAATTTCCGCTCGTTCTGCGATGGGTTGAGGAAAACAGCCCGGCTCTTGATCTTGTTGCCGAAGCGGTGGCCAAGCCGGTCTATTTTATGCCGATGATTTCTGAAGCTCAAGAGCCGGGATTGGCCGGAATGATTAATATCTCAAGCTATCTGGAAGCCCGGTCTTATGCCCGTGGTTTTCATCCGCGAGCCAGATATAGAGTCGCTGCGGGCGACATTGACGGTGCCATTGACGACATGTTGGCCTGTTATCGTCTTGGCCGGCACTTTGAACGTCAGGGAACGATGGTCACATCATTGGTTGGTGCCGCCATTGAAGGCATGGCCGTTTACATGGCACCTGATGCGAATCTCACTGTTCCGGCAAGTGAAGAGCAACTCCAGCGTCTGGCTGAAAGTATTCGCAATCTGCCGCCAGGCATGACTGTGGAAGAAATTCTTGAAGCAGAGCGTTTTTTCGCTTTGGACTCCATTCAATCCCTTTCCTCACAACAAACTTCGGCCACCAATTATACGGGTGTCCATCGATATCGCTCCATGACGGGAGCCAAGCCATCCCGACAGGAAATGATAAACGAATATTTGCTGGATCATCTGGGCTATGATTGGAATATTGTTGCCCGGCGATACAATGAATCCCTTGATGCAGCGATTTCGGGAACGGCGGGTGTATCAACATCAAAAGCCTGGCGTCCGTGGAACTGGCTGACCGTAAGTTCACGCTCACACGAGTTGGCTAATTTTCTGTTTGACATGGTTCCGAATTCAAGAGCCTTCCGCGAAGCGCACCGCCGCAAAGACTGCACCGACAACATGAAGCAGATCGTTTTGGCAATGCTGATTTACGAGCGGCGGAACGGGACGCTGCCGCCGGCGTGGACGGTGGACGCGGAGGGCAGGCCGCTGCACAGTTGGCGCGTGCTGCTGTTGCCGTATCTGGGCGATGAGGCATTGGCCGAACTGTACTCGCAAATCCGGCTCGACGAGCCGTGGGACAGCGAACATAACCGGCAGTTTCACTCGCGGAATCTCGATATTTACCGTTGCCCCAGTACAACACTGGCCGATGGTGAAACATCGTACACGGTTGTCGTCGGTGAAGAAACCGCCTTCAACGATTCGGGAACAGGCCGCAAACTGTCCGGCTTCGGCCCGAAAAGCGGTGATATGCTATTGCTCGGCGAAATGCCGACAGCAATCTGTTGGATGAGCCCGCACGACATGACCTGGGAACGGGCGAAATTCAGCGATTTTCTCGCCGAAACCCGGCATGTTTCCGAATTTTTTGACGGCGGCACGGTTCATACGGGCGGTGGCAATTTCGCCTTTCGCGATGGGAGCGTGCGTTTCATTTCGAAAACGATGAATGGCGACAAGTTCAGCGGCATGATCCTGGGTATTCAACGTGAAGCAGATGACACCGTGACATTACGGGTCATTTACGAACAAAAGGAAGAACAACGGCGAAAAGAACGCGAAGAAGAACTCAAGGAGCAGGAACGTCTGAAGCGCGAACAATGGCGGAAGGAACAAGCCGAAAAGGGTGAGGGCTTTGGGGATTTCGAATTTCCCCCTGGGTTTGAAAATGGTTCTTGGGGTGAACCGCCGAAAGGGGAACCGGTGGAACCTTCGACCAAAAGTCTCGGTCGTTCGCTGATGCGCCGGATCATCCCGCAAAAACAGGAGCCGGAATGATAGTCCCAGATATCAGTGTCGGCGATTTACGGACAACTTGAACAGTGTGCCAGCTTCAAGCCGGCTGTCGCCGCCGTGACCGCTCGGAGATCGGTCACCCACCTTGAGAGCAATCGGTCACCACCTTACAGTGTCACCCATCTTAACCAACCGGTCACTAACGTTCCCGGTTGCTGTTCCGTATCACTCGCTATTCTTGACATTTTCTCCCCGTGCCGGTAAACTAAAATAGGAGGGAAGAACCATCACGCAAAATTGGATGAGCTGTTGGTTGGAAAAAACCTTGCCTGGCTTGAATCGAATTGAATACCCTTTGTTAAACCTTTTTTATTGACAGTCATTCCCATGATTACCCTAGGCTATTACCCCGGATGTGCGTTGCACGGTTCGTCGAATGATTACGAGAAATCAGTGCGGGCGTGTTGCAAGAAACTGGATGTTTCGCTTGCGGAACTGGACGATTGGATCTGTTGCGGGGCGTCGGGCGCGCACATGATCAACAAGAAACTCGGCACGGCACTGCCGGCGCGGAACCTCGGCATCGCCGAACGGGACGGCATCGGCGAGTTGCTTGCCCCGTGTCCGCTTTGTTCGATGGAGCTGATCAAGGCGAACACGAAGGCCGCCGAGTCGGAGGCGTTTCGGAAAGAGATTTCCGAAATCGTCGAGTTGCCCGTGACCGGAACATGCCGCATACTCAACCTGATTCAGGTGTTCCAGAAAGTCGGCATCGAACGCATCCTTGAGAAAGCGACGCAAAAACTCGACGGAATGAAGCCGGCCTGCTATTACGGCTGTCTTTTGACGCGGCCGCCCAAGACCTTGCAGTTCGACGATCCGGAGCAGCCGTCGAGCATGGAAACGCTGCTCGCGGCACTCGGTGCGGAACCGGTCGATTGGAATTACAAGACGGAATGTTGCGGGGCTGGACTGACGCTGGCCGACGGCAAGACGGTCGAAATGCTGGTCGGCAAAATCCTGAAAAACGCGAAGGGTCACGGCGCGACCTGCATGGTCGCGGCCTGCCCGATGTGCATGGTCAACCTCGACATGAAACAGGCCGACACCGAAAAACGCCTCGGCGAGAAATTCGGTCTGCCGGTGTATTACCTGTCCGACCTGATCGGCCTGGCGATGGGGCTGTCGAAAAAAGAACTCGCGATTGACAAACATTTTGTGAAAGCGTGAGAAAGTGCAGAGTGTACTTCAAGGAGTCACGCTATTGCAAGTTGATTGAAAACAACAGCCGGGAACGTCAGTGACCGGTTTCGTGACAGTTGACTTAACCCGTCACTTGCGTTCCGGGTTGCTATTGAAAAAAGCATGTTATTTCTGCGAACCTGGCAAACAATTCATCTCACAGTGACGAGGACCACATGGAAACAAAAACAGAATGGAACAAGGTCAACCCGGAGCCGGAATCCGGGAAGCCGCAAAAATTATCAGAACGAAAGTACACATGACCACATTAACGATTGAACTATTGAATCCCGATGCGAAGCGAATTCTTGAAGAATTGGAGCATGTCGGTTTGATCGCCATCAGTGAAGCGAAACCACGGAACGTATCGCATCGTGTGATGGAATTGAAAGGACTGGGCGAGGAAATCTGGAAAGATGAAAGTGTCGGCGATTATATCAACAAGGAACGCGAATCATGGGATTTTTAGAACGAATGGAGGGGCAAACGGTTTATGTTGACTCGCCGGCTTTTATTTATTTTTTTGAAAACAACGAACAATATGAAATACCCTTGGATCGTTTTTTTACTGCGATGGATCAAGGTCATTTTCGGACGGTTGCTTCAACGATTGTTCTTGCCGAAATTCTCGTCAAACCCTGTCGTTTGGAACAATGGGAGCTTGTGGAAAAGTATGAATTGATTCTTGCAAGCATTCCCGCATTTGTCACTGCTTCCCGTGGATCGGAGGGTGGCTCGCACTGCGGCAAAACTCAGAGCGGCTTTCTCGCTTTTAACTCCGGCTGCCATTCATTTGGCAACCGCCGTGTCGTGTCGGGCAGAGTTTTTCCTGACGAATGACCGGGATTTTCGAAAAATCAAAACATCAGAGATACAGATGCCGGAACTGATTCTTCTTGATGATTTATAGCTTGTAAGGCCATGGTAAAACACGCATTTCGCAATACACTTTACACGAACGATAATTTATACGTGTTATCGGGGCTCAACAGCGGGTTTGTTGATCTCATGTATCTTGATCCGCCGTTCAACTCGAAGCGGATGTACTCCGTACCCGTCGGTAGTAAGGCTGCCGGTGCGAGTTTCAAGGACATGTGGACATGGAAAGATGTGGATGAATTCTATCTCGATTCGCTTGCCAATAATTTTCCCGCCTTGGCAAGATACATCGCTAGTGTCGGTGCCATTCACAGCAAACCGATGATGGCCTATCTGACCTATATATCGCAACGGATGATTGAAATGCACCGGATATTGAAAGAGACGGGCTCGCTTTATCTGCATTGCGATCCGACGGCGAGTCATTATTTGAAACATTTGCTTGACGGCATTTTCGGCAAACAAGGGTTTCGCAATGAAATTGTTTGGTGTTATCGCGGCGGCGGTTCACCAAAAAATGATTTTGGACGGCGGCACGATACCATTTTTCGATATTCCAAAAGTCACGAACTGATTTTTAATGGCGATGCAATCCGAGTTCCCTACCAAGCCGAAGGAATCCATCGCAAGGATGATGCAATGTGGGGGAAACACAAAGGAACAGACAAAGTATATAAGCCTCACCCGGTTGGCAAGATACCGGAGGATTGGTGGATCATTAATATATTAAACGCAAATGATCCCGAGCGTACCGGCTATCCCACACAGAAGCCGCTTGAACTTATCAGGCGAATCGTTCTGGCATCATCTCACGAAGGCGACATCGTGATGGATCCCTTCTGCGGTTGCGCAACAACTTGCGTCGCCGCCCAAACAATTGGGACGAAAATGGATCGGCATCGACATCGAAAAGCAAGCGGTGCAAGTCCTCATCCAACGTCTGAGCGACGACGCCGGACTTTTCAAGGATTTTATTGCAACGGACCAAATTCCCAAACGGAACGACCTCAAAATTGTTCCGCCGTCTCCATCCGTCAAAGAGCGGTTATACAAAGAACAAAAAGGCAAGTGCAACGCTTGCGGACAGGATTTTGAAATTTGGAATCTTGAGATTGACCACATCATTCCCGTCGCCAAAGGCGGTGGCGATTATTACGAAAACTACCAACTACTGTGCGGTTCATGCAACCGGATCAAGGGGGATCGTCCGATGGAGTACCTGCGCATGAAAATCGAAACCCGTGAACGCATGATGAAAAATACCGTGTTTTTCGGGGAGTGATTATCAAGGAATCACGCTACTGCAAGATGATTGAAAACAGTAACCGGGAACGTCAGTGACCGCTTTTGCCACGGACTTGGTTGAAAATACACAAGCCATTGAATGAAAGCAAATCACCCTATCATCAGAAAGAGACAAGAACATGACTGAAACTTATGAACCCAAAATTATTGCGTTTGTGTGCAACTGGTGTACGTACCTGGGAGCCGACCTGGCGGGGACGAACCGGCTTGAGTATCCGACCAACATACGGATCATCCGCTTGCCGTGTACGGGACGGATTGATTTTAACCTGATCATCAAGGCCTTCGAGGTGGGGGCGGATGCCGTGCTGGTGTCCGGCTGCCATCCGGGCGACTGCCACTACAACGCGGGCAACTACCACGCCCGGCGACGCTGGATATTGTTCCGCGAACTGATCGACACCATTGGCATTGACATGGAACGCATCCACTTTTCGTGGATTTCCGCCGCCGAAGGCAAAAAATTCCAGGAATTTATCACCGAGATCGTTGACAAGACAAAGCAACTCGGCCCGTACCAGGACTACAAAACCGTGTGCCATACGTAGTACTCCGCATCTCAAATCCACATCATGGAGTTGAATTGTGTTTCAGACCGGGGCATTTCTTTTTTATGGGTTTTGCGGTTTGATTGCAGAACGCAACGTCATCCGGGATTTTTGCGTTCAACGCGTCCATTGATACGAAACAGACAGGTCAGGCAAGTATCATTGAGTTGACGCGTCCGATGTTTTTTTCTCGTGGAGATTCAAGACGAAGCGTTCAAAAGGACGTTTCACGCGGGCAAAGAGTGGTTCTTCTTGCGGACGCAACGGATTGACGAGAATGCTTCGTATGCCTGCGAGGTTGGCCGCCACGACATCGGTAAAGACCTGATCGCCAATCAGAGCCGTGTAACGCGGGTCAACATAGAGCATGCGCATGGCTCTTCGGCAACCGGACGGCAAAGGTTTGTAAGCCGGTGCCAAAAACGGCAGATTGAACATCTCCGCCAATGGCTGAATGCGCTGTCGGCGTCCGTTGGAAAGCAGGCAGAACTGAAACCCCTGCTTTTGTTTGCGTTCCAGCCACTCGGCAATTTCAGGCAAGACGGTTGTGCTGCTGTAGTATTTCAGTGTGCAATCTACATCAAGCAGAATCGAATAGATATCCTGTTCCTTGAGCCACTTGCGGTGAATTTGCATGATGCTGTCGAAGCGATAATCTGGAAAAAGAAAGTTCAGCATATCAATAATATTGTGTGTTGAAAATCAATAACAATCAATCGTCATTGGATAGTTATCGTTTCACTTTGCCAAAAACCTTTGGTTTGTCAGATTTGCGCGGTGAAAACCTTGAAATCATAAATTTCTTGCGATTCAGTCCCAATTTATACCATAACATACGTTATGATAAAACAATGGGTAAAATTTGATTTGCAATATCTTTAAATTTTGGTGCATTTTGATTTGTTTCCACTGAGAGAACAGAGAATGATTTCAAAAACTATTAATCACTCAAACTGGAAACAACACAATACCGAAAATAGCATAACATGATCATTTCGGAGTTCATCTGGGGGAGGGGGGGTATTTTCCAGCGTTACTAAGGGAATATGATGAAACACCCTTAGTAACTGGGAAATTCACCCAGAATCACTTGGAATATCACCGCCTGATCCTTCACTTCCGCATTAAGCACTTACTGCTTGAGTGAATAAAAAAAACAATAGCTTGATATTGTGCCACCTGTAATGATTATCGAGACAAATAAGACATGTGAAATTGGTTTTAGTCGGGCAGTCAAACATGGAGTTCTTGTTTTTGATGGCCCGATGGGGACGGAACTGTATCGGCATCATATTTTTACGAATCGCTGTTTCGAAGAAATCAACCTGAGCGATCCGGGGTTGGTGAAAAGCGTACATCAAGACTATTGTGACGCTGGAGCCGATGTTTTGACGACCAACACCTACGGTGCCAACAGAATTTCGCTCGAAAAGCACGGTCTTGCTGATCGTGTTGCTAAAATCAACGCCGCCGGGGTTCAAATTGCGAGAGAAATCGCAATGGCAGCGGATCGCAACGTTTTTATCGCCGGTTCGGTCGGGCCGATCATCTCTTCGGTTCACTCGGAAGATCAATTGATGGATATCATCCTCGAGCAGGTCACTGCGTTGCATTCAGCCGGTGTTGATGTCATCATTTTTGAAACCCAGCCTTCGCGGGTGGCACTCCAACTTTGCGCGAGGGCGATGCAACAAGCACCGGAAATTCCGTACATTTTATCGTGTGCCATTGTGCGTGGTTGCGAGTCGGTGTCCGGGGAAACAGTGCATCGGTTGCTTGCGCCGTTTGATGTTGCAACGCAGCCTGTGGCCGTTGGCATCAACTGCGGGCTTGGCCCGGACGGCATGTTGGAGGTCGTCGGGCAAGCGATGCAAGTGACCGGGTTACCGTTGATCGTACAGCCAAACGCGGGTACGCCCAAAGATTTCGAGGGACGCACGATCTACTACTGCTCACCGGAGTATATAGCAACTTATGCGATGCGTTACGTCAACCTCGGTGCGGCGGGCGTCGGCGGTTGCTGCGGCACGACGTCGGAGCACATTCGCGAAATCGCAAAAATGGTCAAGCCGCTTTCCCGCGCGAGAAGCCCGCAGGCGGAAGTTTTGCAAAACCTGCAACCGGACGTTGTGGAGAAGCTGGACATGCCACTCTCCGAACGTTCCCGCTTTGCCAGGAAGTTAGCCCACCGCCAATGGGTGACAACCATCGAACTGGTGCCGCCGCGGGGATATGACCTTTCGACGATCATCGAAAAGGGCAAAACGCTGCATCGTCACGGCATTGACGCGATCAACCTGCCCGACGGACCGCGGGCCAGTGCGCGCATTGCGTCGCTGATCGTCGCTGAGCATTTGCAGAACGAAGCCCGCATTGAAGCGATTTTGCACATTTGCTGCCGCGACCGGAATCTAATCGGGATGCAGGCCGACCTGTTGGGTTGTGCCGCCGCCGGGGTGCGCAACCTGCTCTTTGTCACCGGCGACCCGCCGAAACTGGGGCATTATCCCAACGCGACAGGCGTGTTCGATACCGATTCAATCGGCTTGTGCGCCGTGCAACGCCGACTCAATCGCGGTGTCGATCTCGGCGGTCAGGCGATGGAACCGCCGACCCATGCGGTCATCGGCGTGGGACTTGACCCGACCGTCCTTGATCGGAAACGCGAAATTGACCGTTTCCGCCGAAAAATCGACGCTGGTGCCGAATTTGCAATCACGCAACCGGTTTTCGACCCTGCTTTTTTGAAATCGTTTCTTGACGAGGTCGGCGACTGTCCGATTCCGGTGATTGCCGGAATTTGGCCGTTGGCAAGTTTTCGAAACGCCCAATTCCTGCAAAACGAAGTGCCGGGCGTGGTCATCCCGGACGCGGTCATGCGGCGGATGGAAGACGTTTCCACCCGGTCACGCGACGAGCAAATTGCTGTTGGAATTGAAATCGCCCGCGAATCCATAACGGCAATACGCAATTTTGTCGCCGGGGTGCAAATCAGTGCCCCTTTCGGGCGAATTGAAATCGCACTGGCGGCTGTGGAGTGAAGCATAACCCCAATCGTATGAAAAAATCTTTCACTGAATGCCTTGTGCCAAAGGCGAACGGAGTGTCCGGTATGCGAACCCAAACCAATGATCCATTCCGGCATTCTATCCGGCACAGTAGTAGCTCTGTTGTTTTGTGCGTACCTTGTTCTGGCACGAAGTGATTGATGTTGCCTGAAACGGGAATTTTGCTACAATGTTTACGTCATCGGTCATCAGGAGAATGAGCTTTTCCCGATATAGATTATCAAGACATTAACCTTTTGTGCAACGGCTTTCAAGGACTTGATTCTATGAGTAATCCTTCCAAATCCTTTGACGATTTATCTGAAAACGACGTTTTTGATGTTCAGCGGATTCGTCAACTTGTTGAAATAATGAATGAGCACCATTTGACGGAAGTTGATTTGCGAAAAGGAGACATGCGCATTCAACTCAGAGGGAATGTTGCCCCGACATTTGCGTCAATGCCAGTTCCCATGCAAACGCCAGCGATTGCCCCGGTTGCCCAAGTGGTCGCAACATCCCCACCGCAAGCCGTCACAGCTCAGGCTCCGGCCGATGACGCGAGTATGGTTTTCATCAAAAGCCCCATGGTGGGAACGTTTTACGCCGCCAAAAGCCCGGAAGCTCCGGCCTTCGTCAAAGTGGGAGATACCATCGGGCCGGAAACCACCGTTTGCATTTTAGAGGCAATGAAAGTTTTCAACGAAATTCAAGCGGAGTGTTCAGGCAAGGTCGTTGCCGTATTGGTCAAAAATGGCGACCCCGTTGAATTTGGCAAGCCGATGTTCAAAATTGACCCGCGCGGTTAAGTGAATAACGAATAGTAATGAAAGTGAATAGTGTGATTTGAAAAATTTGCCATTACTCATTATTCGCTTTTCACCCTTCGTTTTTCACTATTCACTCTTCGTTTTTCACTGTTCACTAAATAGTTGCCATGTTTCAACGCATTTTGATTGCCAACCGCGGCGAAATCGCACTTCGAGTCATTCGGGCCTGTCGGGAGATGGGTATCAAAACGGTTGCAGTATTCAGCGAAGCGGATCGCGGCAGTGCCTACCTTGACCTTGCCGATGTTGCCTTCTGCATCGGGACTGCCAAAGCCGCTGAAAGTTACTTGAAAATTGATCGTATTATCAGTACGGCTGAACTTTGTAATGTTGACGCAATTCATCCAGGTTACGGATTTCTTTCCGAAAATGCTCATTTTGCCGACGTTTGCCGGAGTTGTGGTTACGAATTTATTGGCCCATCAGTCGAGGCCATGTCTCTGGTTGGCGACAAGAACTCGGCTCGTTCGATGGCGCAAAAGCTTGGTGTACCGACAGTTCCTGGAAGTACAGGTCTGATCGAATCGGAGGCGGAAGCTCTTCGTATCGCTCGGGAAATCGGGTATCCGGTACTAGTCAAGGCTTCAGCGGGTGGCGGTGGTCGCGGAATGCGGGTGGCACATGACGCCGAACAATTGAAAGCCGCCATTGGTCAAGCTGCGCAAGAAGCACAAGCTGCCTTTGGGTGTGCAGACATTTATCTCGAAAAATTTATTATCGGCCCGCGGCATGTCGAGGTGCAAATTCTCGCAGATAATCACGGAAACGTCGTGCATCTCTGGGAGCGTGACTGCTCCATGCAACGTCGGCACCAGAAGCTGATAGAGGAAAGTCCTGCCCCGAATTTGAGTCTCAAAACACGCGAGGCGATTTGCGCGGCAGCCAAAAAAATGATTCTTGGGGCGAATTATTCCAATGCCGGAACGGTCGAATTTATTGTTGACAAGGACGAAAATTTTTATTTCATTGAGGTCAACGCCCGAATTCAGGTCGAACATCCTGTTACGGAACTGGTGACCGACATCGACCTGATTAAGGCGCAAATCCTTGTCGCATCGGGAGAAAAGTTGCTGTTTGCCCAGAGTGACGTCGTTCATTGCGGAGCGTCCATCGAGTGCCGTATCAATGCGGAAGACCCGGAGCATAATTTCCGGCCTTCGCCCGGGTGGATCGAAAAACTGATTGTGCCCGGTGGGTTCGGTGTCCGGTTTGACTCGCATGTTTACGCAGGTTACACGGTCAGCCCGCATTACGACTCGATGGTCGGCAAACTGCTGGTCCATCAAAAAAATCGTACCGACGCCATTTCTTGCATGATTCGCGCTCTGACTGAAATGAAGGTCGAAGGAATCAAAACGTCCATCCCGCTCCTGTTGAAGATTTTGGAACACAAAGATTTCCAGGATGGCAAACTCGATACGGGATTTATTGAACGGAATTTTATGAAATAGGATTTTGTGTCACATGATTCTTTCCAAATCCGGGGTCGGGTTCTGTAGCCATTTCCGCTTGTTTTTAAAATTCCGGGTAAAATCGTCCGAAAACACTTCCCCGTAGCAAAGTCGTTATTACAATGGTAGCGAATGGCTTTGTTATGCACCTCACGGGGAGGTTGCCAACCGCAAAACACCATAGCAACAGTGGAATAAGCCCACACGCACGACAAATGTTTTCAGCCACCAGTTTCCACCCCGTCGCCGCCAGTTGGGATGACGATGATTACGACGATTTCGACATCAACGATGACGATTTTGATGATGATTTCGACGAGGATTTTGAAATACTGCCGGACGACGAATTTGAAGATATCGGCGACCTGGATGACGAGGGAATCGACGGCAATGACGCTGACGATGTCGAAGTCATCGACGATGACACGGGACTTGACGACGATTTCGACGATTTCGACGATCTTGCCGCCGACGAGGATACGTTTGATGACTCGGAGGATGGGGAAGAGTAGTGAATGGTTTAGACCACGGTTTTGAAAAGATTTTCGTGATGACCAAGGTGCCATTCCGGGAATTCGATTCATCATTGTACAAAATCAGCTTGAGGTGGTTATCATTAATCTTGGCTATCTTGTAAATCATATTGAGAATTTTGGTTAAGACAAAAAAATGTTTTCAGGAATTGTAGAAGCCTTGGGTCGTGTCGCCGAATTGATCCCGGAACCGCCGGGGTGTCGGCTGGTCATTGAAGAACCGGTCATTCGAGCGACCACGAAAGTTGCCGACAGTATTTCCGTCAACGGCTGTTGCCTGACCGTTGTGGAAACCAATGAGACCACCATGACCTTTCAGGCCGGTCCGGAAACGCTTGCCCGGACCAACCTGGGTGAACTGACTGTCGGGTCGCCTGTCAATCTCGAACGGGCACTGGCCGTCGGCGACCGGTTGGGTGGTCATTTTGTCAGCGGTCACATTGACGGTCAGGGCGAACTGGTCGATATTGTGGATTACGGCGAATGGGCAGACTATTGGTTTGCCGTTCCCGCCGAATTGGCCTCGCAAATGGCCTCGAAAGGCTCCGTTGCCGTGGATGGCGTCAGTTTAACGCTGGTTGCGTGCGAACAAAACCGATTCAGTGTCGCACTGATCCCCTTCACGCTCCAGGTGACCACACTGGGCAGTCGCAAAATCGGTGACAAAGTCAATATTGAGACGGACATTCTCTCCAAATACGTGCAACGACTCCTCGAAGCGAAAGATTGGGCGAATCCTTCTTGAAATCTTCACCCGGGAACGTAAGGGCTCGTGCAAAAATAAGCTGTTCGGTGAATCAGAGCCGTGATGGTCACGGAGTGGTCATTCCACTCGATGACTCTCGACGCTCTGATTGAAATATTCACGTGATATTTTGCGAGACTCCTTTGGCCGCTCCTTTCCGCAAAATGAAACACAACCGGCAATGGCAGAAAAACCGGTGATTGTCGATGAAGAGTAACTGAAAAATTAACGTAATCGTTTACAGATTGATTGGTTTCATTACGAAGACATCAAGAAACGGATTATTTCGAGGAGGATCAGTCAATATGCCGATCTCAGTAAAAGAGTCCGCCCAACAGATCATTGCCGGTTTACCAGATGACGTGACCTGGGATGAAATTCAATACCGCCTTTATCTCAAAGAGATGATTGACGAGGCGGAAGCGGAAATCGCCTCCAGAAAAGTCGTTTCCCTTGAGGAAGTCGAAGAAAGTCTGGCGAAATGTCTCAAGTAATTTTGTCAACCAAACTGAAGCGGCAGATACGGGAAACCGCCGAATCGATTGAGAAAGATTCGCCGCAGATCGCCAGGCGTGTCATACGGAAAATCATCGCTTCGGTTCGTCGCTTGAAGTCCTTTCCAGAATTGGGGGCGGTGACTTCGGAATTTCGGAACCAGCGAATACGTGAATTGCTTGTCTTTCAGTATCGCATTTTCTATCGTTTTGACGAAGCAACGCAAACGGTTTAACGGTTTATATGTTGGCGGTTGCACATGGCAGACAGCAGATGGATGACATGGTTTAGAAGTGTTCAACATAAATTGACAGGATTGCATTGACTCTCACCCGGAGATTTGCCGTGAAGTTCCTGGATTCATGGTCAATGCAAATTTTGTTTTCTTTGCGTAAAAAAACGGAAACCCATCATGAAACAGCCAGAACAATTGGGACCATTTCGGATATTGCAATCGCTCGGCCGCGGCGGCATGGGGGCGGTTTATCAGGGACTCCACGTCGAGACGGGCGAGCCGGTCGCGATCAAGGTGTTGCTCGAACGCTTCGATGAGGAAACGCCCGAGGCACGGCTTCGTTTTGAGGCCGAAATTGATGCGCTGCGCATGTTGCGGCATCCAAACATCGTGCGGCTGAACGGCTACGGTCAGGAAGGCGACCTGCTTTATTACGTTATGGAGCTTGTCTGCGGCGCGTCGTTACACAAGGAACTGAAGAAACAGCGCGGCTTTCTGTGGCAGGACGTGACGAAGATCGGCTACGATGTCTGTCTGGCTCTGAAGCACGGACACGACCGCGGCATCACGCACCGCGACCTGAAACCGGCGAACATCATGCTCGACAACAGCGGGATGGTCAAAATTGCGGATTACGGCATCGCCCATTGTTTCGGCAATCACCGCTTGACGGGGTCCAATTCGGTAATCGGAACGATTGAGTTCATGTCGCCCGAACAAGCGATCGCGGGACCGGTCGGGCCGAAGTCGGATCTGTACTCGCTGGGTGCCGTCTTGTATGCCCTGTTGTGCCGGAAACCGCCTTTTGGTGCAAAGACCCTACCCGAAATCGTCAAAAAGCACCTCAATGAGCCGCTTGAAGACATTTCGCGATTCCGGCAGGATGCACCGGCGGAACTGGTGCGAATCATCCGGCACATCCTCGAACGCAAACCGGATGACCGCCCGAACAACGCGTTTTTGGTCGCCAAACGGTTCGAGGAACTGCTTGAATCGGAGTTCGGTTCGGTGGATTCAGTGATCGTCCTTCCGTCCAAGTTCGACGACACACCGTCGCAGACGCCACCTTCCGACGCAACACGCACTGCGTTTCTTGGAACCCGACATGGCGAGGATGAAAGCAAAGGGGACTCGCAATCCTTTCAACTGCAAACCGGCGTTCCGCTGGAAAAAAACGTGGTCTCACAGACGAATCTTCAAGACGGCACTGACAGACATCATGCCGAAGAAAAGGAAGGCGAGCCCTTGTCACAGTCCTGTTCGATTTATCACGACTTGACAAGTCAGACTCCGGTTGCCGGCAGTTTTACGGAAGATGTCACGCGGCAGACTTCGGCATTCGACCACGTGAAAGAAAATGGCCGTTTTGAGTTGCAACAGGAAAACTCCTCGAACAACATGCAACCGGAGACGAAAGGAGTCCTCGAAAGCACGTCCGCTTTCGGACAGGCACCGACGGTCGGTTCCGGACGCCCGGATGGGATACCGCATATTTCCAAGTTCACTGCCATTGCTGAAGAAGAGCTCGGTTACCACTTCGAGTCGGGGGATTCGGAAAACCGTCCCTTTATTTCGGTTCAAGTGGCCGTGTTGTCCCTGTGTCTGGTCATTTTGGGACTTTGGGCCTGGTGGATGTTGCAACCGCCGTCTGCGGATAAACTTTACGATTCCATCACGCAGCACATTAACCCGGACCGTCGGCCGTTGCGGCAATCGGCCATCCTTGCGGCGGAATCAAGTATTACCAAATTTCTCGAATTGTATTCCCAGGATGATCGTGCCGCGACGGTTTTGAGGTTGCAAAAGGAAGCGGAGTTGGCCAATATGGAACGATACCTGGATCGCCTGCCCGGTGTGGGGGCGACGGACAAAAAATTGCTCCCGGTTCAACGTGCCTACCTGGAGGCGATTTCGTTGATCAATACGAAACCGGACGAGGCTGTGCGCCGTCTGGAGGCGGTCATCACTTTGTACGAAATCCAGCGTTTCAGCGAGGTTGACGAGTCAGATGACTCACAGGGAATCGAATCGCAGGAACCGGATTTGAGCAACCCGATCAGTATGACGGTCGAAATCGCCCGGCGACAATTGGAAACCCTGCGCGGCGACATGACGCCAATTATCGAGGACCAGATAGAACAACTGGAACGCGTGGTGGAACGTATTGAAAGTGTGGAAGCCACAGACCCTGACCGTGCCGCCGCCATGCGAAAAGCGGCCGGAGAATTGTATTCGGATAAACCCTGGGCGGCAGGTATTCTTGCCCAATTGGATAGAACGAGATAGCTGTGGCTTCCCGGCTCCAGGAACCGGGGGTAAACATCGTGGTGAAAAATCTCGTCATTGCGCTACATCCGCAGTTTTTGTTTCATTCGGCGGGCAACCAGACAGGCAGGTCGGCAATCGAATCTTTCGCCGCTTGCGAAACGGGTACTCCCCATTGGTCGAAGAACGGACCGAGGTTTTTGCCGACCCGTTTTGAGAACCGGCACAGCCACTGGTCGCGTTTATCGTCGTCGTTGCGAGGACGTTCGTTGGGGGCAAGTTGACGATACTCGGCGAAAACGTCCTTGAACGCTTCCCAGCCGAACTCGTCTATCAGTTCCGCGTACATGGTCAGTGCCAGAAACGGATCGCTCTTCCATTGGTCAAACGGCGCTCCGGCGGTAATGTGTTTTTCCTTGACCGTCTTGCGGACTTCGGGCTGCATATCCCGCTTGGTTTGCTCAAGGGGCGTGTGACACTGGTGCGCAAAGTTGTAAAGCGTGAACAGGTTGACTGTCACTTCACCCGTCCCGTTGAATGTCCAATCGCCCGCCTGGTGGTTATGTCCAAATTCGTGGAAAAAGCCCCAGCGGTCCCCTTTTTCATGGAGATAAGCAAGATCGACAAGCCCTCGTTCGGTCTGCGTCGGCGTCATCACGGGATAGCCCGAGTGCATCCACCCGGCGGAAATCTGACGATCCGCCGTAATGCGTTCCGGCCGTACCCGTTGTTGCGGCCATCCAACCAACTCCGCATCGGCATCCAGTACAGCGTTCCAGAATCGCATCAACTCGTTCGGATTTTCCAGTTCGCGAATCAAATACGAAGGCACTGTGATGATGACGCGATCCGACGCAAATTCCGCCCACGGAGCGGGAGCCTGTCGTGATTGTTGCCATTGTTCGTTCGTCGTTTCGCCGAACACATAATATGGTGCTTCGACCGCCCCGTCGATTTGCACGGTGATCGACTCCGGCGGCATGTTGCGCGGAACGACAATGTAAACATGACCGCCAAAGGGATTGACGATTTGCGTAACCGGCTGGCCGAGTTGAGCGGTGAGCGAAATTTCGGGGTAGCGTTCCCAGCGAGGCAGGTGCCAAAGCCTGTCGGTCAAGGCACCGATTCGGACGGTCAGCTTGCCATTCCGTGCGGCTGCCTCTCCGGGAATCGTGATCGTGATCACATCGCCTGGCGCGGCATATAGACCGGTCGAATGCCAGTCCGGGATTGTGGCGTCGATGGTGACTGTCCGGCTGATGCGGACGGCATCTTCCGGCACATCACCGGGAAACTCAGCCGCCGCATCGAATTTCGGAATGACCAGCCCTTCGGTAAGTCCGCTTTTGGCCTGCGATTGCATGTAACGTTGCGTTTGCAGGAGCATGGCCAAACGATCAAGCGGCTGTTCGGCGGCAACGATTGGCTGCTGTTTGGTCGGTACGACTTGCCGCGTGATCAATTCCTGGAGAGCAATAAACGCGGCAGTTTGCGAGTCCGGGATGCTTCCCAGTGCCAGCTCAAGCGTAGCGACGAGTTGTGTCCAGTCATTATTGGAAAGCGATTGGCCCGACTCTTCGTCCAGAATCGCATCCAGTGCTTTTCGAGGATGCAAAAATGCCGAGACATTGACGGCAGGTGCATATCCGTTCCGAATCGGGGAGACAAACTGATCCGTCCAGGCCAGTCCCATGGGAGCAACGAGTTGATTTCCGGCGAAGGTTATTTTCAGGTCGCCTGTGGGATTGAGCTGTTGCCAACCCCATCCGGTGGCCGCCAACATCAAACCGCCGCCGTTTTTGACGAACTGGTCGATTTTCGCGACCTCGTTGTTGCGAATACGTTCCGCACCATAAACCAACACGTCATACTGTTCAGAAACAGCGTCATCGGAAAACCCGCGAAAGAAATCGGCTTTGAAGCCCTTGGCGTTCAAAAAGTCGGCCGTTCCCTGCTCAGCAATGACGGCCACACAAATTTGGTCAAGCGATTGGACTTCGGCATTTTCCCTTTGACGGGCAAGCCAGGTCATCAGGTTGACACATAAGGCTGTATTATCACCGTCGTTATCATCAAAAAAGCCGCCGCTGATCAGTCCGGAATGCCCGAAAATGACGACACGTCCCTTTTCGTACTGCGAGGCCGCCGCAAGCGGGATTATCGGGGCGCGATTGCGTCCGGATGCCTGACCTGTTTGTCCGAGCAACACAGGGAACGCTTTTTCTCCAAAAAGACATACCGCACCCGGACTTAAATCCGGCGAAACCCGAACGTTACCAACTCCGGCAAGAATCGCCTGTTGATCCGGCAAAGGCTGAGCAAGAGTCACAGGTTGGTTTTGAGGCGTCTGACGTTGTTGCGAGAATACGGTCAAGAGCGTTGACGACAACAAAATCGAAAAAATCACGAGACGAGTCAAATGGCGTAACATGTTTATCCTTCTCCGGGTTGTTAAATTCGTATTACAGGTCTCAAACAAAAAGATGTTGTTCATTAAAATCAGAGCCGCGACGGTCACGGAGTGATCATTCCGCTCGATAACTCTCGCGGTTCTGATTGAAATGTTCACGTGATTCTTGCACGACTCCTCATGCAACGTCACCTTGCACCGCGTTTGATGACGATTTCCTGTTTCCCGTCTTCGGATTCGATGTTCAGTTTGACGCCGTCGGTAAGCGAGCTTTCCCTGCGGGCTTCGGCATAACTGCCGGTGTCCTTGACCGGCTTGTCGTCAACGTGTGTGATCAACATGCTCGGTTTGATTCCCGCATTGGCGGCAAAACTGGCCGGTACAACGTCGAACACGATGACTCCTTCCAAGCCCTGATAGTTGTACTTGTCTGCCGCGTCGGGAGTCAGCGTGATGACGGACAGCCCAAGTTGCCTGTCCCGATATGAGGCGGCTTGACTCTCCAGAAGATTGCCTGTCGTTTCATACATATTTTGGGGCATGACGGCCACTTTGATCGGCAATTTCAGGATTGCATTATCACGGAACACAGTCACTTCATGTTCTGCTTCCAGGTCGGAACGTTCAACGGTCGATTGCAGTTGTGTCGGCGAATTGACGGGGTGATCATTGAACGCAAGGATAATGTCCTTGCCCTGCAACCCGGCTTCTTTGGCGGGCGTGTTGCCGTGAACCGAATTGACATAGACGCCCTCACGCGGTTTGGCTCCGACCGTTGCGGCCACTTTGGCGTCCACCATTGCGATGTCCACGCCCAGATAGGCACGTTCAACCTTGCCTTTTTCGCCCAATTGCGCGGCAACCCATTTGACCGTGTTCGACGCAATGGCAAACCCGATACCCGAATTGCTGCCGGTTTGCGAAACGATGGCCGTGTTGATACCGACGACTTCGCCGTGCAGGTTGAGCAACGGACCACCCGAATTGCCGGGATTAATCGCCGCGTCGGTTTGCAGGAAATCGCCGCGCCGGATGCTGCCGACCGTCCGCCATCGGGCACTGATAATCCCGACGCTGACGGTGGACTCAAAGTTGAACGGGTTTCCGACGGCCACGACCCAGTCGCCGACATCAACCGCGTCGCTGTCGGCGAATTGCACTGACGGCAACTCCTCTTCCGGTTCGATGGTCAGCACGGCCAGGTCGGATTCCTGGTCAATTTTTTTGTCAGTGACTTTGTACTCACGGCCATCGGAGAGCAAAATCGTGATCTCTTCGGCCCCGCTGATGACGTGATTGTTGGTCAAAATCGTGCCTTGGGAGTTGATGATGATGCCGGTTCCCAGCCCTTCGTTGGGCGAACGCCCCGGACCGTCAAAGGGAAGCATGCGCCGTGACATGCCGCTTGGTGCCATGACCGTTTGCACCTTGACTGTCGCCGGAATCACCTTGTTGGCCGCATCACGAAATGCTTTGGAAAGCAAATTCGCCTGAACTATGGCCTGTTCTTCCGCCGGTTGGGAAAAACAGGGAAGAGCAAATGACACAAAGAGAAATAGTGAAACATAAATTGATTTTTGGTGTATGGAACACATGGTCGAATCCCCAGCATTTTGGTCGTCATTCAATTCATCTGTTTGGCAAGCGGAATTTTTGCCACATTTTGTCCATTATACACCTACGTAGCCTGAAACGCATTAGGGGCATGGATTTTTTCTATTATGTGGCGATTTATTAGTTCGTTGGAAAGCATCGCGGCGTTGTTTCGACCAAAACCGTATTGTCAGGGCAAAAAAACGCGAATTTTTCAGAGTCCGCACTCCAGAAATCCAGAAATATGGTCCACCGCCATTTTTCACAGGCTACCCGAATATTTCAATATTCCTGTGTGAACTCTGACAGTCGCATCCTGCGTTTATTCATCACAAGTGTTATAATCCGAAAAATTTTCTCAAGTTACCCATGCTTGCAAGCCGAAACAATGGAAAGGCACCCGTTTCGTGATTTCGGGTTTGTGTCAAACTTACCTGAAGTCACGAAAATACCGTTCAGATTTCAACTACCCGGACAAATGGACAGTCAACACATCAAAATCAGGATTGGAATCGTTTGCGTGGGGTTTCTCATCGCGACCGTGATTCTGGTCATGCTTTTTGGCGGCGGGAAAATGCGGCTGTTCAGCTCGGATTACGAGATTTACGTTCTGTTGAAACAGGCACCGATGCTCTCGGAAAATTCGCCGGTTTACAAAAACGGCGTGGCAATCGGGCGTGTCACCCGTGTGCAGTTGGTTGATGAAGACCGCATGGTGGAAATCACGGCACGCATCAACAGCAACATCAAGCTTTATACCAATGAAGATTGTAATCTGAGTCTGAATTTGTTGGGACAGTCCACTCTGAATTTTAGTCCCAGAGCAGATGAACCGTTGGGGGAAATGCTTGCTGCTCAGAGTCGGATCCATGGCGTGACGCCCATTGACTTGATGCGCGTGGCAGACGACCTGCAAAGCGACGCGTCGAAAGCCCTCCGCAGCGCGACGGGGGTTGCGGATGAAATGAAAGCGGCACTTGGAATCATCAATCAAATCCTCGGAGCGCCGGAGGAAGTGGCGCAAAAACAGCAAAAGATCGAAGAAATGGTGGAACAGGCGGCTGAGACGATGACTTTGGTTAACAGCGTTTTGACCAGCGTCAATGAATTAATCAGCGATCTGGAAATGATCGAGGGTATCAGAACCTCGTCAACGCAACTGCCCGATATTATCCGGGAAGGCAAGACGCTCATGGCCAAATTCAACGAGATGTCGGACCAAATTGCGCCATTGCTTCAAAAGGCGGAAGGAGCCATTGGCAAGTTCGATCAAAACCTTGACAATATCTCGCAATTCACCGAAGCACTCGGCGAAAACGGCCCGCAAATTGCGGAGGCTCTGACGGCAGCGGCACAGGAATTTGAAGGCGGCCTGGCACAGTTGTCCGAGTTCGCCCGGTCGCTCAACAATCCCGACGGTTCCATCGGCCAGTTGCTCAATGACCCGGAGTTCTTCCAATCACTCAACAGTACAATCAGAAATGCCGACCGGACGATCAAAAACATTGAGCGCATCACCGTGCAATTGCAACCGATTTTGCAGGATGTCAATGTCTTTACCGACAAGATCGCCCGCGAGCCGGGACAGTTGGGGTTGCGAGGTCTGTTCGACAGAAGTCCGCCAACGAAAGGCATTCCCGATGCCTATGCCAACTCCTGGCAACCCGCCCGCTTCAACGGTATTCCACAACAGCAGTCGGAACGTATTCAATTCATACGACCGCGAAACTGGCCGTTCGGGATGCAGCAGTACCAGTACCGCAACGAACCGGTGCCGGTGCAAAACCGCTACGCCACGCAGGTGACTGACCTGCCGGATTCACCCTACGATGATACGAACTTCAGGCTTCAGACTTCGGGCTTCGGGTTTCACGATGGAGCGGCAATGCCAACTCCCGAAGCCCAATATCCGGAGTTTGAAGCCCGAAACCTGCCCATGAGTTACCAGACTCCGCAGATTGTGCCGCACAACCGTGTTGTGATCGTGCCGGTTCAAGCTGTGAGCCTTCAGGCTTCAGACTTCAAACTTCAGGCTTCAGAAAATGGACCGAACACCATCGCGGACGTCCGAAATCCGAGACATGAAATCCGCAGCGGCACGACGCTGGAAATTGATTTCACACCGGAAGAAACGTCGCCGGTTCGCTTGGCGTCCGGAAATATTTCCGCCGCACCGCCCATTATTCAGCCCTTGCACGGGAAGTCGGAACAGATCGCGTCGCAGGAAAATCGAATTGCAGAGGCAACGGTAAAAAAACCGGAACGCCGCACTGAAATCAAAGTCCCGAATTTCCAGCCGACATTTTAGAAATGTCTCTTTCACTCCAGCAGTAGCCGGGAACGAAGTGCAAGAAACAGTAGCCGGGAATGAAATGAGCGTAGCGAACGGAGTGACCGGGTCGGAGCGAGAAAAGCCCAAAACCGGTCACTCCACTCGGTCACTTTGTGACCTCACTGCATTTCCGGTTGCTGTTGGGAAGCCGCGTTTTTCGGTTTGGTGTGGTGCAATTCTTGCATTTGCCCCGGCTCTATGTTACGATAGCAAAAAACATCGAACAATGTTCCGATACACCTCTCTCTTTTTGAAAGAAAAACGCATGAAACGCATGATGATGACAACGGTTGCGGTATTGCTGGCGTGTTTTGCCTTGCCGCAGGGTTTTGCACAGAAGAACTCGCCGATGGAACCACTCGCCCCGCTGGTGAGTGACAAGACGTTTGCGGTGGCGCACGTCAATCTGCGCGCAATCGACTTCGACCAAATCCAGAAATTGATCCTTGACGGCGTTGAACAGTACGTCACGCTCCAGCAGTTCGAGCGGGAGTCCGTCGCCGAAGTGCTGGCGGAAAGCAACAAACTGATTCACGCCAAACGTCCCCAAATCGAAACCGCCTTTCTCGAGTTTCTTGAGGAAACCGGCCTTCGGGACGTGTACTTCATCTCGTATTACAACCTGCTTCAGACCATGCCGGGATTCCTTGTCATCCCAATGACCGGTATAAGCGCAAAACAGTATGATAACCTGTGTGAAAAAGTCGGCGGCAAGGCGGCTTCCAGTGTCATACGTGTAAAAAACTTCCTCATCCTGCCACTCGGTGATGACCGGCATCACGAAGCGGATGCCATCTGGCCGGAATTTTTCGCGGCCATCAAGCCGGTGAAAATCCCCGCGTTTGACGAGGCTTTTACCGGGACGGAGACGGCTTTGTTCCGTGCGGCGGTGGTCGTGCCGGAGAACGTCACACGGATTCTCACAGAAGCCGGAATGCCGATGGCTCCCATCCCGCAGGTGGGCAGCCTCCTCTACCTCTTGAACGATCATACACGCTGGGCGAGTGTTGTGCTTGATCTTGAAAACGCGAAACTCCGCGCGGCCATTCAAATGTCTTCCAAAGAATCGGCCAAAGAAGCCCGTGAAACGCTGATCGACGTGATCGACATGAGTGTCTCAACGATGACCATGCAAATGGAACAGCGGGATGAAATGGCGGATTTCATTCCGCTCATCGGCGCGTATATGCGAGGTCTCTTCCGCACGCTGCTTCCGGTGGTGAACGGCGATCAGTTGGTTTATGAGGCTTCCGGCGAGAATGGCATGACGGCGGCCGTGGGCGTCGGTGGTGTGGCCGTGGCATTGCTGTTGCCCGCCGTGCAAGCGTCGCGCGAGGCGGCCCGGCGCATGCAGTGTACAAACCACATCAAGCAAATCGTGCTGGCTTTGCATACCTACCACGATGCACAGCGATGTTTTCCGCCGGTGATGACCGCCGATGCAAACGGGAAGCCGCTGCACAGTTGGCGCGTGTTGATCCTGCCTTACATTGAACAAGCGGCATTATATGAGGCAATTCGCCTTGACGAGCCGTGGGACAGCGAATACAACAGCCGGTTTCACAACCTGATGATTTCCGCTTACCAGTGCCCGTCCGCCAACTCCCCCATGCCCGGCATGACCAGTTACAGTGTGGTTGTCGGCAAAGAATGTTTTTTCCATGAACCGAACGCCAAAAACGGCATGGCCATGATCGCGGATGGGACATCGAACACCATTGCCGTCGTTGAACGTGCCGAACCGGTGTGCTGGATGGACCCGACGCAGGAAATCACGTTCGAGGAAGCCTGCAAGGGCATCAACGTTTCCAGCGAGGGATTGGGAAGCAATCACACCGGCGGTATCAATGCCGGCTTTTTCGACGGCTCGGTGCAATTCATTTCTGAATCGGTTGACCTGGCGGTTTTGCGGGCTTTGTTCACCCGTGCCGGCGGGGAAGCGGTAGGCTTGTGGTGAACAACAGCCGTGAACGATTTAAGCCGAGACCACCGGAGTGATTCCGACAATCCCATTCCATAAGGACAGGCAAGCCATGAAAGATCAATTTCAAATCCGGCGTGACAAGTTGCGCCATCTCATCAAAAAAGACGGTCTGAGCGGAATATTGATTACCAGTTTCGTCAACGTCACCTATTTGACCGGGTTTTCCGGGGACGACAGTTACCTGCTGGTCACAAAGGAAGGTGATACCATCCTGAGCGATTTTCGCTACACCGAGCAAATCGGGCAGGAATGTCCGAACCTGACGGCGTACATTCGCCCGGTCGAAGAGCCGATGGCCAGGGCGGCACACAAGCTGCTCAAGGGCGTCACATCGAAGCGGCTTGGCGTCGAGGGCGACTCAATGACGCTGTCGCAGCGCGACACGTTTGCCGCGACGCTCGACGGTTGGGAACTGGTCACCACGTCGGGGCTGGTCGAGCGGCTCCGCATGGTCAAAGACCGCTCGGAAATCGCACTGATGCGCAAAGCCGGAGTTGCCGCCGCACGGGCGTTTGAATGTCTCAAGGCCGGGCTTCGGGCTGAACAGACGGAAATCGGGCTGAAAAACCAACTTGACAACGCAATGAAAGAATTTGGTGCCGAACGCACGGCTTTCAATTCGATAGTCGCCGTCGGGCCGTGGGCGTCGCTCTGTCACGCCGTGCCGGGCGACCGCCGTGTTGAGGAAGGCGAATTGCTCCTCATCGACTGGGGAGCGGTCTGCAAGGGCTACATGAGTGACAACACCCGGACGATCATCACCACAAACAAACCATCGAACAAACTGCGCAAACTGTATGACATCGTTTTGCAGGCACACCTTGCGGCGGCAGCGGCGATCCAACCCGGCATCCGCTGTTGTGACATTGACGCCATCGCGCGCGCGATCATCAGCGATGCGGGCTACGGCAAGTATTTCGGACACGGACTCGGACACGGGCTGGGGCTTGAGATTCACGAAAACCCGCGATTCAACACGATCACCGAAACGCTGCTGGAGCCGGGCATGGTCATGACGGTTGAGCCGGGCATTTACCTGCCGGGCTGGGGTGGCATCCGCATCGAAGACGATTTCGTCGTCACAAAAACCGGCTGCGAAAACATCACACCACGTTTGCCGAAAGATTTTGAGTTGATGATCGCACTGGTTGACTGATGATGGCAGGGTGGCCACGATGTGACCACCCTGCCTGTTGGGATTGCGCTATAGGATTAGGGAAGCCTAACACTTTCCCCATCGTTTTTGGTTCCGAGGGCTCCCCAGACCCCAAAGGGACTGGAGCCGATGTAATTTTTCATTAAATCGTCCTTTCAGAAAAAAAGTGTGGAGCAAAAACAAACATATTTTCCAATTTTGTCAGAGATAAATTGAATAGCATGTTTGTCTTAAAGAATGATTAACGTAAATAAGCAGGCGAAAACAAGAGGGAAAATCCAAAAAATCGTTGAAATGGAAAAAACGGTAATTGTTGCGTGATTCATGGCGAATACGTTGCCGAACACTTATCGGTTTCCCAAAAGACAACTTTGCTCACGGGATAACCGCGTCCCTTGACCAGATTGAAGATCAACTTGGAAAGATTCTCCGCCGTTGGCGGACAGGGCATGAGGTACATCGGCTCCTGCATTGCGGCCAGCACAGGCACGAGCGGGTCGTCATCGGCCAGCACCATTTTGTGGTCGAGGTTCTCTTCAACCCAGTCGTTGACGACGCGTTTCAGTTCGGAAAAATCGAGGACCATGCCGCATACGTCGAGCGTTTCCGATGCGAGCGTGATTTCCACCCGTCCGTTGTGCCCGTGCGGATGCGCACACTTGCCTTCGTAGTGGAGCAAGCGATGACCGTAGCAAAAGTGAAACTCGCGCGTGATGGAGTGCATGGGGAGAAGTTTGAAGTCAACAGAGTCGCAATCTTACGAATGCGACTCTGATCACCTCCATTACTTATTCAGTTCTCTCAGTGCATCGCGCCGGCTGAGTTTGATGCGGTTTTGTTCGTCGATGGCGACGACTTTGACCAACATGCGGTCGCCGACTTTGCAGAGTGCGTTGATGTTCTCGACGTAATCATCGGCAATATCGCTGATGTGGCAGAGGCCGTCGCGTCCCGGCAGGAGTTCGACAAACGCACCGTAAGTCTTGACGCTGGTGACCTGGCCTTCGTAAATTTTGCCGATTTCGACCGACGCAGTGAGGCGGTTGATTTCATCGAGTGCTCTGGCCGCACTCTTTTCACTGCCTGCCGAGATAATGACCGTGCCATCGTTTTCGATGTCGATGGAGGCACCGGTCGCGTCCTGTATCGCGCGGATCGTTTTGCCGCCGGGGCCGATGACCAGCCCGATCTTGTCCGGTTCGATATGCGTCTTGAGCAAACGCGGTGCGGTTGCAGCAATGTCGTCCGCCGGACGCGGAATGGCGGCCAGCATTTTTCGCAAAATATGAATGCGCGCCTCGCGCGACTGCTTGAGCGTCGCCATGATGATTTCAGGACTGATACCGTCGATTTTCAGGTCGAGCTGGATGCCTGTGATGCCGTTTTGCGTTCCGGCGATCTTGAAATCCATGTCGCCGTAGTGGTCTTCGTCGCCCACGATGTCGGTGAGCAGCACCCATTGCTCGTTCGATTCCTTGACCAAGCCGACCGAAATGCCCGCCACCGGATTAGTGATCGGAACGCCGGCCGCCATGAGTCCGAGCGTCGAGCCGCACACGGAGGCCATCGAACTGGAACCGTTCGATTCAAGAATATCGGAGATGACGCGGATGGTGTAAGGGAAATCTTCCGGGTCAGGCAAAATCGGCTTGACACTGCGTTCGGCCAAAGCACCATGACCGTATTCGCGACGCCCCGGCCCGCGATTCGGTTTGCATTCCCCCACCGAAAACGACGGGAAATTATAATCGAGCATAAATTTCTTCGAGTATTCGTCGAACAGGCCATCGACTTTCTGCTCGTCGCGCGTTGTGCCGAGTGCCACAGTGATGAGAGCCTGTGTTTCGCCGCGCTGAAACAATGCCGAACCATGCACACAGGGCAACACGCCGACGCGGCAGGTCAGGTCGCGCACGTCCTTCATCCCGCGGCCGTCGGAACGTGTCCCGGCAAGAATCTGATCACGCACAACGCGTTCCTCAAACTCGTGCCACGCAATGTCAAAGAGCGAGGGATCCAGTTGTGGTTCGGGCGACGCAACTTCGTCGTCGTGAACATCCAGGTTGCCGTCATTCGGGGAACCGTCTTCCGGAGTGACCGGCTCATCCACCGGACCGAGCAGCGCAGGCGTCATCGGCACTTCGGGGAACAGCTCCAATCTGGCGCGATCCTTGACCACGGCACAGGCGTCATAGCGGGCGAGCTTGCCTTCCGTCTTTTTAGCCTGCCAGAAATCGTCGTAAAATTTTTCCTTGATCAGATTGAAAACATGCTCGTGTGAGACGGCCTCGAACGTCATTTTTTCCGGGCTGGCCTTTTCCATCAGTTCCAACTGCAATTCACAAACAGCCCGGACGTGTTCGTGCGCCGTCGTAATGGCATGGTACATGAGCGGTTCGGGCATTTCGCGTGCGAAGCCTTCGATCATCAGCACCGATTCCATGTTGCCGGAGATAATCAGGTCGAGATCGCTACCTTCGAGTTGCTCAAAAGCCGGGAACACAACGAACTCGTTATTGATCCGTGCCAGTCGGACCGACGCCAGCGGTCCGCGAAACGGCAACGACGAGAGCATCACAGACATCGCGCAACCGTTCATCGCGATGGTGTCCGGGTCAACCGTTCTGTCACTGGCCATGACAATGGCGTTGACCTGCACTTCGTTATAAAACTTCTTCGGAAACAAGGGCCGCATCGGGCGGTCAATCAGCCGCGATGTGAGCACTTCTTTCAGTGTCGGCTTGCCTTCCCGTTTGATAAAGCCGCCGGGAAATTTTCCCGCCGCCGCCACACGTTCCCGATAATCGCACGTCAGCGGGAAAAAATCGGTTCCCGGCCTCGGCGCGCCTGTGGTCGCGGCACACAGCACGACCGTATTCCCATACCCCACCAAACAACTTCCCGCCGCCTGTTTTGCCAATTCGCCCGTTTCCATCCAAAGCAACTGACTGCCAATTTGACGTTCCACTCGAATTTTTCCCATGTTCCTTACCTTGTCTCCTAATCTAACTAAATTCATCATTTTAAAAACAATTCACTTACTGTAACAATTTTACTTCAATATCGAAAAAAAGCTATCCCCCCCGATGTGTTGCAAAGGTATATACGAACAGACAAGCACTCTGAAAGGGCATTTGGCAGAGCAGAGATACATAAACGATAACGCCGTAACAAAAATCAATCATCACTGCCCGGCAAGAAAGGCGAAACGATAATTACTGCCACGCCAAGCCTGAAATTGTGGGTTACCCTACAGTTGATCCGATCACTGCGCTACACTCTGTTCCCGGTTGCCAATTGGGCAACTCGCGGTTGAAAGATTGTCGCAGTAGTAATCTGTGGGCAAAAAACTACTTGCGAATTCCAAGACTTTGAATCACATCGACGTAACGCTGCGGGGCGGTTCGTTTGAGGAAATCGAGCAAACGGCGGCGACGGCTGACCATCATCAACAGTCCACGGCGACTCGAGTGGTCTTTCTTGTTTGCGCGCAGATGCTCGGTCAAAGAGTTGATTCTCGTTGTTAAAATCGAAATTTGCACTTCCGAATAACCGTTATCTTTCTCGGAACGCTTGAATTTGCTGATAAGAGCTTGTTTTTCTTCTTTGTTCAATGTCATTCTCAATACTCGTAACCTTTAATCCTGTTTTACCTTACAAAACAT